>VAPE01011392.1_pt1 | contig 28604 bp, 40 predicted proteins | sample 3393911 | NCBI WGS metagenome assembly VAPE01 (sample SAMN08290436, study PRJNA428436) | hydrothermal vent metagenome | isolation source: Deep-sea hydrothermal vent chimney | place: Atlantic Ocean: South-mid Altantic Ridge
GGGAACGGGTGTTTGTTGGGTTGGTAGATTGAGGGAACGGGTGTTTGTTGGGTTGGTAGATTGAGGGAACGGGTGTTTGTTGGGTTGGTAGATTGAGGGAACGGGTGTTTGTTGGGTTTGTCGAGGGGAGATTGTCGGTGTTGGAAAAATTTGTCTAATCTAATATTTAAATTTTTTATTATATTTCTTATGGTTAAAAATATCTAGGATAAACGCAATTATTTCTATTCTATTTTCACCTTCTGTTACAGAGTAAACCATTCTCCAGAAATTCGGAAGCTCCACCCTGAACAAATTTGTTATACCATATTTATTTGAATATTCTTTTGGAATCAATCTTTTTGCAATTGGGTCCCCATACTGAAAATTTTTCTTTATTAATTCTGATTTTTCCTTTATTGCCTTTAAAATACTTCTTTCATTTTTGTATTTTGTCGATTGCTCGTTGAGATATTTAAAAACCTCTTCCGCCTCCTTGGAAAGGATAACCCTTACTTTTTTCATAATTCCATTCCTTTGAAAATTGATTTCTTAAGAAGAGGATTTGAGTTGTGTATCCACGTAATTCCTTTTAACCCGACAGCGATTTTGTTGCTATAATCTAAATATTGAAGAATTAACATAAGTGTATTGTGGTTAACTTTCCTTGGTAACATTCTTTTTAATTCTGAAACTTTGATGATACTATTCCTAGAATCTTCGAGAGTTTTCTCCACCATAATTACTGTATTTAATGTTGGATAATGCCTAGGGTTGTTTGATAATTTTTGTTTCATTTTATTTATTGGTATATATATGTAACAATAGATTACAAGTCTATATAAACTTATTGATAACGTAAGAAAAGCGTAAGGATATTTTTTGAAGATATTTTGAAAGAGAGTTTTTGTATTGAATTAGTTATGGTTTTTTGTCGTAAAAACTCGGCTTGTTGTCGGTGGTAGATTTGGGAGTGTTGGTTTTGTCGAGGGAAGACGTGTCGTCGGTCGGTTAGGATTTTGGGAGTGGAGTTGAGTTTGTTCTTCGGTCGTTTAAATTAATTCAAATTCCATTTCCACGCCGGGATGACTTTTATTTTAAGTCCGTCTTTTATTATTTCCTCGTCGTCGTCGGAAGTTATTATTATCCCTTTTTTTAGGTTGAATTTTTTCATTGCTTCTACTAAACCGTTAACTTCTCGGTCTATATTTTCATCGTTCAATTCGTAGCAAACCTGAATCGCCCGAGTAATTTTATTTTTTTCTTTTATCACAAAATCGCATTCTCCCTTTTCCTGAAAATAAAACAATTCGCATCCTCTTCTTTTTAGTTCAATGAAAGTTTGGTTTTCTAACATTTTGCCTTTATTCGTCGAGAAACTAAATCCGAGTTGTTTCGCGAGGGCTGTGTCTATTATATATAATTTTTTATTGGATTGTATTTGCTTTTTTAATGAATAGTTATATTTTGGCAATAGGAAAAATAAATAGGTATTTTCTATGTATGAAAAATAATCCCTAACGGTCGTTGTGCTTCCGATCCCAATCGTTTTTCTTATTGAATTAAAACTTATTTCTTTTGAAATGCTATTAGCGGATAGATAAATTAATTCTTTAAGTGCCCTTTCGTTTGTTAGTTTGTATCTTGCCATAATGTCCCTGTATAATATGCTTTCAAATAACATTTTGAGATATTCTTTGTTTTTTGTTTTTAGATATTCTGGTAGTCCACCCTCTACTAAATATTTTGAAAACGCTTTTTTTGCCTTGACTTTTTCTTTTGTTGTCAATTTATTAATGTATATTTTATTAAAATTTAGATATTCTTTGAATGAGAATGGGAATAGTCTGAATAAAATATATCTCCCTGTCAAATGTGTTCCTAATTCTTTGGATAGCATTGTTGCGTTTGAACCTGTAACAAAAATATTTTCTCCTGACTCTGATATTCTTCGGACGAACCTTTCCCAATTATGAATATTCTGAATCTCGTCAAAATAAAAATATTTTCTGTCTTCAAAAAGTTCTATTAGTAATTCGTATAATTTTTGGAAATCTTCTATTTTAAAATTAACAAATCTCTCGTCGTCAAAATTAACATAAACCCCTCCGAATTTTTCTTTTAATTGTTTTAAAATTGTTGATTTTCCAGAACGCCTTATTCCCGAAATTATTTTTATAAATTTTGTATCTTTTTGTTTTATTATCTTTTTTGTTTCGTCTCTGTCTATAAGTTTTTCATCCAAAAAATTATTCTGATCAATTATTATTTCTTTAATTTTTCCTTTTTCCATGTGCCCTCTAATGTTTTGTTCTTTTTATATGTTTCCATTTAGAATGGAAGGTTTTTATGCAAAGTTTCCATTTAGAATGGAAACTTGATTTGTTGGGAACTGGCGGATTTCTGTCGGGTTTTGTTGGAGTTCGTCGGTGGTGGCGGATTTGGGAGTGGGAAGAATTTAAATTTGAAAGTTTAGGAATTATTTTATTAAATTTAGATTGCTAAATAATTCTCTTCATCTATTTTTTTTATTTTATAATTGAATGGTTTTAAAATTTTCTTATATTTTAATTATTCTTTTCCTACAAACATCATAATTGTCTTCCATGGTTTTTTTGAATCTGTAATTCTTAAATCAAAGTCCTTCAAAGATTTCTTCTTTTTTAAATCCTTGAGATTATAATAAAAATAAAAATTATATTCTTTATTTTTTAAAAAAGATAAAAACTTTTTCAATAAAATCATCTCTTTCTTCATCTCTTTTTTACTAAAATGTAATTCAAAAACAGCTCGATTAAAAATCCATTTTTTATTTTTTAAAAAATATTCAATTAAACCCCATTCTGCGCCTTCAATATCACATTTCAATCCATCAAAATTATCTAATTTAAGGGCGTCTTTTATATAAATACATAAAACATCTTCTCTTATTTTTGTATTATAGTCATTATAATTTGTTACTGAAGCACTAACGTCCATTTCCGATTCTTTTTTTATCACAATTTTCTTATCTTGAGAATTAACAACCGCAAAATTGTAGGGGAAAATCTTTTCCTCTAAATGATTTATTTCAATATTTTTTTTCATAATCCTGAACTTATATTTTTCAGGTTCAAAAGAATAGATTTTATTACATTTTTGGCTTAGATAGATATCTGCATCTCCTACAAAACCCCCTAACCCTAAAATATTTTTACAGGATAAGAGTGGAAGATATAATTCTTGATTGAAAGATTCAGCAATCAAATTATATCCAAAAGGAAGAAAAATAAATTTCCCAACCTTTATTCCTGTTTTATACTGCAAATTTAAAAGTTTGTAAAAATCTAATTTAATCTTTAGAAAAAAACCAAATGGTTTGAAGAGGCATTTCGGTGAAATAAAAATTAAGTGGTAGAAATAACTTAAAAGTATTTGAATCTTTCTTGGAGATATTCTATATACTCCTCTTAAAATTTTCTTAATTTTCATTTTTTATCATTTTATTAATCTTTTAATTTCTTTTTTTAGGGATTTTTTGAATCATTTTTTAAAAGGGATTCTATCTTTTCATAGACTTTAATAACCTTCACATCCTTAATCTTTTTACTTTTAGGAATAATTAACTTAAAATTTTTAGAGAGTGGTTTTCCTACTGAAAGGGAAGTTTTTCCACAATAAATACCAATCAATGGGATTTCAAAAGAACTTGCAAGATGAATCAACCCACCCTCTAGTCCGATAAAAAATTTAGAATTTTTTATTATTTCAGCTACTTCTCCCAAATTTTTTCCTTTAAGGCATATAAATTTTTTATCTTTTGGGAATTCATCCTTTTTTGAACCAATAAAAATAATTTTCAATTCCGGATTTTCTGAGATTATTTTCTTTCCCAACTTTTTAAAATATTCTAAAGGCCATGTTTTTTCAGAAGTTGATGCCCTATGCCCAATTGTTATATACATCCCCCTCCTTAAATTGTTTCTTTTGCAAAATTCTTTAAAATATTTTTTATTATTCTTATTTGTAAAAAATGGGTTTTTAAGGTTCAATTTTATATTTGCTTTTTCTGCAAAAAAATCAATTAAATGTTTATTAGAATTATCTAAATCACCAGTATATTCCGGATAAATTTGCAAGAAATAACTTTTTTTGAAATGTTTAGAATTCTTCACAATTATCTTAACTAAAAACCAAAGAGGTCTGTTCAGTATTCTTAGAAAAGAGTCTTCCTTATACATTTTTACAGTGAGAATGACATCTATTTCAGGATTATCTTTTATTACAAATTTGAAAGAATCAGACGTTATATAACAAATCTTTTTTAATGGATTTTTTATTTTTATCTCGTGCACAATTCTTGTAGATAGAATAATATCTCCCATTTTCCAGAATAATACAAAGGCAATATAATCCTCATTTTTCAATTTTTTTATTTTGTGTATTAAAAAAAGAATTCTTCGTAAAATAAATGGATATAGGAGAAAAGATAATTTATTTTTTACTTTTTTTAAATTCATCTCTTTATAATCTCCATAATTAACGTCTGGTTAAAAAAACTATTCTTTGGAAATATTTGGTCTATCCATCGAAGTTCTGGAAAATCTGTACAATATTTTATCTTGTTTATTTTTGCGTTGTCTAATAAAATTTTTCTAAAAGAATTTAACTTCCAATGATGTAAATGGGGGGTCAATTCTATTGGAGGATTTTCTAATTTAGGAAAAAGTCTGTATAAAAAGAAATTAAGGTTTGGTATGGAAACTATGCATCTGTCTGTGTGTTTAAATGCTTCTCTTAAAATCTTTTCAGGGTTTTTTAAATGTTCTAATACATCTGCAAAAATTATACAATCAAATTTCTCTTTAAACGGAAAATTATTTTTTGGGGTTACTTTGATATATTTAAAATTTTTATGTACAAATGTTGATTTTTCTATTAAATCACATCCTGTAATTTTTGCATTTTTCTTTTCAATTAATATTTTTGACAATTCCCCTTGCCAACATCCAAAATCTAAAACTTTTTTATTTTGATTTATTAATTCTGCAATCTTATAATATTTCGGTAATGGCCTTGTATTATTTATAAATTTTCTTCTAATTTTTTTCAAGATGCTTTTCATTCTCTCCTCCGATATTCTTGTTTTCTTTTGAAAAATGCTTTAATAAAATATTTACCATAGGATGTTGGGTATATTAAACACATAATTAACGATTTTAACCATTTTGGATTTTTTATTCCCCAAACTCTAAAAAGAGCACCATTAATACTTCCATTTTGTCTCTTTTTTTCTATTGTTTTATTTCCTTTATAATTCGGATGAATATGCAAAACACCTGTTCTAACTTTTACAATCTTCCCGATTTTTTTTAACTTTAACCAAATATCCACATCTTCCCCCCCAGTAAAAAATATTTTTGAATCAAACAAACCAACTTTTTTTAATGCAGATTTTCTATACGCTGTGAACTTTCCGTCGGGAGATTCTGGATAATATTTTTCTTTTTTATCTTCTTCCATCACCCAAGAATAAGCTAAAACTACTTCCTTATCCTCGAATGGTTTGATTAATTTATCTATGGATTTTTTTTCTAAAGGAATACAATCCTGATGCAAGGTTATTATTATATTCCCCTTCGCCTTTGTTATTCCTTTATTATATGTATTTGCTAAACCATTTATCCCTTCAATTTCAATTACTTCCACATTTTTTGCATTCTTTTTTAAGTATCTTTTTAATTTATCAAAAATTTCTTTTTTTGGTTTATACTTTGGTATTATTATTGATACATCTTTTTCTTTCATCCCAACGCCTCTCTATAAATCCTCTTCAATTTTTTATTCCTCTCCTTTATAGAGAACTTTCCGTTTTTAATCTCTTCTATGCAGTTTTTAGACATTTTTTTTAGAAGTTTTTTATCTTCTATTAATCTTGAAGTATTTTCAATTAATTTTTTTATGACTTTGTTTTCAGTGTTTCCTATTTTATTGAATGATAATTTTTCTTTTACATCAAAAATTATCCCAGTTTTGTTATTTTCAATTATCTCCCTTCTTGATTTTGTTCCTTTAGTGTTTATTGTAATGATTGGCAAACCAAAAGCCATGGCCTCTAAAAGCGAAAATCCGAAGGTGTCAACAGATCCGGGATACAAAAATAAATCTGATTTTTCCATTAATTCAAATAATTTTTTTTGGGGCATCAAGTTATATATTTTCAAATTTGAATATTTTCGTTTTAAATTTTCAGGAACATTTGAAATAACAATTCCTTCAGTGCCATATTTTCTCCTTAAATTTTCCAAAACTTCAAGAGCGATTAATCCCCCTTTTATATCGAAGTATCTCGCAATAAAAATAATTTTCAATTTTTTATTTCTTGATTTTTTTAAATTTTTTATTTCAGGCACGGTAGGATAAACAACTTCAATCTTATTTTTTATACTTGGAAATTTTTGTAGTATATCTTTTTTTGTAGCTTCAGTCCAAGGGAGAATTTTTTTACAATTATTTCTTAAAAGTATTTTTCTTGTTTTATTCATCCCCCTTTTTGAATTTGTTCCTGATATTATAAATGATCCCAACATTTCAATATCTGCCATCCATGGCTTGTCTGTGTTTTTACTTAAGCAATGCGCACAATGAATTAAATCATAATTTCCAATTGGGCTTAAATGTGCATTTGGAATCACAAGGTTTAATGTTCTTGCCCAGTACCTTATTCGACTTTTTAAAAAATTACTAAACCAAAACAATCGTTTGTTTGTGATTACTCCCTTCTGTTTTTTGACGTTCAAATATTCTATTCCGTCGGGCGGTGAATCTATTAGATATTTATAATACGGACTGTCGGGGAATTTCCACGGGTATTGTAAATAAACTTTCATTTTTTTGTTTTTCATTGTTTAAGGATTGTTTTTAATTCGCCTCTAATTTTATTTATTTTTATCCTGGATGTTTGATTAGCGTACCATCTTAATGAAGCCATTTTAATATTAACTCTGGATTATTTATTATTAAATGTTTTGATAGAATTTCTTTTTTCAAGGTCTTATTAACTTCTTCGAGAGAATTAACCCAAATTAGATGTAATTTCTTGTTTATTTTTTTTTCAATTGATTCAAGTTTATTTTTTGTTTTTTTGTTTTTTTTGCCTACGATTAATAAATCAATGTCGTTGCTTTTGTGTTTTTTCTTTTGTGAAAATGACCCAAAGATTAGTATGGGAAGTCCTATGTTATGCAAGTCTGAAATTAGTTCTTTCAACAAAAGAGACGAGTTTGCATGACTGATTAATTTCTCTTTTTCAGCAATAGTTAAATAATCTATAAAAATCAGGAATTCTTTATTTAATGAATAAAAAGTCTGCCTCCCAATGGTCTGTTTATTTAAAAATCCTATTTCTTCAAAATCAATCAGATATCGTCGGACAATGGTATGTGATATATCTAAAATTCTTGATATCTCACTTAAATGAATAGCATCTTCTCTTATTAGGAATGGTTCTAAAAAAGACCATTTTGTTCTATATTGCACCATATTGTTATATTACAGACGGTTGTTTATAATGCTTTGTATTTAATTTCTTTAAGTTAATTTTACTTTTCATAATACCTTTCATCTCACTAATTCAAAAAAACCATTTATATTATTTAAAATTATGTGGTCTTTCTTTATTTCTTTTAATAGAGGACTTTCCTTATCAAATTTACCCTGCACAACATTTATACTTATTGAAATATCTTCAATTTCTTTTTTGTATTTTTTTGAATTAGAATTTATATAAAGATCTACGTCGCTGTTTTTAGATTCAAGATTTTTTGAATAAGACCCAAAAAGAACGATAATTAAATTAAAATCTAATTTTTTAGATAATATCTTTTGATGAATTTCTGAACAAATATTTCTTATCTTTGATTTTTTAAGCACTTTTAATAATTTATAATTCTCAATAATTCTTTCATAAATTGCCGATTCTAAAGATTCTTTAATAAAATAAACCTTTGATTTTCCAACTTCTTTTTTATCAACAATGTTTTCCTTTTCTAAATTTAATAAAGCTCTTCTAACATTTGTTTGATTAGTTTCCAAAACTCTTGCCAATCTCCGTTGATGTTTTTCAAATTTCTTTAATAAAATGAAAATCTCCTCTTTGATGTCTTTCTGTTTCATATGATTTCATAAGTTTTGGCGTTTGTTGGAGGGGTATGGAGAGGATTTATTTTAAAAACAATTTTTTAATCTGGATTTCATATTTTTGTAACTTTTTTGTAACTTTTTTTCCAATTTTATTTCTCTCTAAAAAATTATACACTCTTTTTCTCCAGTTAAAATACCTCTTAATTCCCATGCGAGATCTTTCAAAATCAAGAGAAGATTTAACATTAAAGAATATTGATGCCTGTTTTGTTAAGGGGGGATTAACCCAAACATCCATTAAGTTCAATTTTTTTATGCGAAATTTTAATTCATCATCTGCCGGAAGAGTGAATTTCCCAAGAGAAAGCAATCTCCTTGCTGTTTTTGGTTTTATTAAATAAGCTGCTGCACCCCAACTTTCTGGGCCCGTTCGTTTATAAATAAACTCTCTTTCTTTTTTTAAATTTTTTGGAGGAAGCGTATCGCACCAATCCAAAAAACAGATATCCCACTTCAAATATTTTAATTTTAAGAGAACATGTTTGAGTTTATTTATGAAATCTTTTTCAAATATTACATCATCCTCTAAAACTAAAAAGATTTTATTCTCATCTGCATTTGAGAATTTTTTTAATAATTTAAAATGATTTATTGCTAAAAAAATTTCAGAAAAACCTAATCTCCTTGGTACAATTTCCCTATTAGCAATTTTAATTTTTTCTTTCCACTTTTTATTATCTTTTTCATAATACTCATTAATTTCTTTTTCTCTGTAGGGTTTTGATTTTTTTTGTATGAACCAATTTGCAGTAATACCTTGTTCTTTTAATTGTTCTTTAAGAGGTTTCTCTCTCTCTCTCAATTTATTATAATGAATAATCCAAATTTCTAAATTCAATTTCATCTCGCTCCCTCCAACAACCACTTCCAGACAGGTTTTACTTTTATTTTTTTATTTTTCATTTTGAATTCTTCCTCTTCATCGTCGTATGTTAAAATCAGACCTTTTTTCAATTCCTTCTTTCTTTATTATTTTTTTAGAAGATTATAAATTGTTCTAAAAAATAATTTGGCCCTCTTTAATGATTCTTCAGCAGGATTTTTATTTGCCCGAGATAGTTTTTTGTAAGTAAATTCTCCTCTTTTCTTTTTTTCTGATTTAAAGATACCTAATAAATCATCTGCTTTTATCATAACTTCGTCGTAAATTCTCAAAAGTTCTTTATCTATAATCCCCTGAATAACTAATCGCCTAAACTCCAAATAAGTTTTTCTGTGTTCTTCGGGTACATTTGTTTTTATGCCCTTCTTTTCTAAATATGCTTTGGCGGAATAAAAAATACAATAATAAGCATGCGAAATAACTGCACTATAATATGTTTCCGGCCGGTCTATTTTAAAAGTATTTAATTGAATTTCTTTTTTATTACTAATCATAAAACTAATATCTGCAAACTTTATTTCATTATTCGCCCTTTCTAAATAAAGCTTATACTTTAAATCCATTTTTAATTCCTTCTTTAACTAAAGAATAAAATATTGCGGGGTTCTTCAATATTAAATGCTTTCTTGCTATCTCTTTACCCAAATTTTCATAATCAACTTTTAACATTTCTAAAAACTCTTTCTGTGCTATTACATGACCGTCTATATTTAGAGCAGATTTTAACTCCATTGATTTAAACACCGCCTCTACAATCTTTCTCTTAGCCCCACTTTCTATAAAAACTGCTACATCTAAATCAGAATTTTTATTTTGTTTCCCAGAAGAATAAGACCCAAAAATTACAATGGAATAAAAAAGAATGTGTTTGTCTAATCCGTCTTCTAATTCCTTAATTGAGCTTAATATTTTTTTTGATAAATTTTCCCTATTGTAAATCTCAAAATAGGAAAATATTTTTGGGTTATCCAAATTCAATTTATAAAGTTTGGAGGTTCCGATTTTTTCCTCAAAGATTAAATCCTCTTTTAAAAAAGACTTAACCGCATTCTGAATAACTGAACTAGACTTATTATCAGACAATTCTTTTAAACGCTTCCAGCTAATCTTTTCGAATTCATTCTTCTGAAAAATATTCAAAATCGCCAGTTGTTTTCTTGTTATCATCTTTTTATTTTTTAGGTATAATTATACTTCTTTTTAGGTATTTAAATTTATCTTCCAGCAACCACTTCCAGACAGGTTTTACTTTTATTTTTTTATTTTTCATTTTGAATTCTTCTTCGTCGTCGTATGTTAAAATCAGTCCTTCTTTTAATTTAAACTTATCCATTGCCTCAAGAAGCCCTTTTATTTCCCGCTCTTTATTTTTATCGTCTAATTTATAACAAACCTGGATGGCTTTTGTTATCTTGTTCTTTTCCTGAATCACGAAATCACATTCTGTTTTTTCTCTATGATAATAAATGTTAAGACCTCTCTGTTTAAGGGATATTGCGACTAAATTTTCTAAAACATTTCCAGAATTTTTAGAAAACTTAAAACCTAATTTATTCGGAAAACCGATATCAATTGAATAAACCTTTTTTGGATTCTGAATTTGTTTTTTTACTGAATAATCAAATTTATTTATCCTAAAAAATAAAAAGGCCTTTTCAAAAGAAGCAAAAATTTCACTTAAAACCCCCAAATTTTTTATTCCTGATATTTTTGAAAGGGTTCTTAAGCTGACGTCAGAGGAAATATTTGACAAAAGATAAATTGAAATTTCTTTTATGGAAGTTGTTAAATTTGGATTAAACCTTCGAACTATGTCCCTATAAATTATATTTTCATACAATTCTTTTAAAATTATATTATTCCTTTCAATAATCATCTTAGGCATTCCCCCCATAGAAAAGTATTCTTTAAAATGTGACTTAATTTTATTTTGTAATTGTATGTCTAATAAATAATTTGTTAAATCAATTTTTTTATAATTTAAGTATTCATGAAAATTAAATGGAAATAAATTTACATTAAGTGATCTCCCAGTCAGAATTGTAGAAATTTCCGAACTTAATAATTGAGAATTTGAGCCAGTAATCAAAATCGGAAATTTTTCTTTTATTCTATCTACCCACTTTTCCCAATTCTTGACTTCCTGAATTTCATCCAAAAATAAATAAACTTTCTTTTTGTAATTGTTTTCTTCTATATAATCTAAAATGTTCTGAAAGTTTTCGTCATTAAAATTTATCAATCTTTCATCATTGAAATTTATGTATAAAAAATCATTTTTATTTAAATTTAATTTGTTAAAAATAAGTTTTAACAAAGAAGATTTCCCACATCTCCTCATCCCTGTAATAATTGTCGGCAATTTCAATTTCAACAGTTTAATTACTTCCATTGTTTTCTCTCTGTCTTTTAGATTATTCATAGACAAAAAGTCTTTCTGTTGATTATAAATCACTTGATAAAGTAAATCTTTTCTCATAAATTGTTTAATTTGTTTAGATATATAAATCTTTCTAAGTGTTACAAATTCCGTATCACTTACGAGATAAAGTGTTACAATTCTGGTATCACTTTAAAATATGCTCATTATAAAAAATTATAACGCTTTTTTTTTAATATACTCTCTCTAAAACTGAATGAGTTCGATTTATCTTCCAGCAACCACTTCCAAACAGGTCTTACTTTTATTTTTTTATTTTTCATTTTGAATTCTTCTTCTTCGTCGTATGTTAAAATCAGACCTTTTTTCAATTTAAACCTTACTAATCTGCCCTGTCCGTAGGACAGATTTACACTGGATAAGATTGCATATTTTGGTTTTGGTAAATAATGCATTAGTCAATTCTTATTCTTGAGTTATTCTTAGTTAACGTGTCATTTTCCCAATTAAAACCTCTACAATCTTTTTACTTACACCTTTTTCTCCATATGGATTTTTAAATTTCTTTATCTTAAAATCTTTAGAAAGATATTTTTTAATTTCTTTTTTTGCTTTATTAGTATCTATCCCAACTAAACTCTGAAAATTACTTTCTAATCCCTCTTGTCTTTCTGTGTTCTTCCTCAAAATTATACACGGAGTCTTGAAAATTAAACTTTCTTCCTGAATAGAACCTCCGTCGCAAATAATAAGAGAGGCCTGTTTTATTTGATAAACAAACTTAGAATATTCCTGAGTTGGAATAATTTTTATGTTCTTATTTTGTTTTAATTTCTCTAACAAATTAAATTTAATTAAATTTTTTTTTGTATTTTCGTGTAATGCAAAATAAGAAGGAATTTCTAAAGAAGATAAAATTTCCACAATTACCTCTAATCTTTTTTTATTTGTTATATTTTCGTGCCTATGAATTGAAATCAAAGCAAATCTCTTTTTAGAAAATGGTTTTTCTTTATTTTTTTCTGCCATTTCATAAGCGATATGAATTGAATCCACGACGGAATTTCCAACTTTAATTACTTCTCTTTTCTTCCAATATTTTTTTAAATTATTTTTTGACCGTTCTGAAACTGCAAAAAGAATATCTGAAAATTTTCCTGCAATTATCCTCGAGATTTCTTCTGGGAAAGGTTCGCGAAGGTTTTCACTTCGAAGACCTGCCTCTAAATGAACATTTTTATATTTCTTTTTTGGATTTAAAAATTTTGAAGAGCCAATTGAAACAGACGCAGTACTCATTGTATCTCCATGGTAAAGAACATATTTCAGATAATGTAATTTTTTTAATTCCTTCCTAATTTTAAAAATAATCTGAAAATTCCAAATAATTGATTTATTGTTTATCTTCGACCAAAATTTTGATTCTTTATCCGATTCTTTTGTTAAAACAACATCTGGTTTTTTTACTTTAAATTTCTCACACAAATCTTGTAAATTATGCTGTCCGGTGTGAATAAAATAGTAAGGAATTTTCTTTTTTTGAAGCTCTAACATTATCGGAAATGTTTTTATTAATTCAGCCCTTGTTCCTATTGCGATAGCAATTTTATATTTCTTCATTTTATAAAACTTACATTATTAAAAGTTTTAAATGCGTCACTCTTATTCAAAAATCCTTTAAATATAATTATATTTTTATCCGGACTTATTTTCCAGATTTTTAGAGGACCCCTTAATCCTTTATAATAAACAAAATCCCCAATATTTCCTCTTTGAGCACTAAGGATAGAAACAATCTTGTTCGGACTCTTCTCTACAAGTTTGAATTCCTTATATAAGTCTTTATTGTTATCCATTAAATAAAGCTGTGCGAATAAACTTTTTCTTGTTTTAGGAGACAGATAAATTATTGCGCCCAATGGATTTATATTTATTCCACCAGTTGTGGAGACTAATTCTGGGATGATATCTAAAGTAACGTTTATCCCTTTTTTGAAATCAAAAGTTCTATTTTCATAATGTAAGAACCTAAGTGGAATCTCTATTTGCTTTCCTTCATAAACATAAACCCCCTTTGGTTGTTCCAATCTACTTCCATTTTCTGTGAGGATGATTCCCACTATTGCAGCTTTACCTTCAGGTAAGAAAGTCTGCCCTTTCTTTGAATTATAAACAATATCTTTATCAAGATAAGCTCTTCCTTGATAAATCCGAATAGTTGAATTTCTCGTTTCCTGAGTTTGTTTTGGATTATTAAGGAAGATTGGTAAAGAAGAGAATCGATCATCTCCTTTTGGACCACTACCGATCTTACTGTATGCCGAATATTTTCCGAAATCACTTGGGTCTATTAGAAGATAACTTACATTGAAAGTTTTTGCAAAACTTAAAGCACTCGCTGGATTGGGTGTTGTTAAAACTTCCCGGCCTATTAAGTGATCCATAAAAGGACCTTCAAAGTGTCCTCCATCTGCGACTGTCGGTCGTTCTCCTAAGTATTCAACCCAATAACCATAATCCCACCAATGAACAAATGTTGAATCTACTGGAGTGTTTGTTCTAACCCAAGCCATCGCTTTTTGCCATTGAGGGTTCGCAGAAAGACCCATATTCTTTGCCTGTGCTTTTATAGAAGAAGCAAAATTTAAGGAAGTATAGAATAAACTTATAATAAGGAAACCCAACAAAATATACAGACTAATTTTTAATAATTCATCTTTAGATCTCTTGGCATATCCAAATAATTTAACAAGGGCATAACCAACCATAAATGCAGTGAAAGGAACTATGAAGAAGAATAATCTTATTGCCCCTCTTGCACTTATTAAAGTCGGGATTAACCAAACAGAAATAATTACCAATTCACTTTTTATTTTCATCTCTTTTGTATAATATAACCAAGTGAAATATCCTAAGAAAAGTAAGGTTCCTCCGAAATAAAATAATTTACTTAAAAAATCAGAACCATTAAAAATTGAAGTTGAAGAGAATCTACTAAATAATAAGGCAGAGATAAAAAAGACCCATACCAAGATACTTACAAGTCTATGTTTCATATGTTTTATTCCCTTGGAGATTTCTATTCCTAAAAAGACCATTCCCCCATAAAATGTCCAGAAGACTATTTTTCCTAATTGAGAAATCCAAGTAGTTAAATAAGGTTGTTGATTTTCTGCGACGGTTAAGCCAATTCTTCCCGTTCCGAAGGGATGTAAGGCTTTACTAATTATACGACCGAGAAGTTCTCCCATAGTTCCTATAAATAATTGATACAATAAAAGTCCCAAAATAAAAACGATTAAACCACTGATGACTGTCCTAAACCTTTTTACTTTTCCCTTTAAATATTTCTTCCCTTTAGTTATGAAAAGATAATCGACTATTAAAAATAAGAAAGTAAATGGTGCTAAAAGTTCAGCCGTTCCTAAAAAATAAGCCTTTATGAAGTGTCCTAAAGAATCTCCCATAATTGAAGCTAAGATCGGAGAAGAAATAATCCAGGAGGAATAAAACAAAATACGATTAATCAATTTTTTCTTATGATTTTCTTTTTCTTTCTTCGTTTCTAAAAACCATATAATTAAAAAACTGAGTGGGAAAATCATAAAGAAATATTTTCCTAATCCTCCCCAACTTAAAACACTAAATGCACTAAAGAATCCAAGACCAATTCCCAAACCAATACTTTTTAGTTTGTTATTTTTTTTATTTTCTAAATATTTTATAGAGAAGGTATAGAATAGAAGAGTTACAAAGAACGCAAACATTCCCATTATATCATGGTCGGAGAATCCCGCCATACTTCTATATAAATAAGAGGGGATGATTGTTAAGATTGCACTACTAATTATAGCGATACCTTTAGAGCGAGTCAAAAAGTAAATTAAGAAGAAGAACGCGATTATACTTAAGACGAAAAAGAATACTGGAGTTATAACATCTATGAAACCTAAACTATAAGTTCCAAAGTGATTCATTGAATAATAAAAAAACACAATGAATCTTGGAAGTAACTCTGGACTAAATCCAATACCTAAAGGTCTTCTAAGAGAGTCTATAGCCGGAAGGGTTCCTTGAGTTATCGTTGTGTTCGCCATTCTTAACCAATAAAAAGGATCTAAAGCCATTGGAATATATTTGCCGGTTGTTTGGTCGTGGAGCAAAGACAAGTTCTCTAATCGAACAAAAGTTCCAAAAGTAATAAATCCAATTAGGACTAAAAGTAGAAGGAGATTAATAACCTTTTTCTGTGTAAAAAAATCATAAACATCTTTACCAATTTCTTTCATAGAGTTTTTTTCCATTCAAACTTCAGTATTTTTTACTTTAAAAAGATTTTTAAATAAAGAATAAGAAACTAAGCAAGATTATAATCAGTTGGGCGAAGTTTATAGTCCAGACAACTTCTTTTTCATAAGCTTTGTGGGAAGGCTTAATCTTTTTTAAAAGATAAATTGCCAAATGTTCTAAACCATACATCTTTTCATAGGGGACCTCTAAACTTCCATTTTTATTTAATTTTGCGAAACTTTCTTTCACTAATCCTCCTCTGACTTTTAAGAATGTTTCAATTATATAAAGAGAAAAGATAAAGATTCCAAATTTCTCTAAGTTCCCTAAGATTACAACTACCGCTATAAAAGATCCTATAACATAAGTTAATACATCTCCTGGGAAAACCTTTGCGGGCGTTTTGTTGTAAAAGTAAAAAGCGATTAAAGAAACGACACCATATAGACAAATTATACTTAGCCATTTACTTCCCGTTATGTAAGTTGCGATTGCTAAGGCCGATAAAATTAAAATTCCCTGACTTGCCTCTAATCCGTTGTATCCTGCTAAAAAATTAAAAGTTGCAGTAGCTCCGACGATTCCAAAAGGAATTATAAAGAGCGGATAAAGAAGACCTAAATTAATAGATCCTAAGAAAGGAAGGATCATTGTAGAATGGCCCGCATCTATTGCCATCAAAGGTATTGCTGCAAAAGCTATGATTAAAAGTCTTATCTTTCTACTTAAACCTTTTTTCCAACCCAACAAATCATCCAAAAGTCCAACGATGGCACTTAACAGAAGCACACTTATGAATGCTAAAATTTTTATCAAATTGGAGGTGTTCTTCATATAAAAAGTTTCTATTGCTATATAAAATAATATTCCAAGAACTATTCCGAAGAGGACTACAACACCTCCCCCTTCTGCAACAATACTTTTTTTCTTATGCATGTCTCTCCCAACGAATCCAAATTCTTTAGCTTTGTCTATCCATTTAGGAATTGTAAAATAGACCAGAAGAAAACTGAATAAGATAGATAAGGAAATTAAAAGGTTCATAAAAAAGATAAGTTCTAACCTTTTTTAAATTTAATTAAAAAAGAGGGGGGTGAAATAAACTTCAATAACTGCTGCAAAAATTAGGATGACTAAGGCTAAGAATAAAAGAAGGATAGAATTCTCTAAAACTCTTGAAAAGGCTTTGCCTTTGAATCCATTCCTTATAATTTCTGCTCCAAGGATTCCTCCCGCAAGGGCGGTTATAAAGTAAGAAGCGATTTCCGGAAATCCGTGAATCATATACCTCAGGAGGCCCAAGGGAAGTTCAGACAACTTATAATTTGTGAATATATTTATTGCAGCGGCTATAACACTCGCATTCCAAGAGAGGACAAAAATTGCTCCCGCTCCAAATATCAATGAGAAGAGCAGAGTAAATATCATTACATAAATATTATTTGTGAGTATTCCTGTAAACATTCCAAAACCAGCTACGTGTCCAGTTGTCTTTGAGAAGATTTGAGGGTTCGTATATTGAGAAACACAATTCTGTATATTAGAAGGAGCGTTAATATTACAATAAGTTTGAATTTGTGCATTCAAAAGTGTTGGGTCTTTGAGAAGAACATCTCCGACGGAAAAAGCGATTATAAAACCTAAGAATAACCATAGAAATCCATAAACAAAGTTTTTATGAACTTTCCAAACTTTCAAAAGACCTTCAACTTGTTCATCCTCTATTTCTTCTTTCTTTATCATAAAATAAAAGAAAGGGAGCGTGAATAAAACAGAAAATGTGACAATTAAAACTCCAGAATATTTAGAGAGAACCGAACCGTTTGGAAAAAAAATCTTGGTTAGGAAAATAGAAAGAAACGCATAAAACAGGCCTACAAAAACCATTTTCCAAGGGCCTTTTTCTACTTTTTTTGGATTAATTAATGACTCTAACATTATCCTAATGTATTAAAATAATTTTTAAAGGTTTGTATCTTGATACACAGCGAGGGGGAAACGATTTGAAATTTTCTAAAAAATAACTTATCGGAGGAATTAAAAAGATAGAACTCTTTTGGGAATAATGGGAAACAAGAGAAAGGAGTTTGATAAAATTTTAAAAGGGATAAAGGAAATTAAAATTCAGGGAGCAAGAAATGTTGCGAAGAAGGCACTCGATGCTTATTCTCTTTTTCCAACAGAGAAATCAAAAGAAATGCTTTTGTCTTCAAGACCAACTGAACCAATGATGTGGAAAGTCCTTGATTTAGAAAGAAAATTTTCTCATAGAGAAATTTTGAAAAAATTAGGAAGTCACCAAGAGGAGATAAATAAAAATGTTTTTAGTCTAATAAATAATGGAGATGTTATTTATACTCATTGTCATTCCACGACGGTGGTTGATGCGCTTATTTATGCTAAAGAACACGGGAAGAAATTTGAGGTTTATAATACCGAGACTCGACCATTATTTCAGGGAAGAAGAACCTTTTTACAACTTAAAAAGGCAGATGTAAGAGTGACTCATTTTGTAGATTCTTCAGTCGAAGTGATAATGAATGGTCGTCAAGGGTTCAAAAAGCCAGATAAATTTCTAATCGGGGCGGATGCTTTGCAAAAAGGGGGAATAATAAACAAAATCGGTAGTGGATTATTTGCTCAAATTGCTTGTTTAAAAAAGATTCCTGTTTACATCCTTTCCGATTCTTGGAAATTTTCAAAGAAAGAAGTTAAGTTAGAGAAAAGAAAATCTGAAGAAGTTTGGAAATTAAAAATTAAGGGAACAAAACAGAAAGTAGAAAATCCTGCGTTTGGTTTTGTTGATAAAGAAAACATAACTAAAATAATAAGTGAATTAGGAATTAAAACTTATGACTCTTTTTTGAAAGGATTAAATTTTAAATCACTTTAAGAAATTTCTTTAAGAGCATATTAAAAACAATTACAAAAATAAGATAAAAAAGAAACCAGGAAAGTCCAAGGAAAAATTTAGGATTGCCCATCGTTTGAAAGAAATCCATAAACCAACGGAAAAATAAAATAAGGGGAATTGAGGTTAAAATCATAGGTCTTAGATTAAGTTTGAAAGTTTCAGGAAGCGCTTTTAGTTGTTCTTTCTGTAGTTCCATAGTTTTTTTCTGATCTCCTCTAAACTTTTTCATTTCTTCTTGTAATTTTTTCTGATCTTCTTTTAATTTTCTTAAAGAATCTTGATCTGTGAAATACTTTTGAACTACGACCGTAAATAAAGAAATAAGAAAAACGATTATAAGCATACCATAAGTAAGATTCCACCTCAATAGAGCTCCTAAGGTGGGGTCTAAAATAGAATGAATTAAGTTTTTTATAAACCCCAAATCATTCCAAAAAAGGCTTATCCCCAAAGAGATAAACATTATATATATGAACGTTTTAAAATTTGATTTTTTTTTCATTTGTTTTAATATTAAATTTTCATAAACTTTTGTAATTTAGGACTGATTTCAACTTGGTGTTGTTGAATTACATCTTGATAAAGTTGGAAGAAAATCATTATTACTAAAAGCATAGCTGTTCCGGAAACGAGAGCTCCGAGTAAATTTGTGAGCGCAGCAAGGAGACCAATCACCGCCCCTCCGACGACAGTTAAGGGCATTATATATCTGTTTAATATTGTTTCTATGACTCTTTCATCTCTTCTAAAACCAGAGACTTGAAGTCCCGAAGAAACTATATTCTTTGCCTGCGATTTTGCATCCATTCCAGAAGTCTTCACCCAAAATATAGAGAAAATTGTAGAAAAGAATACGTAAAATAGGGTACTTGTGAATGCTTGAATTAAATATTTTGGTAGGAACCCCCCTCTTATGAATAAATCTAAAATATTTGTAGAGCCAACATAAAACGCAAGTCCAGAAACCGCCTGTCCATTAGCGAAATGTCCTAAGAAAAGAAAATGAGATGCGAATTTTGCCATTCCAGTGCATGTTGCACCAGCGGTTAAACAAGAGCCTGCAGTATTCTCAATGAGACTTCCAAAGAGTTGTATATTTGCGGCTAACGCTGCAACAAGTATAACAGGGATAACAGAAGAGTAGAAAAATAATAACGGCCATTTAACAGTATAACCTCTAATATTTTTGTAAGAAAGAGGAACCTCTACCTTAAGTGATTGGAAGAAAATGACCATTCCAAAAATAAGTAAAGTAACAATAATTGAAGAGACTGCTGAGATAAGTTCTATTGAGGATCTATTTATTAAAGATTGAATCAAAACTAAAAATTTTCCGGAACAGGCGACATTACTAAAATTAAGAAGACAATCTTTACCTTGCTGATTTATGAATTGAAACGAACTAGTTATTAATCTTAAACTTACTCCTGCGGCAATGAATAGACTAACCCCAGAACCAATTCCCCATTTAGTCGTCAGTTCATCCATATAAAATATTGCAAAACCCCCAAGAATAAGTTGGAAAATAACAAGTGAGGTTAAACCATGAACCGCCTGAAGTCCTTGCATAACAACATAGATTACTGCCTCAAAGAAGATAAATGCAAAGATTAAAAGTTTTTGTAAACCACTAAAAAACTTTTTACCTTCTTCTGTTGTTCTATCTATATTTAAAATTCCAGATCCTGCGAGTAATTGTAATATAATCGAAGCCATAACGATTGGGCCGATTCCCAAAGAAATTATACTTCCAAAATTTGTTCCAAGAATTATTGCCAGATAATCAAATCGCGAAAGTGCATTTTTCGAAAGTCCAAAAAGAGGAACATTAGATAAAATGAAAAAAGAAAGAAGGACAATAAAAGTCCATTTTAATTTAGTTTTTAATTCTAATTTTTTTTCCGTAGGTTTCTTAATTTCTGGGATATATTTAAAAATTGGTTTAAGATTCATTTTTTATTTGGCAGAAGAATTCTTCCACCAAATTTTTCCACTTTTTCTATTGCAGATTTAGAGGCTTCTTTTGCGCTTATTATTAATTTATCTTTAATATCTCCTGCCCCTAAAATTTTATAATTAAGGAGTTTTATTTCAAAACCATTCGAAGTTTTCTTGCCATATTTTTCTAGATTTAAATTTATATCTCTTAGATTTATTCTTCTTCTTTGGTCCCTTTTAGTTCCGATACTTGTTATCCCTTTTTTTCCAAAATATTTATTTCCATATAATTTTGTTATAAGTGTTTTTTTCTGATCTCCTCTTTTTCCAGTTCCTGCAAGTCCTTTTCCTCCGTGATGTCCTGAACCTTTCCTTTTCTTTCTAGCCCCTCCTCCATGGGTTCCCATTCCGTGACCATGCATCCTTGATTCTTTACTTCTTTTTTTAATTTTCATAACATCCTCTCAATTAATTTATTTATTTTTCCTTTGTGATTTCCTAATACTCCTTTTCTAACTCCAAAATGTTTCTTTGAATCAATTCCCCCTCTTGGAGGATGCAAAGCGAAATAAGGTTTAAGATTAACCTCTTCATAACTTTTTCCTTCTTTTAATTCTTTTATTATTTTTTCGATATTTTTCTTCTTACTTTTATCTATTAATTTTCCACGAATTTCTATCAATTTTTTGTAAGTCTCTTCATCTATTTCTCCAAAGGCAACAAAACTATAAATTTTCTTTATCATTCCTAAATTTGATTTTGAAGGATTTTGTAGAACAACACAAGAGTACTTCTTTTTTAATCTTAATCTTCCCATAGTTTCCTCTATCTTTGCATTCACTTTAACTTCTCCTTTAATTCTTATTATACACAACATTTTAGTTTTTAGAAAATTCCTTTAATTTAGTTTTTTCCAACGCATCAAAACACGCTTTTACAAGGTTAAAAGTGGTTCTTTTTTCCCCAAAACCTTTACTATAAACATCTTCTATTCCTGCCAATCTTAGAACTTTCTTCAATTCATTCGTAACCACCAGCCCTGTTCCTTGGGGTGCAGGAATTAATGTTATTCGAACGCTTCCACATTTTCCTTTTACTTTGAAAGGAATTGTATGTAGCTTATCACATTTACATTCAAAAGAAGAGCAACCTCTTTCTATTTTCATTAAATTCATCTTTGCTTTTTTCAATGCTTTATTAAGTGCAGGCAAGGTTTCTTTAGACTTTCCAACACCTAACCCTATATGCCCATTCTCATCTCCAACAACTTCCATAGTTGAAAAAGTCGGAATATTTCCTTCTTTAGTTTTCCTTTGCGTTTGTCTCCAGGCTCTTCGTTTTCCTCCTCCAAATTTACCTTTGGATTGTCCGATTAATATTGGTTCTTCCTTTAACTCTAATAAACTTTCCACAATTTCTGGTTCTAAAATCCTTTTTTCAGAATCGAGAATTTCATCTATTTCCTTTATTTTTCCTTCTTTTACTTCTTTACCTAAGAGTGTTTTTGGAACCCAGGCTTCTAAACGCTCTGCACGTGTTGGGCCCCTCTGGGGCCTTTTTCCCTTTCCTCTAAAATTTCTTTTATTTTTCATATTGTAATACTTCCTTTTTTATTTTTTCGAAGGGAATTTTAATCTTTAAATCTTTTCCACTAATCCTTTCTGTTTCCGGAAAAAACTTCTCTTCACATTTTATTTCAATTCCAGAATCGAGAAGACCTTTTAAAAAACCATAGATTTTGCTCTTATGTAATATTCTTAACATTCCAAAATCTAAAATTGGTTTTTTCAATTTTTTCTTTTTTATAAACTTCCCAAATAAAATTCCAAAAAGATAACTGCTTGGAATTGATTTAAGGCTTGCTTCTTTTGGCATACCATATTTGAGTAACTCTTTTGAGGTAATTCCAAATAGAACCTTATCCTGAGCATCTTCGCTAAGTACATATTGAGCCTCCAAATATTTATTTGTTTTTCTAAATACTAACCTTGGTTTTTCACTTTTTAATAATTTTAATCTTTTAAGATAATCTGTTTTAAATTCTCTCCTTCTCCTTTTTAAAACTTTTTTTGCTTTAGTCATTTTATTACAACAATTTGCTTCATAGGCAATTTTACCTCCCTTTCCTCAATTTGAACTTTTACAAACCCTTCAAGTTTCTCATTTATTTTTCCCCTTTCTCCTATCTTTTTTCCAGAAAGGACTAAAACTTCAGAGCCTTTCTTTAATGGGAGTATTTTTTTTATCTTATTTTTTTCTAAGTCGATGAGAGCAGAATCATTAGTTTCACATTTAAGTTCTGAAAGTATATTCTTTCCCCCCAAAAAATTTAGTTGTGTTTTATTTCCCTTCAAAATCTTTTTATTTAAAATTTTAGAAACTTTTTGATTTCTTTTTTCTCCGAGAACTTCCCTCAATTCAAACTTCCCACTTTTTGAAAGAAACATTCCATAACTTTTTTTCATATTCTTTATTTCTAAGATATCAAATAGACTTACCGGTGCTCGTTCTTCCTTCAATTCTTTTTTATTAACTAAAATTCCCCCAGAGAGAAGTACTTTTTTTGCTTCATTTTTTGTTTCAACAATTTTTAAGAGATCTCTTAAAATTATTAAAATAGGCAAACCCATTCGTCGATTAAAATTACAATTTACTACATACTTACTTCCTTTTCTCCTTATTGGCCAATTTTTTGGTGCTTTATTTCTTTTTTGATATTTCATTTTTTTCTTTGGTTATTTTTCTCTTTGGGTCTTCCGAATACAATTCCAAGATTTGTAAATTTGAAGGTTGCATATGTATACTGGCCTTTGAGCCATCGTGTTTTTTTACTTGTATTCCTTCTATATCTATCTTAGAGGTTTTTATTTTAATCTGGGCTATTTTTCCAGTTTTTCCTTTGAATTTTCCAACCATAACTTTAACTAAATCTCCCTTTCTTGCGACAATGTTTCTCTTTTTATGTTTCTCTCTCAATTCTTTGGAAAGAGCTACACTTAAAAACTTCCTCATAATACTTAGAGGAGCCTTTGCTCTGTATTTCCTTTGTTTTCGGGGTAACTTACTTCCTTTCCATTTTTTTGAAAATTCTTTTTTCATTTTAATATATTGTTGAGGCTATTTTTGCAACTGAGGGCCATCTTTCTAAAATTTCCTTTGCAACAGGACCTTTAATCTGAGTTCCTTTTGGATTTCCTTTAGTGTCCTTTAATATTGCTACAGCGTTATCTTCGAAAGAGACTCTTTCACCACTTAATCTTCTATAAGCTTTTTTCTCTCTTATAACAATTGCATCAAACACCTTTCCCTTCATTTCAGGAATTCCTTTTCTCACACTAACTTTTACCCAATCCGCAATTTTTGCGCATCCTTGTTTTCTTTTTTTACCTTTACCATGTTTAACTGAAACAATTTTTACCTTCTTAGCACCGCTATTATCTGAAGCGATTACTATCGAACCGATATTTAATCCAGCTGTTGTTCTCGCAGAGACTGCTTTCATTTTAAATTAATCCTCCCTGTTTATTTTTAAAATTAATCATTTTCTTCCTCCATCAATCTCAGATTTCTTTTTCAACTTTTCTATTACAACAAAATGAATTCTTTTACTCAAAGGCCTACACTCTCTGATTCTGATTTGATCTCCAACCACTAATTCTCCCTGCATACAGAAAGGCAATCTTGCATGAATTTTTGTTCTTGATTTGAAATATCTTTCATATTTTCTTGAATAAATCATTCTTTCAAATTCTATAACTAATCTTCTTGGAAAAATTTTTGTTATTCCTCCTTGAAATATATTCCCCCTCGTTTTTAATCTACCGTGCTTCGGACAAGTTCTATCTTGACAAATCTCTTCACTCATAGTTTCCCTCCTCCTATTTTACTTTTCAAATGTGCCTTACTTCTAAATTTTTTATTTCTTATTTTTTTTCGAGCATCCTTAAATTCTTCTTTTGAGATTTTTCCTTGTTTTTTCATTTCCTTAAGATATCTTCTTAACTTTCGTGTCAATATGACATAATCTTGTTTCCTTCGATTTACTTTTATTTTTACTTTTCCAACTTTTCGGACATTTTTTGAAACCTTATTTGTCTTCCTTCCTTTTACATCTTTTGTAAGAATCGCCCCATCTTCTTTGAGATCTCTTATATCTTGTTTAGTCAAAGCTTCTTTTATTTCTTTTAGACGGCTTTCTACAAAGAGGATCCTTCCTTTCCCAACGTTTAAAACTTTTTTTGCTAGTATTTTTTTACTTCTTAAATTCATTTTCTTTTTTCTCCAAATATTTTTTAATATTAATTTTTTCTATTTCAATACCCAATTCCTTACTTTTATTTATTAACATAAACTTCTTCTTTTTTCCAACTTTCCCAATGATAATCTTACTCCCTTTTTTTATCCGGTTTAATTCAGCAAGATTAAGAACGATTGGAGTTCTTTTATTATCTTTTTTCTTATAACCTATTCGAACCACTTTAGGATATCCTCTTCTTAAATCTCTCATTTTATTGTCTCTTCCCTTAGGTTTCCTCCAAACTTGTTTCTTCTTTCGTTTCCTTCCAAGCTTAGAAAAACGATCCCAACTTCTTCTTAAGAAATTCATTAGATTTTCCTCCCTGCTTTATCTATTATGAAAATTCCATCTTGAAAAACCCTTCTATCTTTATTTTTAATTCTCGTTGCAACTTCTAAATTTGCTGCAGATTGTCCGGCGAGTTCTTTGTCAACTGAACGAATTTTGATTAAATCCTTATTTATTTCTGTTTCGACACCTTCTAGCAAGATTGTTTTTCTATCTTTCTTCTCTCCCAAAAAGTTTTTTATCGTTACTTTATTTCCTTCTATTTTTACAGTTATTGGAAAATGATTGAAGACAACCTTTAATTGGTATTCAAATTTCTTTTGGACCCCTATGAACATATTCTCTATATGAGATGAAACTGAATTAATTTTTCTCTTCTCTTTTCTTGTGCCATTAATTTTTTCCAAGATTATCTTTTTATCTTTCTTTTTGAAAGTTATACCAGATAGTTCAAATTTTCTTTGAGATTTTCCTTCGACGCCCTCAATTTTTAAAAGACTATTTTCTACTTCTACACTAACTCCTTCTGGTATTTCTATCTCTTTAATTAAATCTTTTTTCATTAGTAAAAAAATGCAATTAAGCATCCCCCTATCCCTTCTTTCCAGGCCTCTTCATGGGTCAATAAACCCTTGTTTGTGGAAATTATAATCGTTCCAAGATTTCTTGCTGGAAGGTATCTTCTTTTATATTTTTCAATCTCTTTCTTTCTGACTCTTCCTCTTGGTTTTATAGATTTACATTCAAAAAAACTTCCCAATTTAATTTTTATTGAATTAGTTTTAAGATTTATTTTATAACCTTTAATTGCTTCTTTCTGTTTCATTATTTTTAAAACTTCAATTAAGAGATTCGAAACTATCTTAACTTCAATTTCTTTCTTTCCAACCTTTTTAGCGTTTCGCATCATATTCAATGCGTCCGCAGTTATATCTTGTGACATTTTATATATATTTTTTAAACCCAATACTTTCCGCTGTTTCTCTGAAACAATTTCGGCAGAGATTGAGACCGTAAGAACTGATGTGTGCTCCGAATCTTCCACATCTTTCACATTTCTTAACTGCTATTCCAATCTTCCTTTCTTTTGGTTTATTATGCTTTAAAAATTTCTTCTTTTTTTCAGGCTTATTTTTAAGTTGTTTCAATATTTTTCTCCAATCACTTGCCGTCATTTGAATTTACTCCTAAATCCAATTTTAATGAATGAAAATCTTGTATTTGCTGTCATTTTAAATAAAATTCCTTAGAAAAAATTCGTTTGAAAATTATCCTCCATAAATTTAATTATTTCTTCTCGAGAGATTATTTGTCTTTTTGAAACTTTACCTTTTTTCATTTTTCTTAATCCAACCCTTCTTCCAGCTCTTTTGAAGACAACACAAACATCGAGGCCCATTATCCCAAGATCTCTTTGATATTCCATTCCAGGAATTTCTATATACTCTTTAATTCCAAAGGAAAAATTATTTTCACTGATCTGCTTCTTTTTTAGTTTGTTGTCTATAGCTAAAAGCATCTTTTTAAGAAAGATAGATAACCCCTTTCTTATTGTCACTACCCCTCCAACTTCCAACCCAGGTCTTACATTTAAAGAAGGTATTCTTTTTTTAGATTTCATTCTTGCAATAGTTCTATTACTAATTAGATTAAGGAGTTTAACCCCTTTTTCAAGTTCCTCTCCAATTCCTCCAACATTAAGTACGACTTTTTCTATTTTTATTTCTCTGTTTTTGTTTTCCATTTTTGAATTTTAATTGAACCCTCCTCGAACCCTACTGATACGAGCAATTTTTTTATTTTTTTTTGATGATCTCCTTGAAGTTCTATTTCCTTTTTTTTATAAGTGCCACCACAAGCAAGACTGTTTTTCAACTTTTTTGATATGCTTTTTACATCAATTCCTTTTCCAAAACCTTCAATAATCGTAATCATCTTTCCATATTTTTTTCTGTCCAATCGAACGTTTATTTCCTGAGAGTCTTTTGCAATTTTTTCACAGATACAAATCCCCTCGGGTAACCCACATTTTGGACAGATATTTGTATTCATTTTTCTTGAGTATCCTTCTTTGAGGAATTTTTAAATGCCTTATTTTTAGGTGATTTTTCGAAATTCAATGAAGTTTTAATTCTTGCTATTACTTTTTTAGCTTCTTTGATCTTTGAGCCTCCAGATTTAGTTGCATTAACTTTTAATTTCATTAATTCCCTATCTAATTCTTTTAATTTCTTTTCTTTCTCTTTCTTTCCCATCAAGTTTATTTCTTTTATTTTCATTTTTCCTTATTTTTTTTTAAATTTTTTAGAGAGGTGATAATCTCTTCAGTAATTTCTATTTTTCCTTTAATAACTTCTCCTGGAGGAAAAATACTGACCCTTATTCCTACTGTCCCCGGTTTTGTTTCTGCCCTTGTTTGAGCCCTTCTCACAACCTTTGCACTATCTCCTGTTTTTTTAAGATACCCTTGTGCAAATCTCCATCCCTTTGCTCTTGAACTAGGAACTTTTCCATTTATTCTTATTTCTACTCCAATGGCTCCTGCACCTATCATTTTTTGTAAAGCCCGATATGCAACTACTTTAAACTTTAAGGGGCCAAATCTCTCAAGACTCAATGCGATTTCATCAGCCATTAACTGAGCATCCAATGCAGGTTGCGTAACTTCCTCGACTTCTATGTGTGGGTTTTCCAAATTGAACTTCTTTTTTATATCTTCTGTGATTTTTCTAATTAATTCCCCTCCCTTTCCGATTATAAGTCCAATTTTATCTGTAAAGATTATTATTTTCTCTCCAACTGGGGTATACTCAAGGGTAACTTTACTTACTTTTCCCTTTGCATAAAAACTTTTTATGAATTCTTTTACTTTAAATTCTTCTTTTTTTAAGCTTATAATTTTTCTATTTTTATTCATTTTTCTTTTTCGATTTCTTTATCGGTGCTCGTGAAACTAAAAGAACATTTGCCTTTTTTTTTGATCCACCAAATCTTTTTCTGGGCCTCGTAGCTTTATTTGCAACTGCTTCACTTATTATTACTTCTTCCAATCCATTTTCTTTTGAATTACTTCCTAATTGTCTTAATAATTTCACAAAATAATCGGCGGCTTTTATAGGGTACCTTCCAGAGGTGATACCTTTTCCTTTCCGATGGGGGATTTCTCCTTTCATTCTTACTGGGATTTTCTTTATCTTAACTTGTTCTAAAAAATCTATAGCATCTCCTATCCTTTTATATCGAATGTTTCTACAGATTGCTATTGCTTGTTTGTGCGAGAAAGGAAGTCCCTTTTGAAAGACTTTTGCCTCAGACTTTTTTGGTTTTATTATTTCCTCTTTTTTAACCTTTGATTTTTTCTCCGATCCACTTGAACCCAAAGAGGCGGAATCTTTGATTCCTTCCGATCCACTTGAACCCAAAGAGGCGGAATCTTTGATTCCTTCCGATCCAC
>VAPE01034500.1_pt1 | contig 28420 bp, 26 predicted proteins | sample 3393911 | NCBI WGS metagenome assembly VAPE01 (sample SAMN08290436, study PRJNA428436) | hydrothermal vent metagenome | isolation source: Deep-sea hydrothermal vent chimney | place: Atlantic Ocean: South-mid Altantic Ridge
AATTCTTACTATGCTTATAGATACCCAAAACAAATTGATGCGCTTTTTGCCAGACTATCAAATCTTGAAACTGTTTAGCTTTTTCTCTTTTCATTCTGACTTCTGACTTCTGACTTCTGACTTCTGACTCCTGACTCCTGACTCCTGACTTCCTGTTAAGCATTTTCCCATAGGTGAACTATTACAAAATATAATTATAATATTTTATAACACCTGCTTGCTGAAAGCCACCTCCTCCAGCCGTGCTGCCCGACATCGGGCAGCACGGTTTTTACCTCTGAAACAGTCGATTAAGGTATAATGTAACAAAAGGTGATCCGATGCATCGAACCCGGGTAATACTCGTAGGCAAACAATATCAGTTAAAGATACCGGAAAAAGAAAAAAGGGCTATTCACCCGGCCCTGAGGAGTGGAGAATGATCAGTATAGACGTACCCGGTTTTGGTAAGGTTGAAATCGAGCACATTGTCTCTGACTTTACCGGGACACTCTCAGAGGATGGGAGGCTATGCCCCGGGGTGAGGGAGAGATTGAACAGACTATCTGATGACGTCGAGGTCCATATCCTCACGGCAGACACATTCGGCAGAGCCAGAGAGGAACTGAGAGGGATCCCCTGCACGGTTAAGATCCTTCAGGGGAATGACCATGATATCCAGAAGGAGGATTATGTTAAATCCCTTGGCCCGGACCGTGTCTTTGCCCTTGGCAACGGGAACAACGACAGAAGGATGCTTGCTACGGCGAGGGTGGGAGTTGCGGTCTGCCTCAAAGAGGGCTGTGCAACAGACGCAGTCAGATCGGCTGACATAGTCGTTAACTCGATCGGCGACGGTCTTGATCTGCCTCTTAATACAAAACGGCTCAAAGCAACCCTGAGGTTCTGAAACAGAACATCCGGATTATGACCGGAGAGGCGCCCTGCGGTATCGCCGATTCAAACTGCACCGTTGCCGGATCGCGCGGGAACCTCTCATTTTTCCTTCACCCCCGACATAACAACAACTGCAGCAACAGAGAGAAACGCCCCCGTCATAAATGCGTATCCATAGCCCCACCTCTGCCATATCAGACCGAAGATCACGCTTGCAGGCAATGAAGCAATCCCCACCGCCCCATGATAAAAACCGAACGCCCGGCCCCTCAGATCCTTCGGCACAAGCCTGAAAACCCAGGCCCGTTCCGCGGGTTCTATGAAACCAAAAGATACCCCGTAAAGGAGGAAGACCGAAACAAGGGCCATTTCCCCTCTCAGGAGCGCAAAGAGGACATATATCAATGCATAGTAGAGCCATCCGGACAGGATCATCGGCTTTCTTCCGATCCTGTCGGAAAGCCTCCCACCCATCCAGGTTGACCCCATCTTGACTACATGGAATCCCGACCAGAGGATTGCAATAGTTGAGGCGCCAACGCCTTCAATATTGAGCCTTAAAAGTATAAAGGCATCCGTTGAATTTCCGAGTGCAAAAATAAAAACAGAGACAATAAAGAGCCAGTATTCTCTTCCAAAATCTCTTACACTTGATCGGGGTTCTCCGTCCTCCGCTATCAGGCTGCCGCTGCCTTCAGGGAGTTTGGTCCTCTCCCTGACAAAGAAGAGTATTATCAAAATCACAAACAGCCCGGGAACTATTGAAAGGAGGAATATCGTTTTCAGAGAAAGGCCCATCCCCTTAAGGAGGAATACCGCCACCAGGGGGCCGATCACGGCGCCTGCATGGTCCATGGCCCTGTGAAACCCGTATGCGCGTCCGATGATGCTCCTGTCCGTAACATCCCCTATCAACGCATCTCTTGGTGAAGTCCTCACCCCTTTTCCGACACGGTCCATAAACCTGAAAAAAAGCACCTGTGGCCATACCGCTGCAATACCTATAAGGGGTCTCATAAGGGACGAAAGTGTATATCCCGCCAACACCATGGATTTCCGCTTCCCTGTTCTGTCGGTTATATAGCCGGAGACAATCTTAAGCACAGAGGCCGTCATCTCAGCGACACCCTCGATCAACCCTATGGCAAAAGCCCCTGCACCCAATACCGATGTGAGAAAAACCGGCAGGAGCGGATAGATCATCTCACTTGAAAGGTCTGTCAGAAGGCTCACGAACCCAAGGGCGATAACCGCAGAGGGGATACTCTTTTTGTTGTTTGATTTCATTTCTTATTGTAGAGAGATCTCCTTTTATGTCAAATCTTTTTTAATTATAACTTGATGGTTCCGTAAAAAGTCCGAAACAGCACAATGTGTCATGCTGATTCCCGAATTAAAGTCTGTATATAAAGTCGAACAGTTGTCGTTTTTCCGTCATTCCCCGAACGCGTTCGGGGAATTACATTGTGCGTTGTGGTTAATGTTGATGTGAACTTTAAGCCTCTCTTCAACTAAAACACGAAGGAGCCTTCTTTTTTTACATGAGAAAATGGGATAATAATTGCATATGCGCTAATAACCTGAATTGAGCGACCCTTATACCTGAGAAAGGGATCAACACACCAACAAGGTGCACATGTACCGGGTCTGAACGGTTTTGAGTTTCTCGTGAAACTCCCCCCCTGTCTGCGTGCAGATACGCACAGACAGGTATGCCGGGATGAGTCAAGATTTCCGACCAAAGGTCGGAGCTTTCGGCAAGGTGCATTGTAATGAGTAAAACCCCTGGGCAGTCGTACCTGACAATCGTTTAACAGCTCAATTCAGATATAAATCTACTGGAGGAACCGTGCCTTATAAGGAAAAACTCATCCTCGCCCTCGATGTAAATGACCCTGATTACGCACTTGAAATTGTTGACTCTTTCAGTGACTGGGTGACAACATTCAAGGTCGGGCTCGAACTCTTTACAACCGCAGGACCGGATATCATCAGGAAGATCCACGACAGGGAGAAAAAGGTATTCCTCGACCTGAAGTTTCACGACATCCCCAACACCGTTTCAAGGGCAGCCCTGCAGGTAACAAGGCTGGGGGTCTCCATGTTTAATCTCCATGCCTCGGGTGGTTACGAGATGATGAAAAAAACCGCCGACGCCGTTGTCGAGACGTGCCTTAAAGAGGACATTCCCAGGCCAAGGATTATCGCCGTAACCGTTCTCACAAGCATCTCCGATGAGGAATTCAGGAACGAGATGGGTTTCCAGCACACTATAAGGACACATGTTAAACACCTCGCTTCAATGGCACACCGCGCAGGGCTTGACGGTGTTGTTGCATCAGGGCATGAACTCTCCGTCATCAGGAGAAACACCGGAAAGGATTTTATTATAGTAACCCCCGGCATAAGACCTGCGTGGTCACCACCGGATGATCAGAAAAGGACAATGACACCGAGGGATGCCATAAGGAACGGAGCAGATTATCTTGTGGTCGGAAGGGCGGTTCTTGCCCAGAAGGACCCTGAAGAGGCGATTGAGCTTATTTCCCTGGAGATACTCTCATCCTGATGTTTGCCCTTCAGAACAGGATACTCCCGGCCAGGGAAGATTTCATTCCCCTCTGCAACGAGGGTGCCATACCACCCCTGTTTTCAGAGTTACCCTTTAAGGACCCCTTCACGGTTTTCGACTTCCTGTCACCGGAAAAGGGCATCCTCCTTGAGAGCATGAAGGGGCCGGAGAAGATATCCCGTTACTCCTTTGCCGTCACGGAACCCCTCATCGAGATAAGGATCAAAAATCATCATATCGAGTTAACCGGAGGGGACAATCTTTCACCAGGTACCGGGAACTCAGGAAAGAAATCGCCTCTTTTCAGCCTTGACCTGAAAAAAACCGGCCTCAGACCCCTGGGCCTTCTCAGGAACTTAACGGTCTGTTACAGGCAAAAAAAGTCCGCCCGTCTTCCCCCCTTTCAGGGAGGGATGATCGGTCTCTTCAGTTACGACTTCGTCCGCTATCTGGAGGACCTTCCAAACACCGTAAGGGACGATCTCCTGATACCCGATGCCCATCTCCTCCTAACCGACAGGGTTCTTGCCTTTGATCATTCAGAGAACAGGGCATTTGCAGTTGTCTCACCCGGGGTCAGGCCTGTCCTTCTCAGGATTATACGGAGTTGGATCGGGGATGAATTTGCACCTTCCCCGGTACTATCGGAGAACCTGAATCCAGGCGAGATATACCGTCAGGCAGAAGAGGACCTCGGCATGATGATCTCCATGTATAGAGAGATTCCGCCTTTAAGTGCCGGCAACAAACTGCCCGTCAAGAGGAATCGTATTGAGATCGTGTATGAAAACTCCAAGAAGGAGTATATGGACATGGTTAAAAGGGCCAAGGAGTATATACATGCCGGCGATATATTCCAGGTTAACCTGTCCCAGAGACTATCAGCCTTCGTCCCGGAGACCGACCCGGGGAATATATACAGGATTCTGAGGATTATAAACCCCGCACCCTTTTCCGCCTTTGCCGATTTCGGTGACTACCAGGTTGCAGGTTCATCACCGGAAAGGCTGATAAGGCTTACCGGCCGGGTTGCCGAGATACGTCCGATAGCAGGAACGAGACCAAGGGGCGGGAACGTTTCAGAGGATGAGAGGCTCAGGGATGATCTCCTGCTTAACGAAAAGGAAAGGGCCGAGCATATAATGCTCATTGACCTTGAAAGAAACGACCTGGGCAAGGTCTGCGGATATGGAACAGTGGAGGTTGACGAACTGATGATAACCGAATTCTACTCCCATGTAATACACATAGTATCCAATGTAAAGGGAGTGCTGTCAGGCGGCAGGGATGCCTACAGCCTCTTCCGGGCTGCATTCCCCGGCGGAACAATCACCGGCGTCCCAAAGGTACGTTGCATGGAGATCATAGATGAACTTGAAACGGTTTCAAGGGGGCACTATACAGGGTCAATAGGATACATCGGGTTCAACGGCGACATGGACCTGAATATCATAATAAGGACCTTCGTTATAAAAAAAGGCACGGCTTACGTCCAGGCCGGGGCAGGTATCGTGGCGGATTCCGACCCCGAGAGGGAGTATTACGAAACGCTTAAGAAGGCTGAAGCCCTGCTCTCCACCCTTGAAAGGCTTTAACGAAAGAAGAGCCATCGCTTCCCGGTCTTCGCACTACTGATAGCCTCCCTGATCTCCTTCAACAGATAAACTATCTCGTTCTGTTTACTTATCGAATCGGTCAGGTTTTTTGAGAGCTTCTCGACAGAGGCCTCAAAATGAAGGATGGTCTCCTTTAGTCCCTTGTCGTGATCAACCGACGACCTTATCACGCTTAGTTGTTTCACAATCTCCGACAGGGCATCATCGAGTCCGTCCCAGTCTCTTTCGGGCTGTTTTCCCCCTGTAACCTTCCGGGATGCGGTCTCAACCGGCTTCGGGACAGCCGCAGCAACAGCCGCTCTATCCCCGGTATGCCCTTTACCGGATGTCCTGAGATCTATCTTGTGTTTGGCGGCTATATCTTTAAGGAGTATCCTTGTGATATTTTCAAAGGTTTCATTAACCCCCTTTCCTTCAACCGCAACGGCCTCGAAAAACGGGAAACCCCTGATGTTCAGTCTCTTATTGATCTCTTTTAGAGACATTACACCCGGGAGGTCTCTCTTGTTATACTGGAAAACAATTGGAATCTCGCCGGGGTCAAGGTTGTTTGCAATAAGGTTTTCTCTCATGTTGTTCAGGCTCTCGATATTTTCGTGAACCATCTGTTTCTGGGAGTCGGCAACAAAAACGACCGCATCGGCGCCCTTCAGCACCAGTCTCCTCGTTGCGTTGTACCTCACCTGGCCAGGTACGGTATAGAGTTGAAAACGGAAGGAAAAGTCCTTGATCTTGCCAAGCTCAACGGGCATAAAATCAAAAAAGAGCGTCCTGTCCGCCTCTGTTGAGAGCGAAAGGAGCTTACCCCTCCTCTTGGGATCAAGCACGGAGTGAAGAAACTGGAGGTTTGTTGTCTTACCGCTTAGTCCCGGCCCGTAGTAAACGATCTTGAGGGTTATCTCTTTTGTCGCATAATTAAATAAAGCCATCTTGGTTTTTTGAAGACTGGACTGTTATGTTAACTGCCAAACAGGCAACCCCGGTTCTTAACGGACCCTTACACAAACTGAGAGATGACATTGCAGTCATTCCGAATTTATTCCAGGTGTGACAATTTACGGGTTAAACAACAGCCGCTTAAATTATAGCATAAACTCCGTTTCTTGTACGGTATTTCACCTTATACATAGCCTCATCAGCGAGTTTCAGCAGATCCTCCTTGGATTTGGCCCTGTCGGGATATGAGGCCACACCAAAACTCGCGGTTACCCTGATGTTAAGCCCCTCTTCTTTAAGGAAGACGGATCCTGCAATGGTCCTCCTCAGCCTCTCCGCAATCTGCTTTGCATAGTGAGATGAAGTCTGGGGTAGGACAATAACAAACTCATCACCTCCATACCTTGCAACAATATCAACGGAACGGAGCCTGCCCAGGAGCAACTGACCAAGCTCCACAAGGACCTTGCTTCCGATAAGATGGCCGTACTTATCATTGACATTCTTAAAAAAGTCTATGTCCATAAATATAAGGGACAACGAAGTACCGTAACGGTTACAGCGCTCTATCTCGATCTCCAGGGTCCTCTGGAGATACCTCGTATTAAAGAGTTTGGTAAGATCATCCGTAATAGCAAGCTCCGCCATCTTCTGTTGAAGGATGATCTTTTCAATAGCTACCGAGAGAGGTTTAACTATCCTTGAAAGAAAGAGCAAATCATCCTCTGTAAAATACTTGCTCCCCTCTCTGTTGATAACCTCAAGAACTCCGAGCAAGGAATCCTTGCCCGGTATGGGCAATGCAATAAGAGAATGGGTTCCGAAATCCTTATGCAAAAAGGCCTCGGACTTGAACCTCTTGTCTTTCTTCACATCATCGACCGTTACAGACCTGCCTTTCTGTGCGACCCACCCGGCTATCCCCTCACCAAAGGACAACCTGACATTCCTGAAGGCCTTCCTTCTTCTCTGTGATGTGACACTCACGGTAAGTGCGTCAAGCTCCGGGTCCTTCAACATTACCAGGAACCCATCGCTATTGAGAATACTTCTCACCTTCTTCATCACCGAGGTGAGGATTTCGGCAAGGTCATCCGTAATTGTGATCAGGTGGTTTATTTCCTCATAAACTTCGATCAGGAACTGCAGGGAACTGGTCCTTTGGCTGAGAGAGCGGTTCTCTAAAAGTATCCGTCTCATTGATTCGAGGAAATCCGCGGTCCTCTTGATCTCAGCGCAGCCGGGGCTGGCAAGCACCCGGGTAAGGAGATGTTTCTTTCTGGACAGCCGGGGTCTCTTTTTGTCGGTCAGGACTATTATCGGAACGGTCGGATATGATTTCCGGAGTGGCGTGACAGAGTCGCTCCCGAACTCGTCCCCCTTTAATACAATGAGGTCCGGAGAAGAAGAAACACCGTTAAGGTCCCCGATTTCCCGAAAGGACCGGATCTCCTCAAACTTGCAGCGGTCAAGCCCTGAAACAACACTCTCAGGACTTGAGGATATGACAAAAACTTTAGACATTAACACCGCAGCATTTTTTGTATTTCTTGCCGCTTCCGCATGGACAGGGCTCGTTCCTGCCGATTTTCTTAGTCTTCTTCACGGGCTTTCTCGTCTCCCCGTCACCGCGGTTAAGAATGATAGGTGCACTCCTCCTTTGGGTTACCTTTTCCGCATCATCTTCACTCTTCACCTGTATCCTGTAAAGCCTCGTAAGGACCTCGTTTTTTATCCTTTTAGTCATATCGGCAAACATATCGAAGCCCTCCCTCTTGTATTCAACAAGCGGGTCTTTCTGGCCGTAACCCCTCAGGCCTATCCCCTCCTTGAGATGGTCCATTGCAAGGAGGTGGTCCTTCCACTGTACATCGACGACCTGAAGCATAAATATCCGTTCGAGGTAACGCATCAGGTCACTCCCTATTTCCTCCTCCTTCTTATCGTAAAACTCACGCAACTGCTTAAGAACATCCTCCTTCAGTGCCTCTATGCCAATGATATCCGAAGTGCTCTCCAGCTTTACACCGAAGATGCCGTAAACAGCACTGTTCATTTCCCCGATGTCCCAGTATTCGGGATTTTTGTCTCCGGGACAATGAGTTTCAACAATGAAGGACACCACATCCTCGATCATCTCATCAATCCGGTCTCTTAGTGACTCGGCCTCGAGTATCTCCCTCCTGAACGAATAAATCTCCATTCTCTGCTTGTTCATCACATCGTCATATTCAAGCAGGTGTTTTCTGATATCAAAGTTATGGGCCTCAACCTTTTTCTGAGCATTCTCTATCGCCTTGGAAACCATCCTGTTTTCAATGGGCACATCCTCATCCATTCCGAGTTTTCCCATCAGTCCCGATATCCGGTCGGATCCGAATATACGCATCAGATCATCCTCGAGGGAGAGAAAAAAGCGTGACGAGCCGGGGTCACCCTGCCTGCCTGAACGTCCCCTTAACTGGTTGTCTATTCTCCTGGCCTCGTGTCTTTCCGTTCCCAGTATATGAAGTCCCCCTGCCTGAACAACCCTTTCACGGTCCCTGCCGCAGATCTCTTCCGCCTTCCTGTAGGCATCCTCCATGTCTTCGCTGGAAGGTTCTTTCTTGCCCTTAAGCAACCCCTCCGCAAGACCCTTGGGATTCCCGCCAAGCACTATGTCCGTTCCCCTACCGGCCATGTTCGTTGCAATCGTTACAGCCGCTGCCTGGCCGGCCTGTGTTATGATTTCCGCCTCCTTTTCATGATACTTGGCATTGAGGACAGCGTGGGCTATCTTCTTCCTTTTTAACATCTTGCTGAGCACTTCCGACTTCTCGATGGAAATAGTGCCCACAAGGACAGGCTGGCCACGTTTAAAGCAGTCCTCGATCTCATCTACAACCGCCTTGAACTTGGCCTTCTCCGTCTTATAAATCATATCGGGGTAGTCCATCCTGATCATGGGCTTGTTTGTGGGCACAACAACTACATCGAGATCATATATCCTGGCAAACTCCTCGGCCTCGGTATCCGCGGTGCCGGTCATGCCGGAGAGTTTGTTGTACATCCTGAAATAGTTCTGGAAGGTTATCGTGGCAAGTGTCTGGTTTTCACTCTCAATCTTGACTCCCTCCTTGGCCTCGATGGCCTGATGCAGACCGTCCGACCATCTCCGTCCAGGCATCAACCTGCCTGTAAACTCATCAACAATAAGCACCTGCCCATCCTTTACGACATAATCGACATCCCTCTTGAAGAGGTGGTGTGCCCTGAGCCCCTGCAGGACATGGTGAACAAGTTCAATATTCTCCGTATCAAAGAGATTATCCACACCAAGGAGCTTTTCGGCCTTGATACTGCCCTCCTCCGTCAGTATGGCGGCCTTTGCCTTCTCATCGACCGTAAAGTCCTCTTCCTCTCTCAGCTTGGGTATGATCTTGTCTATCTTATAATATTTCCCCGTTGCCTCCTCGGATGGGCCGGAGATTATAAGGGGAGTCCTTGCCTCGTCTATCAGGATACTGTCAACCTCATCCACAATCGCATAGTTGAGTTCTCGCTGGCAGTAATCATCAATCTCATACTTCATGTTGTCCCTCAGGTAATCAAACCCGAACTCATTGTTCGTCCCATAGGTTACGTCTGCACCGTACGCCTCTTTCCTGGAACAGGGTTTCAGGCAGTCATAACTCTTGTCATCGGACCGGTATTCAGGATCGTAAAGAAATGAGGCATCATGCTGGATTATCCCAACCGTCAACCCGAGGTGATGATAAACCGGAGCCATCCACAGGGCATCCCTCTTTGCAAGATAGTCGTTAACCGTAACAATATGGGCGCCCCTGCCATCGAGGGCATTGAGATACACGGGAAGGGTTGCCACAAGGGTTTTACCCTCACCGGTCTTCATCTCGGCTATCTTTCCCTCGTGCAACACGACACCCCCCAGGAGCTGCACGTCGAAATGCCTCATATTAAGAAGCCTCCTGGCTGTCTCCCTCACCGTGGCAAAGGCCTCGAAGAGGATATCGTCAAGGCTCTCCCCCCCTTCAAGCCTCTCCCTGAACTCATCTGTTTTTGCCCTTAACTGTTGATCGGTAAGGGGAGAAATCTCCGGCTCAAAGGCGTTTATCCGCTCCACTATCGGGCCGAAACGCTTTATTTCCCTCTCGTTTTTGGTCCCGAAAATTTTCTTGAAAATTGCAACCATACCTTAATATTAAATAAATCTCCGGGCTTTATGCAACAATTATGGCTTTTTCATTCTTAAATTCCGTTAATCCCCGGTCATTGCAAATTTAAGAACAAACTGACTATAATACTGAATTTGGTCCCTTATTCAGGACCTTGATAAAAAACCCCTAAAAGGTTACTATATCTTACCCCGGAGAGTGCATATGCGCTACCGGGATAAAAAAAGGGAGGTGAACCATGTTTGAATCAATAGCTTGGGCTATGGGACCGACACAGGGTGGAGCACAGGGACCTCAGGCCTTACTTACAAGTTTCTTGCCGCTTATAATCATCTTCGCCATCTTTTATTTTCTCCTTATCCGGCCACAGCAAAAGAAGGCTAAACAGCACAGGGAGATGCTTGAATCACTCAAAAAGGGTGATAAGATTGTCACTTCAGGCGGAATCTATGGGCTGATAGAGACCGTAGGAGAAAAAACACTGACTCTGAAGATTGCTGAGAATGTGAAAATAAAAATCGGGAAGGCTTACATTGCAACACTCAGGTCCAGTTCAGAAGAAGACTGAAAATGTCCCTGATATCGATAAACTTTTAAATAATCCAAAGGCAAGACTCTATATTGAGGCCGCTGACCGGTATCTCGACTGTATAGGCTATACTGAACACGGGCTCAGACACTGTGGTGTTGTTTCAAAAACCGCATACAGAATATTAAAAAAGCTCGGCTATCCCGAGAAAACCGCTGTCCTTGCAGCGGCAGCCGGATTTCTGCATGACATCGGGAACATGCTTGGCAGAGATATGCACCACAAAATGGGGGCATTACTCTCTAAAGAGATTCTTGAGGAGACGGGGTTTGAACTTCGGGATATCATAACGATCATGACTGCTGTAGTAATTCACGAAGAAATCGAGGGCTCGATACCTGACGAAGTATCTGCGTCGATGCTTATTGCAGACAAATCGGATGTGCACAGAAGCAGGGTCAGAAACCCCTCCATGGTAAGTCAAGACATCCACGACAGGGTCAACTACGCTGCAACGGAGTCGGATCTGGCAATTGACCCCCCGGCTAAACTCATAACCCTTTCCCTTGTGATAGATACAAGAATCTCTCAGGTGATTGAGTACTTTGAGATCTTCCTGTCGAGAATGTCGACATGCAGGCAGGCTGCAAGGACTCTCGGGGCAGAATTTAATCTGTATATAAACAATACAAGAATGGCATAAGGAGGATGGATGAAGAAGGTTAAGTGGAGATTGACACTCATTATTGGCACCGTGATCCTTGCCTTAGTCTTTTTCCTGCCAAATACACCTATTTTCAAGCATATGCCCCAGTGGTGGAAGGACATCATGCCAAACAGGGGTATTGCTCTCGGACTGGATCTTCAGGGTGGTATCCATCTGGTTTTTGAGGTAGAGGGCGACAGGGCGGTTGAGATCACTACCGATCGGATTGCCCAGCGGCTGAAGGATGTCCTTGCAAAGAAAAAGCTGAACGTTGATATAACCACATCAGGTAAGGATATTACAGTCACACCGAATGAACCCGAGGTCAGACAGGCCATACTCGATGCCTATCCCAAGCTTGAAACCAACACCCGGGGTGACAAGCTTGTCCTGAGGCTGCCTGCAAGTGAGGCCAACAAGATCAAGAACAACGCAACAGACCAGGCGCTCGAGACAATCCGTAACAGGGTTGACCAGTTTGGTGTCGCCGAACCTGTAATCCACAGACAGGGAGAAAACGAGATTGTCGTCCAGTTACCGGGTTACAAGGACCCCAAGAGGGCGATAGCGCTGATTGGCAAGACAGCACAGCTTGAGTTCAGACTTGTTGATGACGAGGCCCCTGTTGCTTCCGAGCTGCCCCCCTCCATAAGACCGGGAGAAGAGGAAGAGCTCATCAATAAGTTTAAAGATAAAATCCCCAAGGGAGATGAAATCCTCTTCCAGAGGGTTGTTAATAAAGATACCGGAGAGGTGACAAAGCGCCCCTTCCTGCTTAAGAAGGAGGTTCTTCTCACAGGCGACCTCCTGTCTGAAGCAAAGATTGCAATCGATCAGAGGTTTAATGAGCCTTACGTTTCTCTGACCTTTAACAGTGCCGGCGCAAAGCTCTTTGAGGAAATAACGGGCAAGTATGTCAAGAAACGGCTTGCAATCATACTCGACGGCAATGTCTACTCGGCACCCGTAATAAGGGAACGGATAGCCGGTGGCAGTGCCCAGATCTCGGGGTCCTTTAACATGGACGACGCAAAGGACCTTGCCATTGTCCTGAGGGCCGGTGCCCTTCCTGCCCCTGTCAAGCTCATCCAGAATGTAACGGTTGGACCATCCCTCGGGAGGGATTCCATTAATGCCGGGAAGAAGGCCGGCATCATAGCCGTTCTACTTGTTGTGATATTCATGGTGATTTACTACAAGTTCTCCGGTCTGATTGCCGATTTTGCCATGCTGCTCAATGTAATACTGCTCCTTGGTGCAATGGCCTTTCTGAACGCCACCCTCACCCTCCCGGGCATTGCCGGTATCGTGCTTGCTATAGGTATGGCTGTGGACTCGAACGTCCTCATGTTTGAACGTATGAGGGAAGAACTTCGTGCCGGCAAGACACCCCGTGCAGCCGTCGACTCAGGGTACGACAAGGCATTCATAACCATAGTCGACTCTCATGTAACAACCTTAATAACGGCTGCCGTCCTCTTCCAGTTTGGAACAGGCCCCATCAAAGGGTTTGCCGTCACCCTTAGCCTTGGCGTAGCGATAAACCTCTTCACTGCCCTTATCGGCACCAAGACCGTGTTCGACATCATCAATCTAAGAAGGGAGGTCAAAAAGCTGAGTATATGATTGAAATCATTAAGAAGACAAATATCGACTTTATGGGTCTTAAGAAGTACACCTTCATCATTTCAGGAATACTGGTAATCTCCGGCATAATTGCAATCATACAGATTGTAACCGGTTCTGCAAATCTTGGGATAGACTTTGTCGGAGGGACTGCGGTACAGTTGAAGTTTGAAAAGAAGGTGCCCCTCCAGGATGTCAGGTACATGCTTGAATCAGCCGGCATCAAGGAATTTGACCTCCAGGACTTCCCTACCGTCAACAAGGTGCTTATACGGATTAAGCAGAAGGAGGAAACACTCGGCAAGTTCTCCCAGAAGATTATTTCAACCCTGAGGGAGGGCTTCAAGGGCAACAAAATTACCGTCGATTCAACCATCGAGATCGGCCCGAAGGTCGGTGCTAAGCTGAGGCAGGACGCACTGTGGGCAATTCTTGCTGCAACTCTGGGCATCCTTCTCTATATTGCATGGCGCTTTCAGTTCCGTTTCAGTATCGGTGCAACCACAGCAACCGCTCATGACGTCCTTGCCGTCCTCGGACTTTTCAACATCATGGGAATAGAGATCAACCTCATAGTGGTTAGCGCCCTTCTGACTATCGCCGGCTACTCGCTTACAGACACCGTTGTCGTCTTTGACAGGATAAGAGAAAACCTCAGATATGTAGCAAAGGAATCCATCGAAGGCGTTATTAACAGGAGCATAAATGAGGTGCTTTCCAGGACGATTGTAACATCCCTCACTACCCTGCTCGCCGCCCTGGCGCTTTTCCTCTTCGGCGGTGAAGTAATACATTACTTTGCGCTTGCCATGATCCTCGGTATTACCGTTGGAACCTATTCCTCGGTTTTTGTGGCAAGCCCGATAGTCCTCTTATGGAAGGGGAAGAAACCCCTCTCAGTTAAGAAGTGAAGCCCACCACCTACAAGGCGGGACTTCCGGGCAAAGAATAATTTCTTGATTTATTTAGCTGCCTTTCATCCAAGCTCACGGAGCGGGGCATTCAGGCAGCATCCTCGTAACGCAACCGTTGGCAGCTTACAGAAACCAGTGCCTGTAATACACTAAAGAGGAGCCCTATGCCTCACAGAAAATGGTTTGTCCGTAAGACAAACCCGGAATACATAGAGTACCTCTCAAAGAGCACCTCCACATCTCCTGCCTTTGCCCAGATATTGATCAACCGGGGTATCAAGACACCCGCTGAGGTAAGGACATTTCTTGATCCCTCCCTTTCGAGGCTTAATGATCCCCTTGAGCTTCAGGGTATAAAGGAGGCAACAGAGATCATTACGAAGGCCGTCAGGGACAAAAAAAGAATCCTCGTACATGGCGATTACGATACGGACGGGGTCACGGGTACTGCAATACTGTTCAGCACCCTGAAAAAAATGGGGGCCGACGTCCTGTATTTCATTCCCGACAGGAGGCTTCACGGTTACGGATTCAACCGGCCCGGTGTAGAGTTTGCCGCAGAGTCCGGTGTCCGGCTTATAATCACCGTCGACTGTGGCATAACATCCTTCAAGGCGGTTAAGGAGTCTTCCGACAGGGGAATCGGGGTTGTGATTACAGACCACCACGAGCCCGCAAAGGACGATTCAGGCAAAACCGTACTCCCCGGGGCAGCGGCGCTCATAAATCCAAAGATCGATGATGCCCCCTCGATAATTTCCGGTTCAACCGTTGCATTCAAGCTTGCTGCTTCACTCATCGGCATGGACAATGCCCTCGACATGATTGACCTTGCTTCCCTTGGAACGGTTGCCGACGTTGTTCCACTTGTCGGTGAAAACAGGGTAATCGTTAAAGAGGGCTTAAGACTGATAAATGAATCTCCCCGAACGGGTATTTCTGCAATGAAAGACGTATCGGGCCTGAATGGCAGGAAATTAACCGCCGGACTCCTCTCCTTCACTCTGATTCCCCGCCTGAACGCCTCGGGCAGGATAGACAACGCCAATGACGTGATCAAAATGCTTATAACTGAAGACTATAATGAAGCCATAGCCCTTGCAAGGCGACTGAACGACCTCAACAAAAAAAGGCAGCAAATTGAAGAAGAGATATACCAGGAGGCCCTTGCCATCCTCAAGGAAAAGGGCCATGGTTTTTCAATAGTTCTTGCATCCGAGGGCTGGCACGAAGGTGTTGTGGGCATTGTGGCCTCAAGGCTTGCAGATGCCTACTACAGACCGGCCTTCATCTTTGGCATCACGGATGGTATTGCAAAGGGATCCGCCCGCAGTATCCCACCCCTTGACCTCTATCATGGAATCTCCCGCTGCAAGGATATCCTCTTATCCTTCGGTGGACACAGGCAGGCAGCCGGTCTTAAATTGCGGGCCGGGGATTTGGAACTCTTCGAGACAAGGATGAACCGGATAATACCGGACAGCCTGACCGATTCCGATCTTGTCCCTACCTTGGAAATCGATGCATCCGTAGCCTTCCGGGAGGTTGGCTTTTCACTTGTAAGGGAGATTGACCTCATGGAACCACTCGGTTTCGGAAATCCCTCTCCCGTGTTCGGCACAAGAGGGCTTGAAGCCGTGGGACCAAAAATTGTGGGGAACAAGCACCTGAAGATGAGACTTAAACACCGTTCATACATCCTTGATGCAATCGGATTCGGTATGGGGGACAAGGCGGATATACTTGACGGCACAAAGCTCATCGATGCCGTCTATACCCCTACAATAAATGTGTGGGAAAGGGGAAGGACACTCCAGCTCCGTCTCCTCTCCTTCAGGCAATCCCCCCTTTAATCACCTTGTCTATCTCCTTCCTGTCAAGGACCTCCTCCTTAATCAACGCCTCTGCCAGACGGTCAAGTGCGTCCCTGTTCTCTTTGAGTATTGCCTCTGCCCTGCCTTCGGCCTCTAAAATGAACCGTCTTATCTCCTGATCCATAAGCCAGGCCATATCCTCACTGTAACGCTTCGGCTGGGCGAGTTCCATCCCGAGGAAGGGATGCTCCTCACCCCTTCCGAGACTCAAGGGACCCACCTTTTCGCTCATCCCCCACTGAGCAACCATCTTTTCCGCAAGGGAGGTTGCCTCCTTGAGGTCGTTCTGTGCCCCGGTGCTCACATCATTAAAGACAATCTTCTCTGCCACCCTGCCGCCGAGGGCGACAGTAAGGCGGGTCATCAGGTATGATTTAGGATAGTAGTGCCTGTCCTCCTCGGGAAGCAACTGTGTTACCCCCATCGCCATCCCCCTTGGCAGAATGCTCACCTTGTGTATTGGATCGGCATCGGGCAGATTGTGGGCAACAAGGGCGTGTCCCGCCTCATGGCAGGCGGTTATCTTCTTCTCAAGATCACTGATGCTCTCTTCTCTTACGGCACCCATCAGCACCTTGTCCCGGGCCTCCTCGAAGTCCTCCATATCCGCCCTCTCCTTTCCCCTTCTTACGGCGACCAGCACCGCCTCATTCACAAGGTTCTCCAGATCTGCACCGGTCATGCCGGGCGTCCCCCTTGCAACTTTATCCAGGTCCACATCTTCCGAGAGCTTCTTGTCCCTTACGTGAACCTCAAGAATCGCCTTTCTGTCCTTCCAGCCCGGCCTCTCGATAACGATCTGCCTGTCAAACCTGCCCGGCCTCAACAGCGCCGGGTCAAGCACATCCGGCCTGTTTGTTGCCGCAATCAGAATAACCTCCTCATGAGGTTCGAATCCATCCATCTCGCTTAAAAGCTGATTGAGTGTCTGCTCCCTCTCGTCGTGTCCGCCCCCGAGCCCTGTACCCCTTGTACGGCCAACCGCATCTATCTCGTCAATAAAAATAATACTCGGATGTGACACCCTTGCCTTCTTGAACATATCCCGGACCCGCGCCGCACCGACACCTACGAACATCTCTATAAACTCCGATGCACTTATGCTGAAAAAGGGAACCTCCGCCTCTCCTGCCACGGCACGGGCAAGAAGGGTCTTTCCAGTACCGGGAGGGCCTATAAGAAGCACCCCCCTGGGAATCTTTGCCCCGATATCCCTGAACTTCACCGGATCCTTGAGGAACTGTATTGTTTCCCCCAACTCCTGCTTGGCATTCTCCATCCCTGCAACATCCTGGAAAGTCACCTTTGCTTTTTCGGTAAACTCGTATCTCCTGGCCTTGCTCGAGCTGAATGAGAAGAGCCCCCCGGGCCCACCCTGAACCTGCTGTGCCCGCTTCATCAGGAAGACCCAGACACCTATAATAAGCAGCCACGGAAGCAGACCGGCCACCAACTGCCACAGGAAAGAACGTTGCTCGGACGGAACAACGTCAACGTCTACGCCTTTTTCATTCAGAACCTTCAGAATGCCTTCCCCCTGGAAGGAGGGAAGATAGGCCAGAAAGCGCTTAACCTTTCTCTCCGTCTTTTCGCCGGGCGGCTTTATGGTTATTTCATTTATAAACTCACCGGAAACCTGGAGCCCCTTTATTGTTACAGACGAGATGTTTTTCCCGTTAATCTCCCTCATTAATTCGCTGTAACTTACGGTATAGCGCTCCTGCGGATTCGGCACAAAAAGACCCCTCCAGACAATGAGGAACACAAAGATAAGCACAAGTGCAATTACCATCCTCCACTGGGGGTTCTTGAGCTTCTCAATTATCTTGTCTTTTTCTATCTCCATACGCGATCAAACATTCTATCAGAAATACCACCGTTTACTTATCGGCAGATTAATTAGAGTCTGTGTATAAAATCGAACAGTTGTCTTTTTCCTGTCATTCCGGCTTGTCCGGAATCGTTCTTTAAGAAGGATTCCCGACTCGCTTCGCTTGCGGGAATGACTAATGACTGTAGTTTATACACAAACACTAATTAGTGTATAAACTGCCATTTTTTGTTTTTGTCACGCCCGAAGTCTGTAGTCGGGTATCCGGAACTTATTGAAAAGACCGGATTCCGGCTTAAGGACTGCCGGAATGACAGATAGAGATACTGATTTTATACACAGACTTTAATTATACAATTTTAAATCTGAAAAATACAGGCCTGTGTTGAACCATCCGGGAATATCTATATCTTCAGGCTGAAAAAGTGCAAGGCCTTCTTTGAATACATGATAGAACTCAAAAAAACCGCTCAAAAACTGAACCGGCAACGTGAGTGAACGTTACTGTTCAAACCTGAAGCTCACTGCAAAGCTATCGAACACGGCTTCAGAATCATCAAAATTATCAGCATCAACAGTACATATAATGGTGTAAACGGTGCGTCCCTTCATGGTGTAATAATTCAAAGACTTGAACCTCTTTCCCTCAACGGTCATCACCATGATGGACCAGTATGCATCAGCTCCATCAATCAGCATCTTGCCGTCGTTGACCTTCCGGACACGCGATGCTCCGACCTGGGAAGAGACCCTATCCCTGTACTTTTGGAGGGTCACCCCTTCAGGAAGTCTCTGGACAATGACATTGACCCTTGCGGTCTTCTCCGGGTTTATAAAACCCACTACCGCCCCTGACACATTTGATTCCTTCCATCCCTCAGGGATCCCGATAGAAAACCCCCAGGACCTGTTGTAATACCTGTTTCCTTCAATGGTTCCCCCTCCTCCCCCAGTGCATCCTTCCGTCAGGATCAGGGCTATCAGGAAGAAAAACACAAGAGTCCTTTTCATAAAATCACGATCTTCCAATATCTTCTTTGTTTTCAGGTCATTAGACAACCTGCAATATTTTAACATAATTGGCAACGGGGTAAGCAGACAAGTTATCCCCTCCTGCCTCCCGCCTCCTGCCTCTTTATTGAAAACATAATAAGTTTAGTATTTACATTATTTATTAAAGTTTTTCTGAACTTGGCCGATAATCCATATAAAGGTTCCCTGCCGGTGAAACTGTTATGAGACGGATCAAAAAATATAAGAACCGGGAGGCTATCATGAAATGGAACAACCTGAAGGTCAGTAAAAAAATCATCCTTTCTTTTGCGGTCCCACTGGCATTAATGACCATAATCGCAGCATGGACCTTTCTGATCAGCAAAGGAATATCAGAAAAAGCAAGGATTATAAAAGAGGAAGATACACCCTTTTTAATCCTTGCCGAGGTTATGAGCAAGGAGGTGATCGAGATAAATCAGCATCTCTCGATGATATCAGCCTCGCGCGGACTCGATGGCCTCGACAAAGGATTTAAGGATGCGGAGAAAAACTACCTCACCCTTCTCGACAGCATGGAGCGTTTCAAGGACAAATACAGAGGAGAAAGCAATGCCGGGGGCATCAGGAGGATAGACGAGCTGAGAGGCAGGACAGATGAGTTCTACAAAATGGGCAAGAGAATGGCCGGATCCTACATTAAAGATGGAACCCAAGCCGGGAACAAGCTGATGGCGGATTTTAACAGGACAACAGATAATCTTGAAAAAATATTAAATCCCTTTGTGAATGATATGCGGGGTGATATGGAAAAGCAGTTGGGAAGCATTGTTCTTTCGGTAAACAAACTAAAGACCGTGATTTTGGTTATCACCCTGTTTTCACTTCTCTTCGTCATGGTAAGCGGTCTGTTCCTGATCCGCAGCATAAACAAACCATTGAAGGAGACGGTCGAGATGGCCAATGAATTAGCCGAAGGAGAGCTGGGCATGGAACTATCGGATGTTCAACGAAAAGACGAATTCGGCCAGTTGCATAAGGCAATGCATCAACTCGTCGGAAACCTCAGGTCGATTGTTAAACGGATTGCCGCTGCATCTTATACCGTTGCCTCCAACTCCGAAGAGGTATCGGCTTCGGTCTCTCAAATCGCATCGGGGATAGAAGACCAGGTCCTGCAGATCGAACAGTCGGCCACCGCCTCCACGGAGATCTCCCAGACCATCGTGGATGTAGCAAGGAACGCCTCTGATGCATCATCGGCCGCAAAAGTCTCCGTTGAAGTTGCCAATGAAGGACAAACAGTAGTCGAAAAGGCAATCTCCGGCCTCCTGGACATATCCCGGGCTGTTGAGACCTCCGCCGGTCAGATCGAACAACTGGGTGAAAGCAATAAGCAGATAGGAGACATAATCAATGTTATTAATGACATAGCCGACCAGACAAACCTCCTTGCCTTAAATGCAGCTATTGAGGCGGCAAGGGCAGGCGAACAGGGCAGGGGTTTTGCCGTTGTGGCCGATGAGGTGAGAAAGCTTGCAGAAAGGACGGCGAGGGCAACGGAGGAGATATCAGGAATGATCGGGAAGGTTCAGAAGGAAACCGACATATCCGTTAAAGGTATGGAAGAAGGCAAGGTAAAGGCTGAGGAGGGTGTAAAGCTGGCTGAGAATGCAAGAGAGGTCCTCGAGAAGATAGTCCATGCCTCACAGCAGAGTCTCGATATGGTACAGTCCATTGCAACAGCAACAGAGGAGCAATCGGCAGCCATCGAACAGGTCTCCACAAACATGGAAAACATCTCCAACGTATCCCGGATATCAAAAGAAGGTGTATCCCAGATCGACCAGGCAACCAACGATTTCACAAAGCTGTCCGGTGAACTCACGACACTCATAGCATGGTTCAAGCTTGATGATAATCAAACCCGTCCAACAACGGCAACAGCGGCAAAACCGGCCGGTGCGCCCCAGACAACGGGATATGAAGACCATGAGGAATCCCTTACTCCCACTCCTAAAAATGGAGATGGTTATCATTCCTAAACCCCCCACATACAGGAAACCCGCACCATAATTTACAACTGCGGGCTTCCTGCCGAAACATGGATCCTCCCTACATCGGAATACGCTCAAAGCTTGACTTTCAGAGGATATTTTATGGATCATATCTAAAACTCCGGGGGATCAACTATGGGAAAAGACAATGTAATCTTTCTTGAAGTTCTTGAGTGGTTTGACCTGACAGGGAGGGAGATCGTCTTTAGGATCCCTCAAAAGGGTTCCGGAGAGATCAAGTTCGGGGCACAGCTTGTAGTCCGGGAAAGCCAGGCTGCCGTGCTCTTTTACCAGGGCAAGGCATTCGATGCATTCGAACCCGGCAGACACACACTGACTACTGCAAACATAGCCATTTTAACCAAACTACTGAGCATCCCGTGGGGCATGACCAGTCCTTTGAGGGCGGAGGTATACTTTGTAAATATGAAGATATTCCCAAACCTCAAGTGGGGGACACGGGATCCTGTTGCCTTCAGGGACTCCGAACTTGGTCTTGTACGCCTTCGTGCCTTCGGGGTATTCGATATAAGGGTTGTACAGCCCGTACTGTTCATTAACCGCCTTGTCGGAACCCAGGGCATTTACACAACAAATGATATAGAGGAATACCTCAACCGTGTTATCGTATCCCGGTTCAACGACCACCTCGGTGAAAAACTCGATACAATCCTGAACCTCCCCGGGACATATGATAAACTTTCCGACGGGCTCCTGAAGCGTCTCGAAGAGGACTTCAGCCATTTCGGGCTTGGCCTTGCGAACCTCTACATCAACTCCGTAACACCGCCTCCGGAGGTTCAGAAGGCAATAGACGACAAGAGCAAACTCCACGTCTTCGATGACCTGGACCGCCTCTTCAAGATGAAGGCGGCCATGGCGATGGAGAAGGCGGCCGCAACACAGGGAGAGGCGGGTGCCGGCATGGGGATGGGCTTTGGTTTAATGATACCGGCCATGTTTGCCGAGATGATGAAGAATCAGAAATCTCCTGAACAGACATCCTCTGAAACCGGGGAGACAAAATGTCCGGAGTGTCATCACCCCGTCTCAAAGGATGCAAGATTCTGCCCCCATTGCGGGCACCAGATCCTCGTCTTACAGCAATGTCACAAGTGCGGGAAGAACCTGCCCTCCCATGCAAAATTCTGTTTGCGCTGCGGAGCAGCTGTTGAGGATACCCCTTCTGAAAAGAAATGCCCCCATTGTGGAGAGTTAAACCTCCCGGAGTCTGTTTACTGCAATCACTGTGGACAGAAACTCTGACACATGGAGGATAGAACAACAGTGCCCTCAATGCGGGGGACCTGTCATCCTTGCAGATACAGACCGGATCCTCTCCTGTTCATACTGCCGCGTAAGGCTCTTTATCTCAACACAGGATTACTTCAAGTACATCCTTCCCCCGGCAGATCAATCCCCGGAAGAACTCATCTTCACACCTTACTGGAGGTTCAAGGGCATAATCTTCTCAAGCAGTATTGTAAAAACCGAACACAGGATAACCGACTCCACTATCTCCGCCTCAGGGCATTCCCTCTTTCCCATCTCCCTTGGAGTAAGGCCACAGGCGGTCAGGCTGAAGTTCCTCTCACCGGAGATGAAACACCATTTTTTTCTTCCCGAGCGCCCCTTCAGGGAGGTACTCCCGGACATGGAAAAGAGACTCAATCACGCTGAAAGCCTGAGCTTAAACCGGCAGGGATCTATTCTTAACGCCGGTCAGGAAACACCACTGCATCGGGCCTTCATTGGAGAGACAACGAACCTGATCTATCTCCCTCTCTCAATTGACGGTGACAGGTTCTATGACACCGTATCAAAAAGCCTCCTTGGTAAGATACCCAAGGATATGTCCCTCCGGTTTGTAAAGATGAAGGACTGGGGTGTGAAGTTCATCCCCACCCTCTGCCCGGACTGCGGATGGGATATGACGGGGGAAAAGGACAGCCTCGTTCTCCTCTGCAGAAACTGTGATTCAGCCTGGAAGGCCTCGTATCATGGTCTGGAGAAGGTTCAATACTCCGTCATACATACAAAGGATGCCGGTGCGCTCTATCTTCCATTCTGGAGACTAAGCGCTGAAATAAAAGAGATAGGGCTTAACTCCTATGCAGATCTCGTAAGATTTGCAAACCTCCCCAGGGTAATCCGGGATGAATGGGAAGAAAAGGACATCACCTTCTGGGCGCCCGCCTTCAAGGTACAGCCGGGGCTCTTTCTCTCCGCCTCAATGAAGGCAACGGTCAGCCAGCTTGCCCCAGAGGTGAGCGCCCCCCTACCAGGGGGTTTTGTGTATTCCGTAAATCTCCCATTTGGTGAGGCGTTTGAGAGCCTGAAGACCACCCTCATCGAGATGTCTATCCCAAGGAAGAAATTTATAAGCATTATTGACAGGATCTCCGTAACCCCCCGGGACAGAGAACTCGTACTTGTCCCCTTCATGGATACGGGACATGAACTGAACCAGCCGCAGATGCACCTGAGCATCAGCCGGAACACGCTGAAATACGGGAGAAACCTGTAAGTTCCACTGGCTTACTGGCTGGCTGGAATACCCTCAGCAGTAATTGATAGATAACTCAATCACACTGATATTGGCATCATAATTGACCTACTAATCAATTTAAGAATTGACAAATAACTCAAATTGATCTATAATAAAGATAATTATTGATAAAGGAATCAACTATATGCAGGATGTAATTTCCGCCTTGCTTGGTCGGATTATTCTTGAGGGGAAAAAGCAGGGCCTTGAACAGAAAGACATTGCCCGGAAGGCAGGGATATCACAGGAAACACTGTCCCGTGCAAAAAAGGCATCCGACATACAGCTTTCCACCCTCATCCGGCTGGCCAATGCCGTGAGGCTGAAAGTATCTCTGGTCCCCGCTGCCCCTGTTTTGGAAAAAATTCTCTGATTAATGATATCCCGACATTCGTGATCGAACGGTTTGACCGTGATAAGAATTGCAATCACCTGTTTACGACCCGACCCACATGCGGGCTTACAGCATACACAACCTGTTGATACCGATGCCGTTCGGACAATATGGAGAGGTCTACCTTCCCGAAGCCCTCCTGCGGTTTACAAGGAACCTCGGTTTCAGGAAGAACTATCTGCTGGACCTGATAGATGAAGTCCTTACCGTTACAAGGGACTATTCGGATCGTATCCTGGCATTAAAAAGTCTGCCGGATAAAAACAGGGAAAATCTGATCTCCATTGTTGAGTCGGTCAAGTCAGAACTCAGTGCCTGCTCAAAAAAAATTTGACCTGAATATGTCGGTACTGCCCTGAACTTTGTGCCCCGAAGGCCTTCGGTATATTGATTCAGGCATCAGTTTTATTCCTTACTTTAAATCATCTAATTCGCCGCTCAATTATTGCAGACAAACATATCTGAAAATAGAGTTTACAGACAATTCCAACCAGCTATAGACGGTAGATTAGATTATTAGAGGGGATTTTCACAGCAGATGCTTCAATAAAACAGAGACAAAATAACCACTCCTTGTCCAAAAAGCAATACATGGCTTAATCTTGCATTACATAGTATAATATATAATCATTGTATGCAGGAGGTCATCGCTTATGGCTGTAACAATTACAGCAAGGGTGGACGACGATATCAGAAAGGTTAATGTCAAAGCTTTAGAGGAGGATAGCTGTTCATGTTGGATTCTCAAAGGCTAAAGGAAATATTCAAGGATTATCCATATATTGCCTCAGCATACCTCTTCGGCTCGCAGGCATCGGGCAGGACAGGTCCCATGAGTGATGTTGATGTAGCATTGATACTAAAAAAACCACATCCTGAAGGTAGAGAATTGATACATCAGATGGATTATCTCGGCTACAGGTTAGAGGAAATCTACAAGAAAGAGGTTGATATTGTAGAACTGAACAGGCAGCCATTGATATTCCAGCACAATGTTCTGAAAACAGGTAAACTCATCTATGACGCTGATTCCCCATTCAGAGTTAGGTTTGAAATGAGGGTAATTACAAACTTCTGCGACTTTGAACCAACCCTCAGATTTATGAATAAATACTTTTTTGAAGGCTACAAAAGGAGACTTGCAAGAGTATGAAGAAAGAGGATGTCCAGGCAAAGATTGATGTCATTTTTGACAATATCGAGAAGTTAAGCTCTTTAAGGACAAAGACTTATGAAGATTTTACTTCAGACTTCAGGAACATAGACTCTGCCCTTTACAGACTTCAGACCTCTATACAAGCGCTCCTTGACATCGGAAGTTATATAATCGCAAACCTTGGTCTGAAAATGCCAAATACAAATGCAGAGATTATTAAGATTCTTTTTGATGCCGGGTATATCCCTGAGGAAAAGATAGAGGCTTACACTGAAATGTCTAAGTTCAGAAACAGGATTGTACATCTATACAACCACATGGATACTGAGACGCTTTATGATATTGTGGCAAACGAACTTGATGATATAAAACAATTCCATATAAATCTACTTAAGATTATTGAGGAACATAACGAATAAGGAAGATGAAGGGATGGTGAATCTTTGATGACAAAACTGCTAATAACACACTCTATAATTTCAGGGCTCTAAACAGATATGGGGGTAAGGCAGGATGGCGTCAAAAGATGAGGAATCGTATTCCGTGTTCCTGGACCGGAAGAGGCGGGGTTGGCAATGGTGCGATGGAGTTTTGTATGGATGAGAAAAGAACAATTGATGAAATTGTTAAAGTCCTGCTGTCATATCTTCAGCCAAAGCGGATCATACTGTTCGGTTCAAGGGCCAAGCAAAGGGCTGAGAAATATGCAGACTTTGATATTGCCGTAGAAGGGGCTGATATGGATACAAAACTGGAAAGATTCATAAAGGACAAACTTGATGAAAAAGCAGGAATTTATACAATTGATTTAATAAACCTTGATAAAGCGGATAAAGATTTCAGGAAGATAATACTTCAAAGAGGCAGGGTGCTTTATGATAGAGGAAGTAAGATACTCACTTGAGAAATTAAAAAAAGCCTTTAAAAAACTTGATGAGGCAGTTAAAGCAGCATCTGATGAACTTGACAGGGATGGAGTGATACAACGATTTGAGTTTACCTTTGAGATGTTCTGGAAAACTATTAAAATATTTCTTGAATATGAAGGTTACAGGTGTGCAGGCCCAAGAACCTGTGTAAAAGAGGCCGCAAGACGGGGGTTTTTACAGGATGCAGAAGTTGCACTTGATATGCTGGAGGATAGAAACAGAACCTCTCATATCTACAACGAAGCCACGGCAGAAGAAATCTTTAACCGGATAAAGGAAAATTATGTTGAGGTAATCAGCAGGAATATCAAACTATTTGAGGATTATATTTCCGGATAACGAAAAATTGATCGGACGGGTTTTGCAGTTACAGCTCCTGTCACGCTGCTCTTCCTGTCAGGTCAACACAACTCTTATCAGGAGTGCAGAGGATAAGGGCTTTTCAGGTAGCCTGATAAAGTTAGAGCGGAGGACAAGATGGGACTTGCAATAAAAAGAGATAAACGATGCACCTACAAGGACTATCTGACCTGGCTGGACGACGAAAGGTGGGAAATCATAGATGGTGCAGCATACAACATGAGCCCAGCACCAAAAGTGAAGCATCAGAGAATTGTCATCAGGTTTGATTATGTGTTTACTTCAAAGCTCAAAGAATGTTTGCATTTTATTGCCCCCACCGACGTCGTGTTTGACGAATTCAATGTCGTCCAGCCCGACGTATTTGTGGTCTGTGACAGGGACAAGATTACCGAAGACAACATCCAGGGCGCACCGAATTTAATCATAGAAGTAGTCTCACCCGGCACAGAAATAAAAGACAGGAGAGAGAAGAAGAATCTTTACGAAAAATCAGGCGTAAAGGAATATATAATCGTCTTTCCCGACAGGGAATATGTGGAGAGATACTGCCTGAAAGATAAGCAGTACGGCGCTCCTGATATCTTCAACTGGGACGAGGTCTTAAAACTCTGTGCCTTCGGGATGGAGATAAACCTCTGGGAGGTATTTGAGAAAGAGATGGAAGATTCCGATAAAGAAGAATGAATAATTATGCAACTCCTTGAAAACCACTGGATAGCAAAAAATCGATAGAAAGAGAAGTTCGCTATGAGTAAGAAGGTAATAAAGTTCCCGGAGAGAGCAGAGAAGACCATCGAGGTGGTTCTTGCAGAGTTTCTTGCGGAACAGAGGAAGCGCCTGAAACCAAGGACGGTGTCAAGGTATGAAGACGTTGTCGAGTTGCTGAAGGACCAGATGAACGGCTATGGCCACACAAGTCTTTCACCGGATGAATCTGCCCTTTTTGACAGGTGTTATAACGCCGGAGGTTCAGAACACCGGGAGTTCTGCCAGATATTCGGCCCTGAGAAGATTATTGAAAACATGGGAGACTTTCTCGGATATTTCATGGTCAGAAAGGTCATGGCTGGAGCGGATTTCAAACGCTCTGCAGGCACAGTCACAAAGAAGCTCTCGAAATGGCTGGCAGAGAAGGGATATATTTCAGAGGAATCAGCCAGGGACGGCATGGAAGAAGGGGCTGATGCATCAAGGAACCTGCCCCGGGCGGCGCGCGCTGCAGAGATACTTTACAGGGCAGCCGAAGATTCCGGTATCGATCCAAACGATCTCGATGATGAGGATTATATGGAGTTTGACCACTATAACATTTCAAGAGTAGAACCCGGAAAACTCTGGGTCGAGATATACGAAAAAGGCAAAAGAGACACACTGGGGCCTATACTCGTCCCAAAAAGCGCAACCTCTTTGCTCGGAGAGGGCTGGGATATCAGTTGCGCCCTGGGCAAGGTAAAGGGGAAATGGAGGATAATCGAAATCGCAAATGTTTATCCCTTATAGACATTAGATTTATTGTCCCATGAAAGCTGACGGCTAATGAAAAGAAACGTTGTTGAGCAAAATATTCTTTCCTTTTAACCTGACACTTATCTTTTGTCAGGAGACATGGATAATCCTGCAGTTTAAGGCTATAAACGGTATACCGGTCTATACTTCTATGGATTGATGGAATCTCTATCGGCAATTCAGGGGTTCTGAACAGCTATTGACTATAATCCATTTATTTAGTGTCTGTGTATAAACTGCTGTTTTATGTTTTTGTCATACCCGAAGTCTGTAGTCGGGTATCCAGAACTTATTGAAAACAATAGATTCCGGCTTAAGGACTGCCGGAATGACAGATGGAGAGACTGAGTTTATACACAGACTCTATTTAGTATTATAGAATCATGAAGACCACAATTGATATTCCGGAAGAAGAGCTTAAAAAAGCCATAAAATACACTGGAGCAAAAACCAAACGTGAAGCTGTGGTGTATGCAATCAAGGACTTTAACAGAAGACAACGGCTTGCGGAACTTGCAAAGATCTTGGGCACGTTCGAAGACTTCATGACTCAGGATGACCTGAAAAAGATGCGCGAAGATGACAAATGCGGCAGAACTTCAACTTCACTCTCCCCCCCGCAGCGCCGGATTTATTCCCCCCCCTCTTTACCTGAGATTACAGAACCCGGATCTCAATAATTTATGCCAAACCCCTCTGAAGACGGGATTTGCAGGCACTCCATAGCTTCGGTGCTTTCGGCAAAGAACATTGTAAGGAGAACTTGATTGTAAATTCCCAACTCACCAACGTATAAGGGGTGGATATGGCTCAAGGAGC
>VAPE01018771.1_pt1 | contig 28212 bp, 16 predicted proteins | sample 3393911 | NCBI WGS metagenome assembly VAPE01 (sample SAMN08290436, study PRJNA428436) | hydrothermal vent metagenome | isolation source: Deep-sea hydrothermal vent chimney | place: Atlantic Ocean: South-mid Altantic Ridge
GATACATGGAAGGAATGTCTTTCAAACCGTAAATTTCACGGTATTTCAGTGAATCGCGGTTGGAATAGATTTCAAAATCACCATATTGCAGTATTTTACGCTTTAAGATGCGGTCGAATAATCTAAAGTAAGGGATGTATTTGTAACGTCCCTGCTGAATAAACTGAGACACCCCGTTTCCGGCAAGTACCACGTTACGTGGATTCCAGGTGAGTTTATAATTCCATGGGTTGTTATCATTCTCGGGCGCTATCAGTCCGCCGGTAAAAGAGTTGAACGAGCGAATCTCACCCCCCATCTTCTGAATACGATGGATAACCCGCATGGCCGACATGTGGTCAATACCCGGGTCAACACCCAGCTCCATCAAAATAGGGACTTTCGCCTTTTTGGCCAGTTCATCGTACTCTTTTATTTCATCAGTTACATAAGAAGCTGTCAACATTGGCTTCCGCAAGTCAATACATTTTTTAGCTACCAAATGGTGCATAAAAGCCGGCAACATGGAAATAACAATATCTGCCTTGGCAATAGCCCGCCAACTCTCCAGATCATCGGTAATATCAAATACAATGGCTTTTCCACGGGGACTACCGTTCACCTTTTTGCGTGCCAACGCTTCATTCATATCAGCCACTGTGATATACCAGTCATATTCAGGAGCGTTCTCCATCAGGTATTCGATGAGGCTCTGGGTGGACAAACCTGCACCGAGAACAAGGATATTTTTCATAAAATTATTTTTAATATGCTTTTAAGAAAGGCCATCGATACTCTCAATAGCCATAAATTTATCGGTTTAAATATTTTTCAAGCTGTTTATAATCAGGGGTTAGTTCTCCGTGGTATAAAATCATGGCTTTTTTCAGCGGATCAGGAATCTGAAGATGGTCAAAGGGAACTTCAAAATTAGCTAGTAACAATCCGGGCAGAAACTTGATCAGCGCATCACTGAAAGCCTGCGAAGCTTCACGCGGCAGCTCGCTGGGCAAAATATCCACAGCCATGACCAAAACACCATCGCCATCAAAGCCCATCACCGGCTTGCGGGTCTGCGGATGGTAAACAAAAACCGGATCTTCAATGGCAGTACCCTTGTGGGTAATTTCTACAGAACCATCCGGGTCACAGGTAACGTCGCCGATGACTTCAAGCTTCATATTTCCCTTTTTCCACAACGTTTCCAGATAATCTTTGGTTACAATACGCGGATAGCGGTCATCCCAATACATACAATTCATCAGCACGGTGAGCTGCGGCAGATATTGCTCAAAAACGCCCTCAAAATGTTCGGGATAGTGGTAGTATTCCTGTAAATCAAAACTTTTACCGGCCTCTTTCGGACGTGCCAGGTGCTTTTCTTTAAAAACCACTTTATAAATCACATTGGAAGGAAGATGATTCTGCTTTTTCAGTTTCAGTAAATCGGCAGGAGAGATTTCGATAACCGGCAAAAGGCCAAGTATCTCCTGTGCTCCCTTCGAGACATTACCGTAGCCTGTGATTCCGACCACCACCGGGGTCATTTCTGCCGGCAATCCGTTACGTGCAATTTCCTGACCCACAGCCGACACAGCAGCTTTTGCCTCTTCCAACGAATCATAATAATGCGTTTGTTTTAAGTTTAAAAAAGGAGTGTCCATCCCTTTTCTTTTCATACGCTGTCCAAGAGACCACAGTGAATTAATCATCCCGGCCAGGCCGGCAAAATGCCCGAAGAAAATCAACCGCCGTCCCTGAGCATCCACTATCTGTTCATAATCAATAAGATTGATTTTATGCTCCATCATATTGCGGAGTAACGGCATATTATAAGACTGACCTTTAATGGTATGGCTAAAGAAAATGTAAGTCTTGTGCGCTTTAAAATAATCTATCGGCATCTCTTTTACCCCCAGCACCACATCGGCATCTAAAGGTTCCTCACGCAGCACTGCACCTGCCGCCACATACTCCTCATCTTTAAAAATTCGCTTTCCTGAGGGCACAACCTGTATCTCTATACCCTTTTCAACCAACTGTCTGACATGCTCCGGAACCAAGGCTACCCTGCGCTCCATCAGGTATTTATCTTCGTAACGAATACCAATCTTATGTTTCATCTTTCACCAAATTTATTAAAAGGCAAACTTATGAAATTATGGGTTGATATAAAAATAGGTGTTTTACTGAATTTGGTCTTCTCTTTGCCAAAAGAAACACAAATTGTAAACGCTCACATTTATGAGCATAAATTTCTACTGATTCTACTTTTGCAAACGATTGAAAGGCCTGATTTTTCAACTGCGAAAACTATCCCTGTTTTTTGACATTTGTTAACCGCCATTTTGTTGATACAGAAAAAGCAGGAACATATTTTTTAGTATTTTTGTAACACAAAATTTGAAAATATTTTTTAAACAAAATCGAATAAAATGTCTAAAGCAAAGTATGTTTATCTTTTCGGGGATCGCAAAGCCGAGGGGAATACAAAAATGAAAAATCTCCTTGGTGGCAAAGGAGCCAATCTTGCTGAAATGAACCTTATCGGTGTGCCGGTTCCTCCCGGCTTCACTATCACAACTGAAATTTGCACCCTTTACAATGAAAAAGGTCGTGATTATGCCATCAACCTTATCAAAGAGGATGTCACCATGGCCGTTGCCCATGTGGAAAGCATTATGGGAATGAAATTCGGCGACCAGGAAAATCCTTTGCTTGTTTCCGTACGTTCGGGTGCCCGCGCCTCCATGCCGGGGATGATGGATACCGTCCTCAACCTCGGGATGAATGACAACGCCGTTGAAGGTATTGCTGCCAAATCGGGAAATCCGCGTTTTGCCTGGGACTCCTATCGCCGCTTTGTCCAAATGTATGGCGACGTGGTACTGGGCATGAAACCCGAATCGAGAGAAGCTGAAGATCCTTTCGAAATTATCATCGGAGAAATGAAGAAAAAACGCGGCGTAGCGCTTGATACCGAGCTCACTGCCGACGACCTGAAAGAGATGGTGGCACAATTTAAAGCCGCTGTAAAAAAACAAACCGGACATGACTTCCCCGATGACCCGTGGGAACAACTATGGGGTGCTATTATGGCCGTCTTCGACAGCTGGACGAACGAAAGAGCTATCCTCTACCGCAAGCTAAATAAAATTCCCGATGAGTGGGGCACCGCTGTAAGCGTTCAGGCTATGGTGTTTGGAAACATGGGCAACTCGTCGGCTACCGGCGTGGCTTTTACCCGCGATGCCGCCACCGGTGAGAATATGTTCATCGGCGAATACCTTATCAATGCACAGGGCGAAGATGTGGTTGCCGGCATCCGCACCCCACAGCAAATTACGCTGGAAGGCTCCAAACGCTGGGCAAAACTGGCCAATGTCTCCGAAAAAGAAAGAGCAGAGAAATATCCTTCTCTCGAAGAAACCATGCCGGAAGTTTACAAAGACCTTTTTAATACTCAGGAAAATCTGGAGAAACACTACCGCGACATGCAGGACCTGGAGTTTACCATTCAGGATGGAAAACTTTGGCTGCTGCAAACCCGTAACGGTAAACGTACCGGCGCTGCCATGGTGAAAATTGCAATGGATATGCTGCACGAAAAACTCATCACAAAAGATGAAGCTATTATGCGTGTTGAACCAAATAAGCTGGATGAGCTCTTACACCCGGTATTCGATAAAGAAGCTATCACCAAAGCCAAAGTGGTGGCCAAAGGATTACCCGCTTCTCCCGGTGCAGCCACCGGACAGGTCGTTTTCCATGCCGATGATGCTGAAAAATGGGCTGCCGATGGCAAAAAAGTTGTGCTGGTGCGTATTGAGACTTCCCCCGAAGACCTTAAAGGCATGAACTCTGCCGAAGGAATTCTTACTGCTCGAGGCGGGATGACCTCTCATGCTGCCGTGGTAGCCCGCGGAATGGGAAAATGCTGTGTCTCCGGAGCCGGAAGCATCAAAGTCAATTACAAGGCCAAAACACTCGAAATGAGTGGCAACAAATACAAAGAGGGTGATTTTATCTCTCTGAACGGTTCCACCGGCGAAGTTTACGATGGCATGATTAAAACCGTTGACCCGGAAATGAGCGGATATTTTGGCAAGCTGATGAAACTTTCCGACAAAAAAGCCAGACTGGGCGTCAGAACCAATGCCGACACACCGCTGGATGCCCGCGTAGCCCGCGAGTTTGGCGCAAAAGGAATCGGCCTCTGCCGTACCGAGCACATGTTCTTCGGTGGCGACAAAATTGTTGCCATGCGCGAAATGATTCTCGCCGAAGATGAAAAAGGCAGAAGAGAAGCCTTAGATAGATTGCTTCCTATTCAGCGTAAAGATTTCGAAGGCATTTTTGAAGCCATGCAGGGACTTCCCGTAACCGTCCGGCTGCTCGACCCACCATTACACGAATTTGTTCCTCACGACGAAAAAGGACAAAAGGAAATGGCCAAAGTGATGGGCGTTTCACTCGACACCATTAAAGCCAAAATAGAAGCTTTAAGCGAGGTAAATCCCATGCTCGGCCATCGGGGTTGCCGTTTGGGAAATACCTACCCGGAAATTACCGAGATGCAAAGCCGCGCTATTATTGAAGCTGCTCTCAATCTGAAAGCCCGTAAAATCGATACCCGTCCGGAAATTATGATTCCGCTTGTCGGGAAACTCACAGAATTGAAAATGCAGGAGCAGATAGTCCGCGCAACCATCGAAAAGGTATTTGAAGAAAGAGGACAAAGTATTGATTATATGGTCGGTACCATGATCGAAGTTCCCCGCGCAGCGCTTACTGCTGACAAGATTGCCCAATCGGCCGAGTTTTTCTCCTTCGGCACCAACGACCTCACGCAGATGACCTTTGGCTATTCACGTGACGATGCCGGTAAGTTTCTGCCAGTTTACATTGAAAAAGGCATCCTGAAAAACGATCCGTTCCAGGTTCTCGACCAGGAAGGCGTTGGACAGCTTGTCGAAATGGCTGTGAAAAAAGGCCGCAAGACCCGTAAAAAAATCAAACTGGGTATTTGCGGTGAACATGGCGGTGAGCCAAGCTCCATCGAGTTTTGCCACCGCGTGGGACTGCACTACGTCAGCTGCTCGCCTTACCGCGTGCCGATTGCACGTTTGGCAGCCGCTCAGGCTAACATCATGAACAAGAGAAGCTGGAAGAAAATGAACAAGTAGTATCTGTCTATAATGTCCAATAACTTCGTTACGCTTGTACTGAAAACAAACATTTACAAAAGTAAACTTATTGTGATTCAGCACTTCGCAAGCCTCGTTCTTGAACATTACAGCTCAGACACCTGACTTTATGGACAGACACTAAGTAATATCAGTTGTTTTTCAAAGTCTCATCAAAAGCCGGTTGAAAATTTTCAGCCGGCTTTTTTTATGTTTCCAGTTGAGGCACGCGAAACATTCGCGCACCAGAGGGGAGAATGGTTGGACTAAAATAAATATCCCAAATGCTTCAAGTTTGTATCTTTGCACCTCAACCACGCCATCCATGGGATACAAACACCTTTCATTAAAACTCCCTCCGGATTATTCACCGGAGCAACTCCGCCACAAAATCGCCAAAGCCCTGCAAATAAGTGATTTTTCCTTTCAAATTATGCACAAAAGTCTGGATGCGCGTAAAAAAAGTTTTATCCACTGGGAGATCAGGCTGCTCGTGCAATCGTCCGAAATAAAAGGTGGAGAACCGGAAAAACAGGCAGCACTGGAAATTCCATACAGGAAAAGAACTCAGAAGGCGATTGTAGTGGGTAGCGGCCCTGCCGGATTTTTCGCTGCCTTTGTCCTGCAAAAAGCCGGCTTGCAAACCATACTCATCGAGCGGGGAACAGCTGTTGAAAAAAGAAGCCGCGAAATTGAACTTTTTGAAAAAACAGCCGTCTTTTATCCCAAAAGCAATTACGCCTTTGGCGAAGGTGGCGCCGGCACTTTTTCCGATGGCAAACTCACTTCGCGAAGTAAAAGAATCTCGTTGGAAAGACAGTTCATCCTGAAAAGTTACGTAGAAGCCGGTGCGCCAGAAGAGATACAATATCTTGCACATCCACATTTGGGAACCGACAAACTGAAACAGATTGTCGAAAACCTGAGGCATTCTTTTGAAAACAATGGTGGCCAAATGCTTTTTGAAACCCAAATGACCGACCTGCGGGTAAAAAACGGTCGGGTTTCCGCCATAGAAACCGACAAAGGCACAATGGAAGCGGATTTTTTCATCATTGCCCAGGGACATTCTGCTTTCGAGACTTACCGCATGCTCATGAACAAAGGCGTTGGTTTTCACACCAAAAATTTTGCTCTCGGCAGCCGCATGGAGCATCCGCAAGAGCTTATCAATGAGGCGCAGTGGGGTATTAAACAATTAAAAGGCGTAAAAGCTGCCGAATACAGACTCACTTCTCCCGGTGATGGCAGCCATCCGGTTTACAGTTTCTGCATGTGCCCCGGCGGCGTGATTGTTCCGGCAACGGCTTATAAAAATACCAACATCGTGAATGGCATGAGCCGATACCTGCGGGATGGCCGGTTTGCCAATGCCGCCTGTGTGGCCGGTCTTAATCTGAACAATCTTTTGTATCGTGAAGTTTCCGCAGAGGAAGCACTGGACTGGCTGGAGGAACTGGAACAAAGTTTTTTTCAATACACACCCGGCTACAGCGCACCAATCTGCAGTATTAAAGATTTCATCCGGCAAAAGGAGACTTCGGCAAACAACGAGACGAGCTATCCTATGGGTGTTGTGCAGGCTCCCCTATGGGAACTTCTCCCACCTGAAATAAGCCGTGCCATGCGAAAAGGGCTCAAAGATTTCAGCAGAAAAATAAAAGGCTTCGGAGAAGGCAACCTGCTGGGATTAGAAAGTAAGACCTCCGCTCCTATCCAGGTTGACCGAGAAAAAAACGGACTTTGCTCCGGTTTCCAAAACCTTTATGTGGCAGGTGAAGGTAGCGGCTATTCCGGAGGTATCATCTCCAGCGCCGCCGATGGCATCAAAGCGGCCATAAATATTCTTAATCCAACCAGCGTAAGTTTAAACGCCAGCCTCGGATAAAGGCTGGTTTGTGCCTTTTTCTACTCTTCCCTAATTTTTATCAATAGTATTTCTAAATTGTTAAAATTGAATTCAATCCTTTTTATTACAGGAATTAATTTTACCTTTGTTCCATAAAAGTCAACTAACTTAGTTTTAGTTGTACAGAATATTGTTTATATTTCTAAATTAAACATCATCAAGCTTGAATAATATGAAGAAATTTTACATTATCACTCTAGTAATCAGCTGTATTTTCTCGACCGGATATGCCCAAAGCAATATTTTGGAAGCACGGGGAATGGTCGGCAAAGTTGTAACCGTTACAGGCATAGTTACCAATGGGAGTGAGTTGGGAATTATCCGGTATTTTCAGGATAATACTGCCGGTATTGCTGCTTATGGGACTGCGGTTAAAAGTATTAACAGAGGCGATTCGATTACAATTACCGGAACAGTTAAAAGTTATAGGCAGCTGCTCGAACTCGATCCGGTAACCAATGTTACTATAAGGTCAACAGGTAATCCATTACCTGCGCCCATTTTAATAACACCAGACCAGATTTCAGAAAAGTATGAAAGCAGATTGGTCAAAATTGTTAACGTCATTTTTAGTGATGGAGGGCAAACTTTTGCAGGAAGTAAAAAATATACCTTTACTGCCAATGGCCAAACAGGATATATTTATATAAAAAAAGGTCAGGATTTTGTTGGAACAACTATACCAAATGCCCCGGTCAACTTAACAGCAATTTGCTCTCAATATGATTATACCAATCCCAACAAAGGATATCAGTTAATTCCACGAGATTTGAATGATATTTCTATACAAAGCGCTATCTACTTAACAGGTGCGTTATCCAATACAAATTTTACAAATACAGCGCTCAACTTTACATGGAATACCAATATTGCGGGAACAACCGAAATGTTTTACGGAACCACCGCCGATTCAGTAAAAAGTAATAAAACATCCTCTTCCGGCAGTGGTACAACTCACAGCATAAACCTGTCTAATTTAAATGCAGGTGAAGTCATCTGGGTGCAGGCTTTTTCAGTAAGTGGCTCTGATACAGCTAAATCAGCAGTTGTTCCATTTACTACTATTTCAAATTCAACAGGCGATATAAAAGTTTACTTCAGTACTCCTGTAGATGTTTCTTACTCCACAGGAGTTGATGCAATATACCTTCCGGGAACTATTGACGACACACTAATAAGTTATATAAATCGTGCAAAGCACACCATAGACATGGCTATCTACAACATGAACAATAACGGAATCAGCGACATTAGCACAGCATTAATAGCCGCTGCTAATCGTGGTGTCAGGGTTCGCGTGATTGGTGGAGGTACCACAGCAAATTTAGGTTTTGCCGAATTTAGTGGCACTGCTGTTCACACACTTATCGGGCCTAACAAGTACAACCGTCTTGGTATTATGCACAACAAATTCGTTATTTTTGATGCGCAATCCAGTGATCCGGACGATCCAATCGTTTGGACAGGATCGACCAATTTTACCGAAAACCAAATCAATGTTGATGCTAATAATGTGATCATTGTGCAAGATCAGAGTCTGGCACGTACTTACCAAATTGAATTTGAAGAAATGTGGGGCTCTCATGGTGCCGAACCCGACGCCGCAAAGGCTCGTTTTGGATCAGCAAAAAAGGACAATACGCCACACGAATTTAAGATAAAAGGCGACAGGGTTGAATGTTACTTTAGCCCGACGGATGGGGTAAACGCCCAAATCGTGAAGCACATCAACACAACTAACCACGATTTGAGCATCGCCACTATGCTGATTACCCGAAATGAAATAGCCGACGCTATTGCTGCAAAAAAGACAGATGGCGATGCAGTAAACATGCTCACTAATGCCAAGAAAAATAATGGGGCATCGGTAAATACTACCCTTTCTAAAGCTCTTGGTACTCATTATGTTTTTTACGGTGCAAATTCGGGGATTATGCATAACAAATATATGATTGCTGATGAAGGTGCACCAGCTTCGGATCCATTTGTTTTTACAGGCTCACATAACTGGAGTGCTGCTGCCGACAATGAAAACGATGAAAATACATTGATCATTCACGATGCAACCATTGCAAATATTTATTATCAGAATTTTGTTCACCTTTATCTCGCCAGCAGCGGGATACTCACAGCAGTTAAAACTTTTGATGAAAACCCTGCGAAACAAGGTCTGCTGGTATTCCCAAATCCTGTACACAATGGAAATGTAAATATAGAATATTTCCTTACTTCCACTAACAGAAGAGGGATATTACAACTTACTGATATTACCGGCAAATTACTCTTTAGCCGTAGTATTAAACTCACAAATGGTCAGAACACGCTGAAATATAGTTTCCCAGCTACCTACAGAGGGATTTATATTCTTCGCCTAATTACAAACAAAAATGTGTGGAGCAAGAAAATCCTGTTTGAATGATAGTACAGAGATATGATAAGTATTTTGGTACTACTGCAAATTTAGTGGAAGATTGATGTATTATGTAATTATTATTGCCGGAGGTGAGAGGTCAGAAGCCGGAAGTCGGAAGAAAACTGCTTCTTGAATACAGTATCACAACATACACAATCCGGTATAAATATTAGATTGGTTTGCTTTTGTATGAATGAAAAAACTTCCGTCTTCGGTCTTCTGACTTTTCTTAAGAAGTTTACATTGGACACTACAAAAATAATTTACCACTAAAATGCTAGTAGAACCATTATTTTTAACTTTTTTTTTGATTTTCCAGCAATACAGGAGAAACATAACCGATTGTCTCACTTTCGATTATGATAGAAAGTGAGGTTTAATCACTATTTCAGAACGTTTCTTAATAGAAATTTCATAAAAATGAGCAAAATAATTTCATAACTTCGCTATTTTAATAATTAAAAACCTATTTTAATTAAATCTTTTGTTTTATGAAACGTACAAATTTACTTTTAACTCTTCTCGTAAGCTTGCTCTTTGCTGGAGCATCCTTTGCTCAGGGAGTTGTCCATGGTGTCGTTATTGACGCCAGCAGCCACGAGACCCTTGTGGGAGCCACCATTGTTGTGGCAGGGACACATGCTGGTGTTACCAGCAGCTTAGACGGCAGCTTTAGCTTGAAAGCACCGGTCGGTAATCAAACCCTAAAAATCAGCTATATGGGCTATGAGCCGAAGGAAATTAAAGTTTCCATTCATCAGGGCGTAACCAGGAACCTGGGGAATATCAATCTCCAATCCAGTACTGTTGGTTTATCGGAAGTGAATATCTTTGCGTCTATTGCTGTTGACCGCAAAACCCCGGTTGCCATTTCTACCATTCGGCCACAGATAATTCGCCAGAAACTTGGTAACCAAGAGTTTCCTCAAATATTAAAATTTACTCCTTCGGTTTATGTAACAAGAGAAGGAGGAGGTTACGGAGACGCCCGTATAAACCTTCGTGGTTTTAGTTCCAACAATATTGGAGTTCTCATCAACGGAGTGCCTGTTAACGATATGGAAAACGGCCACGTTTACTGGTCTGACTGGGCAGGGCTTTCCGATGTAACGCAAACCATTCAGGTACAGCGAGGTCTCGGAGCATCTAAACTGGCGCTGTCATCAGTGGGAGGAACTATCAATATCATTACCAAAAGTACCAATGCATTACAAGGCGGCTCTTTTTATTCCGGTATTGGAAATGACGGTATGTACAAGTTCATGTTTACGGCTTCAACCGGGTTGATGAAAAGTGGATGGGCCGTTACCGTTTCCGGGGCTCACACGTATGGAAACGGATATATTAACGGTACCAATTTCAACGGCTACTCTTATTTCTTAAATGTCGCCAAGGAGTTTAGCAACAAGCACCGCCTATCGTTTACCCTTTTTGGAGCACCACAGTGGCACAACCAACGAGGTAATCAGCACAAAATAAGCACCTACCTTGGTAATAACCCCGATATCCCTTACCCTGTTCAGGGCAAGTACAAATACAACAGTGATTACGGTTACCGCAACGGAAAAGTATATGGTGGCGCTTATGGGTATAATGTTTACAATAAACCGCAGGCTTCTTTGAATGACTATTGGCAGATATCTAATAACACTCTCCTCTCAACAGCTGTTTACGCATCAATAGCAACCGGCGGTGGCAGAAGAGTGGATGGACCAGGTTCAAAAATGCTCAACTGGGATTATAAGTTTGACCGACCTTACACCACAACGAAGCTGACACCTGAAGGATATTACGATTTTAATGCTGTGATGGAAATCAACAAGGTCTCACTTAACGGGTCTCAAGCTATTATTGGCGAAAGTATTAACTCGCACCAGTGGTATGGCATCCTCTCTACTTTAAATACTAAGATTAAGGATTTTAATATCACAGCAGGGCTGGACGGACGATATTATATTGGAGCACACGCCAAACAGGTAAAAGACCTTCTTGGTGGAAGCTTTTTCCTCGACAATAAAGATATTAACCGCCCCTCAAATACACCTTTAAAACCCGGAGATTACTATTCCTATCATAATGACGGAATTGTTCGGCGACTTGGGGTCTATGCCCAGGCAGAATATGTAAAGAAGGACTTCTCCGCCTTTCTCTCTTCTTCTATTTCGTCAAAATCATACAATCGTCGCGATTATTTTCAATATACTCCCGGTAACCAGATGTCAGGTTGGGTTAATTTCCTGCCCTGGAGTGTAAAAGGAGGTGCCAACTACAACATCAATGCACACAACAACATTTATGTTAATGGCGGTTATTTTACCCGCACACCTTATTTTAATATTGTTTTCCCAAATTACACCAACGATGCAAACAAAGGTGCAAAGTATGAAAGAATTGTTTCTGCTGAAATAGGTTATGGCTATAATTCCAGCAAACTGACTATCCGGCTGGGCCTTTACCGGACACTTTGGTTAGACAAAGGTTTACGTGTTAACCTTGGCCAGGTCAGCGCAAACATCAGCGGGCTTAACTCTCTTCACCAGGGAATTGAACTTGTGAGTACCTATAAACCGGTTTCACAGCTGGTACTAAGGGGAATGCTTTCGTTAGGCGACTGGAAATGGACGAACAACGTGTCATTCACTGCCTACGATGTCAATAATATACCGCAGGGAACTTTCAAAGCATACCTGAAAGGCTTACATGTTGGCAACGCCGCACAAACTACTGCAGCCCTTGAAGCAACAGTGGATATTTTCAGAGGAATGAAGGCGGGTGTTGGTTATAAATATTATGCCAGAAATTATGCAAATTTCGACCCATCTAACCGAACCAAACCTACTGATTTTGTCGATGCATGGAAACTACCGGATTTTGGGGTATTATCTCTGAATGTAAACTACAAGTTCAAAATTGGCCAGTTCAACGCATCCCTTTATGGGAATGTTTACAACCTGCTTAACACTGCTTATGTTGCAGATGCTACCGATGGACTTAATCATAATGCTGCAACTGCTTTAGTTTGGTACGGATTTGGCCGCACATGGTACGCCGGCTTAAGAATCAGATTCTAATTTGTAATTCGAATACTTAACCCTAAAAATCTTACAAGAATGAATAAGTTATATAAAATTCTGTTAATATTTGTTGTTACACTATCATCGTGTAATCCAATGAATGATACATACAACCTGTTGAATAAAGATATTCAACCACCTCACGCAACTTTTAGCTACACAATCACCAATGCCGATTATGTGAAGATTTCGTCTAATGCCCTTGCTGACGCTACCAATACTAATGATTCCCTGATAGCCAAAAGTATTAAGTCAACCAATTCCCTGCCCAAAGGGTATGCAGCCACTTATATACCAGATATTTTGAAAAGTATGTATCCGGCCCTGGGAAAAGGTTCCACCTCGTTTGTTTCTTACAACTTTAATCACGGCCCCAAAGCATACCTTGAAGAATATGCCGGTGCAAGTCGCTATACATTGTCCAATGCCGACTATACATCTATGGGAGGTGCAGTGATGATTTACAAGTACTTTTCGCCTTCTAATCCACCGGCAAGTTACCTGCCAGATTTTCTAAAGACTAAATATCCCGATGTGGCAGACAGCACCCTGAAAATGATTAATTACAAATATGCTACAACCAATCCTTCAGGAGGTGAAGTTAATATATTCGATGAAGAATTTAGTAATTCTCTGGGTGATTTTCAGGTTGTTAACATTACAGGTAACCAGAAATGGACTGCTGCCTCTTACAAGCAAAATCAATATGCAAAAATGTCCGGATACTCGAAAGGTAGCCAGGATAACGAAGACTGGCTTATCTCTCCGGCCATAAACCTAAGCGGTTTTTCAAATCCGAATATGCAAATAGACCAAGCCATTAATTACTTGAACAACCAATGGGACCAAACTACAGTTCAAGTCTCCACGGATTACACAGGGGATGTTGCCACCGCAACCTGGACTCCGGTGACAATAACCACTAAGCCTACCGGCAACGATTGGACATTCGTAACTTCTGAGAAAATAGATCTTTCTGCCTTCAAAGGGAAAACTATTCACGTAGCCTTCAAATATGTATCCGACACTAACAATGCGGCCACATGGGAAGTAAACTGGTTTAAAGTAAATGCAACCATAGCCGGAAGTGGAAATGCCACACCGGAAGTGATTAAAAAAAGCGATCTATACCGCCTGTTAAATGGCTCGTGGGGTACTGAACCCGATGTTTATATTCTTAACTCGGAAGATTATAATAGTATGGGAGCACCAGGGAAATACAATAATTTTTCCAGCTCGGAACCGCCCGAAAACTATTTACCCCAATTTCTTTCCAAAAAATATCCCTATGCCCAGGAAGGAATGCAATTAGCTATCGTTTACAGATATTATGCAGGAAGTACACAAACGCGTGCCGACCAATATACTTTTACCAACCATCAGTGGACAAAGTACGACCCCATCGAAATGAAGACAAGTCAGTTTATCAATACCGGAACAAAATGGGCCTTTGACCCGACCGTTGTATTCACCATGACTTCAGAAGACTATCAGCTAATTGTTGACGCGGTAAAAGCCGATCCTGATAAGAAAAATCTGGTTGACAGTTACGGGACTGCCGAATATTATTATGGTGCCAGCTCCTACCACAGCGACTTTGATGCTCGTGTTACTCCCCGAACTACAGGAACTTTCGCCCAACCGGAATATCAGGGACTATCTGTTGCAGACGCCGTAAAACTTATCCAAAAACGTATTACGCAAGGTATTAATGTATTGCTTCAAGCCAAATTCCCTAACGCAGTTACTCAGGTAAGTGGGATAAACGTTATGTATATTGTTACATATAAAGTTTACGAAAATGATGGCAGTACGGAAATTGATACAGTTACTTTCCAGTGTACCATGTCAGGCCCCAATCCGCAGTTTACACTCATTGGTGGGCCGACTCCTGCAAAATAAACTATTTTTAAAAAAATAGAAAAGGCTGTCTTCGAAAGACAGCCTTTTCTATTAGTGCTTACCATCTCCATTCAGATAGCTTCTATGCCTTGCTTATACAACTCCATGGAGTCCATTTTTAGAGTAATGGAACCCTTGGGACGAAAAATGATGGCCAATATGACGATGCTAAAGACTTCATTAGCCTCTAATCGTTCGAAATTAACTTTAACTTAACACTAAACATCCAATTCTAAAGTACTATATCTCAATCATTAGCAATTATTTATTAACTTTTTTATGGGCTTTTTCAACAATTAGAATAAACATAACCGGTTGTTTCACTTTCGATTACGCCAAAAGTGAGGTTTAATCATTATTTCAGAATGTTTCTTAATAAATATTTCATAGTATTGAACCGAATATTTCCATATTTTCGCTTCATAAATTTTAAGGAACCTAATTTTAATTAAAAAATTTTATTTATGAAACGTACAAATTTACTCTTAACTCTGCTGGTCAGTTTGCTCTTTGCAGGAGCAACTTTTGCCCAGGGAATTGTACAGGGTGTCGTAATGGACGCCAACAGCCATGAGACCCTGGTCGGGGCCACGGTAGTTGTAGAAGGAACTACGGCCGGTATTACCACCAATCTGGATGGTAGCTTTACTTTGATTGCCCCTGTCGGTAACCAAAGATTAAAGGTTAGTTACGTGGGATACGAACCAAAGGTAATTGACCTGTCCATTAAGAATGGTGCCACTTACAATATTGGTAAAGTTAACCTGAAAAATAGTTCTATCGGTTTGCAGGAAGTCAACGTACTGGCCTCTGTAGCTGTTGACAGGAAAACACCAGTTGCTGTTTCCACCATTAACGCAAAAACCATAGCCAATCAATTGGGATCAAGGGATTTGCCTTCTGTAATGGCAAATACGCCCAACGTTTACGTAACGCCAACCGGCGGTGGTTATGGTGATTCCCGTATTAATGTTCGTGGTTTCGACCAAAGAAATGTTGCCGTATTGATTAACGGTATTCCCGTTAATGATATGGAAAATGGCTGGGTTTATTGGTCAAACTGGGCAGGACTCGGTGATGCTACACGTACCATTCAGATTCAGCGTGGTCTGGGAGCTTCCAAACTCGCTATCAACTCTGTGGGTGGAACTATCAACATTATCACCAAAACATCTGACATGAACAAAGGGGGATCTTTTTATGTCTCTACCACCGATTATGGTCTTATGAAACAGATGTTGACACTCTCTACCGGAAAATTGAAAAGCGGAACTTCCATTACTTTCGTTGGTTCGCACACTTCCGGATCCGGTTACATTGATGCTACCTGGGTGAAAGCATGGTCTTACTTCCTTTCTGTTTCTCAGGAAATTAACAAAAACAACCAGTTGGTATTTACCCTGATTGGTGCTCCCCAGCAACATGGCCAAAGAAACGGCTATTATATGCTGACACAAAAGATGTTTGACAAATATGGCCCCAAATACAATGAGAATTGGGGATGGCGTGGTGGCGAACAGTTGAACGAACGTGTCAACTTCTACCACAAACCTCAAATGGCTTTGAACTGGTACTTGAAGATTAGCGAAAAAGCCCATCTTGCTACTTCGGCCTATTACTCCTTTGGAAAAGGCGGTGGATCTGGTCCTTTAGGATACAATGCCAATGGTCATTATTACAAATATGAGCCCCCCAAGACCGCAAGCGGTCAGTATGACTGGGATGCCATGGCCACTTACAATTCCCAAAATATCGACAAAGCTAACGCACTTGCTAATGATGCATATTCCGTTAATAAATATGGTGACACCACTTTCGAAGCCCGCTCACAGCACATTATTCGTAATTCAAACAACAACCATCAATGGTATGGCTTGCTCTCTACTTTGAATTACAACTTCAGCGATATGCTGACACTGACAACGGGTATTGATATGCGTCATTACAAAGGAGAACACTACCGCGAAGTTAGAGATTTGCTTGGTGGAGATTATTGGTCTGACCGCGCCTTTGGTGCAACCAAAGTAGGTGACAAAATTGCTTACTGGGACGATGGTATCGTTTCTTATACCGGATTGTTTGCACAGTTAGAATATACCAAAGGTATCTTCAACGCTTTTGTGGCCGGTACTTTCTCCAATACATGGGATACCCGTGTTGACTATTACAACTACACACCCGGTGTTGGCCAACGTAGCAAAACACTCTCCAATGCAGGTTACGACTTTAAAACTGGCGCCAACTTTAACATTTCCGAAAGAAGTAACTTCTTTGTGAATGCCGGACTTTATTCCCGTGTTCCCTTCTTCCAGTTTATGTTCCTCAACTATAAAAACGATGTGAACACCAGTTTGAAAAATGAAAAGATTACAGCTGCTGAGGTAGGCTATGTTTACAAAGCACCTAAGTTTACTGCTCGTGTGAATGGTTATTATACCGTTTGGGGAAATATTTCTCAATTGGCAAGATTTCGTGACCCCACTACAAGCAAAACGTATAATACTTTCTTATCCAATCTGAAAGAGATTCACTCAGGTATTGAAATTGAAGCTACGTGGAAAGCCAACCGTTGGATGAACCTCGGTGGAATGATGAACTTTGGTAACTGGAAATATGCAAATGATGCCACTGGCGTTTATTATGACAGTCAGACTCTTCAAAAAGTGGGTGAAGGTACTATTTACACCAAAGGCCTGCGAGTGGGTGACCAACCCCAGACTTCTTATGGTTTAAATGGTTCATTCCATGTTACCAAACATGTTACGGTTAGCGCTCATTACCTCTATTATGCTAATCTTTATGCACATTTTACTCCTGAAACCCGTCAAAATCCTAATGACAGAGCACAGGCATACAGGCTTCCCAATTATGGAAACTTAAATATGCGCCTCGGTTGGGGATTCAAAATTGCCGGTCTGGATTCTTACTTTAACTGGAATGTTTACAATGTTACCAATAACATTACTTTGGTTGAAGCTCAAGACAAATACGATAAAACTACCGGAACCCATGTATTCAGAAAAGGTTTCTGGGGATGGGGTCGTAACATGAACTTCTCCCTGAAAGTTAGATTCTAAGCGATGTTCTAAATACTTTTAAAGCCTCTTCTTACGAAGGGGCTTTTTTTATATCTTTATTCAAATTTTAAAAAAGACACCATGCAAAAAAAACTAATGTTTAGCTTTATACTATTGTTTCTCTCCGGGCTGTTTCTTCTTTCTTCCTGCAAGAAAACTGTTAAAACAGATGGAAATTCCGGGAAACCTTATGTGGTTATGCTTTCTCTCGATGGTTTTCGATGGGATTATACAGAGCATGCACATACGCCTGTACTGGATTCACTGAAAAAAGCAGGTGTTTTTGCCGAGATGATTCCTTCTTTTCCCACCAAAACCTTTCCCAACCACTACAGTATAGCCACAGGTTTGTATCCCGACCATCATGGTATTGTATTGAATAGCTTTTATGCAACGGATTTAGGAAAGAAGTACAGCATCTCAGACCGCCAGTCGGTAGGCAACGGTATTTTCTACGGTGGTGAACCTATCTGGGTTACCGCCAGAAAACAGGGCATGAAAACCGCCACATTATTTTGGGTCGGCTCCGAGGCAGCCATCGAAGGAATCCGTCCTAATATTTGGTATCCTTACAACCATTCGTTACCTTTTACTTCACGTATCGACAGCCTTGTCCGCTGGCTCTCCTTTCCCGATTCTATTCGCCCACATCTTATCCTTTGGTATTATCCGGAGCCGGATGGCTACGGACATCGTTACGGCCCCGGCAGCCCGCAGATTAAAGCTATGGTAGAACAGTTAGACCAGTGGCTGGGGAAATTCTTTACCGCCATGCGTAAACTCCCCATCTACAACAAATTAAACTTCATTATCACCTCCGACCATGGCATGGGGCCAATTTCCAACGACAGAGAAGTTATCCTCAATCATTACATTGATACGGGCAATTTGCAATATATGGACGGCGGTAATCCGGTTTATAATTTGGGGGTGAGACCCGGAAAGCTGGAAATAGTATATGAAAAACTGAAAAAAGTTCAGCATATCAAAGTGTGGAAACACGATAGTGTTCCCGCCCGCCTTCATTACGGAACCAATATCCGCACCCATGACCTCACCGTTGTGGCCGATTCCAACTGGAGTATTTACTGGTCGTGGCACATTGGTCATGGTAACGGAACCCACGGCTATGATAACCAATGGCGTGCTATGCATGCTATCTTTTATGCCGCCGGCCCGGCCTTTAAAAAAGATTATCAACAAAAAAACTTTCCAAATATTGACATCTATCCACTTATCGCAAAAATCCTAAAGCTAAAACCGGTAAAAACAGATGGCAATTTGGACAAGGTAAAAGGAATGCTGAAACAGCACTTTAAACACGTGAAATAGATAAAAAAATTATCAATTTAAAAAGGCGCTGTTTCTCATATGGAGACAGCGCCTTTTTATACTGAGGCTACTTGAATTTACATCTCAAAATTAAAGTATAGCTAAAGATATGCCGCTCTCACTTTTGTGTTTTACAATAGAAGCGGTATAATACTACGATTTAAGCTTACCGTTCTGTTATTTAACATTTTCTTTTGGGGAATCTTCTACCTTTTCGTTCATCAACGCAAAATCAAGCACTTCCAGCATATTATCTACAAAGACGAATTGCATACCTTCGATATATTTCACCGGTATTTCGTCAATATCGTTCTCATTTTCGCGAGAAAGGAGGATAGTTTTGATCTTTGCGCGCTTCGCCGCCAGAATTTTCTCTTTGATACCACCTACAGGCAGCACTTTTCCACGTAGGGTAATTTCGCCTGTCATGGCAAGGTAAGGCTTTACCTTGCGGTGGGTAAAAGCCGAAGTCAACGCAGTAAGCATGGTCACACCGGCAGAAGGGCCGTCTTTTGGCGTGGCCCCTTCCGGGACATGAATATGCACATTCCACTTACTGAAAATATCCGGGTCCAGATCTACGTAAGCAGCATGAGCCCTAAGATATTCATACGCCAAAGCAGCCGACTCTTTCATCACATCACCCAGATTTCCGGTCAGTTTCAGTTGACGGCCATCGCCCTTGCTCAGGCTCACTTCCACAAAAAGAATTTCGCCACCTACCCGCGTCCATGCCAGCCCGGTAACCACGCCTGCTACCTCATTGGAAACCAGTTTATCGCGTGAGAAACGTGGTTTTCCAAGTATTTCAGTTAAATCTCCGGGATTCACTTTGGAATCATAATCTTCGCCCATGGCTATATATTTAGCACGGTTGCGTATGACTTTGGCAATTTGCTTTTCAAGCCAACGCACACCTGCTTCGCGCGTATATTTATCGATAATGGTTTCGAGTGTCTTCTTAGGGAAGTTCAGCTGACCTTTTTTGATACCATTTTCCTCAAACTGTTTATGTATAAGGTGCTTACGTGCTATCTCTACTTTCTCTTCGAGCAGATATCCACTCAGTTCGATAATTTCCATACGGTCAATCAGAGCAGGATGAACCCCTGAGAGGTTGTTGGCCGTAGCAATAAACATCACTTTTGAAAGGTCGTAATCCAATTCAAGATAATTATCGTAAAAAGTGTTGTTTTGTTCCGGATCGAGAATTTCGAGCAGTGCTGCCTGTGGGTCGCCGCTATAATTATTTCCGCTCACCTTGTCGATCTCATCCAGCATATATACGGGATTAGAAGATTGCACTTTTTTCAGATTTTGCAGAATTCGCCCGGGCATGGCACCGATATATGTCTTCCGGTGACCTCGTAGTTCTGCCTCATCGCGCAAGCCGCCCAGCGACATACGGATATATTTCCTACCCAATGCGTGGGCAACAGAGCGTCCCAGCGACGTCTTCCCCACTCCCGGAGGGCCTACAAAACATAAAATAGGTGCTTTCATGTCGTTTTTCAACTTCAGCACAGCGAGATATTCAATGATTCGCTCTTTAATTTTTTCCAGGCCGTAATGGTCTTTATCCAGCACTTTCTGTGCCCGCTTCAAGTCAAGATTATCTTTGGTAAACGAATTCCATGGCAAATCCACGAGGAACTCGAGATAGTTCATTTGAATGGAGTACTCGGCAGCATTGGGATTCATACGCTGCAAGCGCTCCATCTCCTCTTCAAAACTTTCACCCACCTCCTCCGGCCATTTCTTTTTTGCTGCTTTTTCCTGCAACCGCTGGATGTCCTGATCGTGCGGCCCGCCACCCAGCTCCTCCTGGATGGTCTTAATTTGCTGGTTCAGCAGGTAGTCGCGTTGCTGTTTGTCCATATCGACCTTTACCTTGGTCTGAATCTGATTTTTCAGTTCCAGCACCTGTAACTCTTTGGTAAGCAGTTCGAGAACTTTGTTAGCTCGCTCTTCGAGGTTGGTCATCTCCAGTAGAATCTGCTTCTGTTTGTTATCTACATTCAAGTTTGAGGAGACAAAATTCACAAGAAAAACGGCACTTTCAATATTGTTGATGGCAAAAGCAGCTTCGGAAGGAATAACCGGTGATCTCTCAATAATCTGCACCGACAAATCTCTAATGGAAGATATCAGTGCATGAAACAAATCGTGTTTTGGAGGCGTGACACCAGGAGCAAAACTTTTCACCCTGGCAACAAAGTAAGGCTCTTCCCGTAGCATTTCTTCAATGGTAAATCTCCTTTTTCCCTGGATGATAGCTGTGGTATTCCCATCAGGCATCTGCAGAATTTTAATGATGCGGGCCACAGTCCCTACCTTATGCAAATCTTCCTCTTTAGGGTCTTCTGTTTCAGCATCTTTCTGTGCTACAACACCTATGATTTTGTTTCCCTGATAAGCATCCCGAATTAATTTGATGCTTTTATCCCTTCCGGCAGTAATCGGGAAGACAACACCCGGAAATAAAACCGTATTGCGAACCGGCAAAACAGGTAGTTCCTCCGGAATTTCTTCCTCATTCATAACTTTCTCGTCTTCAGGAGATAAAAGCGGGAAAAATTCCGTATCACCGTTCATAATATCCTGAAGTGCAAAAATATCTTTCATAAAAAATCCTCTCGGTCAATTTGTCAGGCTAATGGTACAGCCCATTGGAAAACATTTCTTTCAGCACTTTAACGTGCTGATTTATAATTCAAAAAAAACTTGTACAACTTTATAGCAATCCGAAAAGCAATGACCGTACCACAAACAAAAGCAGCGCAATTTGTCAGGATGTGTTTGTTACCGACGCTTATCGTAAGTCATTTCGTAAATATAGGTCAGGATTTTCTGTTCCGTTTCATCGAAAATCCTGCCACGACGGGCAAATACAGCCTCGGCCACTTTAAAAGCCTTGGGTAGTTTATAATGCGTCAGCCCCTGTTTTCCGCCCCACGAGAAGGATGGAATGAAGTTACGCTGATAGCCATCGCCAAAGATATTAGCGTTTACGCCCACCACCGTTCCTGTATTAAACATAGTGTTGATTCCGGTTTTGGAATGGTCGCCCATCATAAGTCCGCAAAACTGCTGGCCGGTATTTTCGAAATGGCCGGAGACATACGACCATAGTTTCACCGGTTCATAGGTATTTTTCAGATTAGAGACGTTGGTATCGGCGCCAAGATTACACCACTCGCCCAGTACGGAATTACCGAGAAAACCGTCGTGTCCTTTGTTGGAGTACCCGAAAATAACCGAATTACTTATCTCCCCTCCCACTTTGCAATAGGGGCCAACGGTGGTTCCTCCATAAATTTTAGCATCCATTTTCACTGTGGAATGTGCACCTAATGCAAAAGGCCCTCGAATTTTAGCACCTTCCATGACAACGGCATCTTTTCCAATATAAATGGGACCGTCGGTGGTATTCAAAAAAACAAATTCAACCTGCGCACCCTCTTCAAGGAAGATTTTAGACACCTCGCCCTGAACAAAATTTGTCCTGCTCAACGGCTGAGATTTCCTTCCTGAGGTGAGTGTTTCAAAATCTTCCCGAAGTACCTGATTATTCATGGAAAATATCTCCCAGACGTGCTGCAAGCGGCATATTTCGCCTTTTATCGCAACTGTTTCAGGTACTAAATCATCTATTTTTTCAATATCTTCGGCATGTACAGACATGGCAATCAAAATATCACCCTGCATCAGAGCATGGCCTTCACCAAGGTTCATAACCTGCCGGACTAAATCTTTGTCTGGCAACACAGAAGCGTTAATCAATGTGTTTACTACTTCCGTTTGCAATGGAAATTTATCAGCAAGGTAATCGCGTGTTAGGGTAGAAGTTTTCTGTTTCAGAAAATGCTCCCATTTTTCACGTAATGTAGTCATCCCCAGCCTAATATCCGCTACCGGGCGGGTATATGTAAATGGCAGCAGATTGTCACGAACCGTACCATCAAAAAGGATATAATTCATCAGATTTAAGGTTTTGCGAGTGTGCTAAGATACGGCGAAAAAACTTGTCTGCAAAAGGAAAATGGGATTATTCTTCAGCCATTTCCAACCAAAAAAACCCCTACCGTCATCGGCAGTGGTTCCTTTAAAGGGGGCTTCTAATAATTACTTCGCATCAAGATTTTCAGAGTTTTTTATAGACAAGGAAAATTTTTGATGCACTATCGGGATAATGCAAGAAAATTTGAAGAAGTATATGAAAAACTCTGGAAACCATATGGGAACAAATGTGATAAACAATCTGACAGCGTTAAAATTTTTCTCAATAGCTACGGCTATTCAGAAAAATTTATGCCTTGCATCTTGTTCATTTCATTTGTTTCTTGAAAGGAAGGAATTATTAGAAGTCTCCTTAAACCTTTTTAAGATTTATTTTTGCTTTTCCTGAAATTTCTGGTAGCGGCTGCGGAATTTATCCACACGGCCGGCTGTATCCACCAACTTCATCTTACCGGTGAAAAATGGGTGCGATTTGCTGGAAATCTCCAGTTTGACCAGAGGATATTCCTTACCATCTTCCCATTCAATGGTGTCTTTCGTGTTTACAGTTGAGCGGGAGATAAAAGTATAGTCGTTGGACATATCTTTAAAAACAACCAGCCTGTAATTCTTAGGATGAATATCTTTTTTCATTTTTCTTTGTTTTTTTCCTATCAATTTTGGGGGTGCAAAAATATCTCAAATCACTTTAATATCCTAATTTTTTCCAGAGATTTTTTTTGCTTTTTGGAAAACAGCTCCCAAAGAGCGGGAAGTACCGCCAGAAAGAGAAGAACAGGACATTATAATCCAAGCAAAAAGGCCATTGTATCCACACCATCAGCATAATCCCAAAGCTCAGGCGACTGGCTTTTGCCAAAGGGCACAAGGTCTGCGAGGAAATCTGCTTCAGAGACAACGCACTGTATCCTCTCGTGGTTCACATGCAACTGGTTTCGCAATACAATCGGCTCCGAATAATATTCATAATGCAATACGCTCACCGGAGAAGCAAAGCTTTCCTCTTCCACCACAAGCAGATTTCCAGCGTCAAAGTGGTGGCGGCCATTCACAAGAAAAATAGCTTTGTTATATTCGTAATTGTTAAAATACTTATGGTTTTGGTTCACCTGATGCCACGCTTCAAAACCTTTCAATAAGGGTATAAAATCATAATTTTGCGGAACAAATAGCTTGGCCACATTGCGGCAACCCAGCCCATAATAAAGAAAAACATCCGAAGAAAGAACTTTCAACGCCTCTTCCGTTTCTCTTCCCGTAAGGACAGCTACACCGTTTCTGTTCTTGCGGATAATGTGCGGATATTTCCCAAAATAGTACTCAAAATAACGGGAAGTGTTGTTGCTGCCGGTGGCGATAACAGCATCAAAGCCTTTCATCTGTCCCTCTATAAAGCTGATATACTTGCTAAATTCAGGCTCTATAGCCATCAGTACTTCTGCCACAGCAGGCATCAGCTTGTTATCATCCGAAGATAATCGTGCCAGAATATGATGACCACTCACAAGCACGCTTAAAAAATCATGGAAACCAACCGCTGGCAGGTTTCCTGCCATAACCACACCCACGGTCTTTGATTGAAAAGTTGCTGCCGGAGCAAAATTGTAAGCTGCCAGCCATTTTCGAAGCTTCACCTCCCGCATGCTTTCGCCAAGTGCCAGCAAAGCACTGCAAACAAAGTCTTTGGTAAACCATGCATTATAAAAAGCGGATTCGTCTGCCTCTTTGCGAAGCAATTCTATCTTCGCGGTTTCAGCCGGGGTGAAGGAGACGTTTTCCTCGCCAAAAGCAAAGCGCAATGCACTCCCCAGCCTTACAAAAGCTGCTATTCTTTTCTCATGTTCCATTCTTTCATTTCAATTTCCGGCAAAAATAACAGGAATTAGCGAATGAATTATCGAAATTGGTTAAAGTTATACTTATATCCGCAGGGGGCTTCGTTATGAGAAGCCGGAATATGGCAGGTATTGGCGAAAAAAGCAACGCAGGCATAGCATTAGCTATGGTGAGTAGGCTTTTTCGAGCATTCCCAATAATGGCGCAGTGTGGGTTCGTAATAGATGATCCCTGCGGATTTAAGGTCATACTAAGAATATATAAGAGCAATCCTGCCATTATTTGGACTTGTGCTGTTTTTCATAAATTATATAAGTTTTTGCCATAATTATGTAACAAGTGATCCCGGATGACAAATTAATTTTGCAACGTCTATTCGTAGAATATTAACTATCTAAATATATTAATTATTACTTTTGAAAAAAATTTAAGTATTATGGATACTACTTACCTGTTTCTTAGAAAAATTTTTTATGATAAGAGTCTGGTGGATGAGTTGATGGAAAAAAGCCAGTTCATCGTTGTTCCGGCAAACACAAAAATCCTTGAAGAGGATAAGTACATCAAGGTAATTCCTCTGATATTTGAAGGAAGGATAAAAGTGATAAGAAAGGGAGAATCGGGAAAAGAAATTTTACTCTATTATATCAATCGTGGCGAGAGTTGTGCACTCACCATTGTAGCAGGACTGAATCGGACTAAAAGTGTAGCTTTTGCTGTAACTGAGACAGAGACGAAAATGTTTGCCATTCCTATTGAGGTCATTCGAGATTTGCATTACCGATATCCTCAATGTGACGACTTTCTGCTCGAGCTTTTCCACAGACGTTTTAATGAACTCATCCTGTTTATTGATTCCATCGCATTCAGGACAATGGATTTCAGGCTTATCAAGCATTTGAAAAGAAAACAGAAAGAATCGGGAGAAAATGTCATTTACATAACCCACCAACAGCTGGCTGACGAGCTTGGAACGGCAAGAGAAGTTATTTCAAGGCTGCTAAAGCAGCTGGAAAGGGATGGCAAAATCATCAATGGCCGGTCAAAGATTGAAATTCTGAGACAACTGTAACTATTATCACCAATATTCTGCGTTTTCCAATCTACTTTTGCCCTAAATCTAAAAAACATACCACTATGAAACAGAACGTTGGGAGTACAGACAAAATTATCCGGATTATTCTCGGTATTTTAATTGCAGCACTGGGTTACTACTACAAAAGCTGGTGGGGGCTCATTGCGTTGGTGCCTTTACTAACCGCTTTCATCAGCTTCTGCCCAATTTATCCTATTTTTGGTTTCAGCACAAAAAAGGAGAAATAGGCCTGCTGAAATAACTCACTCTTCAAAAAGCTGCTGTCATTTTTTTACAGCAGCTTTTTTTTAATCTTCCTGAAACCTTTATTATTACAGGTTTTCAACAAATGATGTTTAAAAACTATTTTGCCCGGACGTAGTTCTCATTGACCATTCTTGCTATTTTTGTAGCAAATTCAGGAAAATGCCCGCAGAATATAATGATGACAGCATAAGATCTCTTGACTGGAAAGAACATATCCAGCTCAGACCCGGTATGTATATCGGAAAGCTGGGCGATGGTAGTTCGCCGGATGACGGGATTTATGTCTTACTGAAAGAGGTGATGGATAACTCCATCGACGAGTATATCATGGGGTATGGAAAAGTCATTGATGTAACCATAAACGAGAGATTGGTGACCGTTCGGGATTATGGTCGTGGCATGCCGTTAGGGAAAGTGAAAGCTTGTGTAAGCCAGATAAATACGGGAGCCAAATACGACTCTAAGGTCTTTAAGAAGACAGTAGGCCTCAACGGCATAGGCTGCAAAGCGGTGAACGCTTTGTCCACATTCTTCAAAACCCAGTCTATTCGTGAAGAGAAAACGAAGATTGTAGAATACCATCGTGGTGAGTTGATAAAAGATGAAGAAATTCAGGCTTGTGATTTAAAACAGGGAACCATTATCAGCTTCATTCCTGATGAAGATATTTTCGGCAACATCCATTACATTTTTGAATATGTGGAGGAGATGTTGTGGAATTACGTTTTTCTGAACAACGGGCTTACCATCATTTTTAACGGGCAGCGTTTGCAGGCAAAAAACGGACTTCTGGATTTACTGGAACACAACCTCAACGGCAACGGTCCGCTTCGTTATCCTATCATCCACATCAGCGAAGACGATTTTGAGTGTGCTTTCTCCCACAGCTCGCGCTCATATAGTGAAGAGTATTATTCTTTTGTAAACGGACAGCATACCACGCAGGGAGGTACACATCAAGGTGCTTTCAGAGAGGCCGTCGTCAGGACTATTCGGGAATTTTACAAAAAAGATTTTGACACAAGCGATATCCGCACTTCACTTTTTGCCGCCATTAGTATAAAAGTTCAGGAGCCTATTTTCGAGTCACAAACCAAGACCAAACTGGGCTCACAGCACATGGAATCAGGTGGACAAACAGTCAGGAATTATATTGGCGACATCATCAAACGTAACCTGGACAATTACCTGCACATCCATTCCGAAACAGCTGAAGAGCTTTACCGGAAAATCCTGCAGTCAGAAAAAGAGCGCAAAGATATGGCAGGCATTAAAAAGCTGGCGCGCGAAAGTGTGAAAAAAGCCAGCCTGCACAACAAAAAACTGCGCGACTGCCGTATTCATCTTAACACGAATCATGAAAAAAGACTGGAGACCACCCTGTTTATCACAGAAGGCGACTCGGCCAGCGGCTCTATTACCAAATCACGCGATGTACAGACACAGGCCGTTTTCAGCCTTAAAGGCAAACCGCTGAACAGCTACGGGCTAAGTAAAAAAATTGTTTATCAAAATGAGGAGTTCAATCTGCTGCAAGCCGCTTTGAATATTGACGAAAGCCTTGAAAATCTACGTTATAATAACATTGTAGTGGCTACCGATGCCGACGTGGACGGGATGCACATCCGGATGTTGTTGCTCACCTTTTTCCTACAGTTTTATCCCGATTTGGTGAAAACAGGACACCTCCACATTTTGCAAACACCGCTCTTTCGCGTCAGAAACAAAAAAGAGACTTTCTACTGCTACTCGGATGGAGAACGCATTAAAGCAATCACTAAGCTGAAACCAAATCCCGAGATTACCCGTTTTAAGGGGCTGGGAGAAATTTCACCCGGAGAGTTTAAATATTTCATTGGCAAAAGTATTCGCCTTGACCCGGTCATTCTGAAACGTGAGACCTCCGTGGCGGAGACACTGGCCTTTTACATGGGGAAAAACACTCCCCAACGGCAGCAATTTATTATAAACAATCTGCGTTTTGAAGAAGATGTAGTTGATGAAAAAGTGGCTTAGGGTTTGTGACGGAATAAAGTGACGAGAATCGACGAAGTAATTTTGCGGGTTTTCAAGGCGCAAACGTTGCGAATAGCCACTGTTTATTTAAAACTTTTGCAACGAAGAAAAAGCACAAAAGAACAA
>VAPE01016526.1_pt1 | contig 28007 bp, 24 predicted proteins | sample 3393911 | NCBI WGS metagenome assembly VAPE01 (sample SAMN08290436, study PRJNA428436) | hydrothermal vent metagenome | isolation source: Deep-sea hydrothermal vent chimney | place: Atlantic Ocean: South-mid Altantic Ridge
AGAAATCTGACTGCTCCTGATCTACGCCAAGAGCGCCAGGGAAAACATTCCGGCCCATATACTACGGGCCATCAGAAAGGAGATCGAAGATGCCTCTGACTGACGAAGAACTGGAAAAACGTGACGCCAGCCGCAACATCGGCGAGGAGCTGCTGGAGTCCGTCCGCCAGATGAAGGAAGGCCGCAAGGCCAAGGTGCATTCTCACGTGGCGCAGGCCCGTTATGCGACAGGCCTCTCCCAGACGCAATTTGCCGCCCTGCTGGGCGTCAGCGTGCGCACCCTGCAGGACTGGGAACAAGGCCGCAGAAAACCCAGTGGCACGGCAAAAATCCTCCTCAAGATCGCACAGACCCGTCCCGAGGTGTTGCGTGAGCTTGCCGCTTGAGCCTTTTGCGCAAAGCGCCATCAGCAAACACCGATGATCCAGCCCTCCAGTTCCGCCTGCTTACGCTCCGGCAGTGTCAGGGGTGGCACGAAATAACGCCCGAGAATGTCACGGCGATCGGCGTCTCGCAGCCAGGCGGCGATAGGCCAGGCATCGTGCTCGTCGGGGCTGCGTCCTTCGCGGGGATAGCGGCGCTTGTACAGGGCCGGGTAGGCCTCGACGATCACCGATTTGCCCTCGGGGACGTCGAAGCCGTCGAAGGGCCAGAAGTGCAGCCGCTGGCGGCTGTCCGGCATCTGCCGCAGCCATAGCAGCCAGGGCAGGCCCGCATGGGTGGACTTAGCCACCGAGCCCTGCACGTCGAACCGGAACACACTCTTGGCCGTGGCCGTCCACTGCTCGCACAGGCGCAACTCGGACGGATCACCCGTGCGGGGGTTGCCCTCGCGCACGAAATCCACATAGATACCCGCGTTTGCGGATCCGGGCCTGCCAGACCCTGTGACTATCCGGACCTTGACGCCTCACGAAGGTCGCCATGGTGCACCTCTCGCGGCTGCCTGCTGTCGCATCAGTGTCGCAAAGTCCAGTGCGGGTGCCGAGATCGGCTCGCAACTTATTGATTTTATGGTGGGCCCGCCAGGACTCGAACCTGGGACCAAGGGATTATGAGTCCCCTGCTCTAACCAACTGAGCTACAGGCCCATTTTTCGGGTCGTAGTATAAACTGTCGGGTGGTCCGGCGTCGTGTCTACGGGTGCCGCGAACCTCTCTCTGCATCTCTCTGCGGCGGGGCTCGAATAACCGTTCGGAAGTCGTTATAATTCCGAGGCTCCCGTTCGTGCCCGCCAAAGCGGTCGAACGGGTGTTTTTGCGTGCCCGACCCGAGTTACCGACGCCCCCCGGCCCGGCAGGCGTGTGGCATTTGAATGCCACGGCTGTCGGCTGGTCGCCGGTCGAGGGCGGCTTGTCGTACCCCCGGGGTCGGCGAGCCCTCCGCATCCTCCATTATTCGAACCGGGCACGTCCTCGCGGGGGACGGGCGGTGTGCATCCGCCTGTCTCCAAAGGGGGGGCCGTGCTCGCGTCGGCCCCGGGAACGAATACGCTAAAACAAGGGACCCCCATGCGCTGGCTGCTACGTATCGATCGGACCCCAAGACTGATGATCCTGAGTGTATTCCTCGGCGTCGTAGGCGCCTTGGGGGCGCAGGTCTTCCTTTGGATGCTCAACATGGGCAACAAGTGGTTGCTGGGATGGATCAGCGGCTATCACCCGATCACCGTGAGCGGCGCCCATGCCATGGCGGCGGCGCCACCGCTCGGGCACTGGTATTGGTTGGTTCCCGTAGCCACCACGCTGGGCGGCCTGCTCTCGGGATTTATCGTCTATACCTGGGCTCCGGAGGCGGAGGGACACGGCACCGACGCCGCAGTGAAGACCTTCCACCGCACCGCCGGGCGCATGCGCTGGCGAGTGCCTCCGATCAAGGCGCTCGCCAGCGCAATCACCATCGGCTCAGGCGGATCGGCCGGCCGCGAGGGACCGACCGCCCAGATCGCGGCCGGGGTGGGCTCGATCACCGGCGGGCTGCTGAAGCTCTCCGACACGGAGCGCCGCTACCTGATCTTGATGGGCATGGCGGCGGGGCTGTCGGCGATCTTCAAGAGCCCCCTGGGAACCGCCTTCTTCGCCGTGGAGATCCTCTACTCCGGTATGGCCTTCGAGGGCGAAGCACTGATTTTCACGCTGGTGGCCTCGGCGGTCGCCTACGGCCTCACCGGCATGTTCGACGGCTGGACCCCATTGTTCATGCTGCCGCAGGGAGTCACCTTCGGACAGCCTATGGACATAGGCTGGTTCATCGTCCTCGCGGTGGTGGCGGGGGTTTTAGGGGCGATCCTGCCGACGGTGTTCTACTACATCCGCGATGCCTTCCATCGGTTGCAGATTCCGAATCAGGTCAAACCGGCGATCGGCGGACTGGCCCTCGGACTGATCGGCATCTTCGTGCCACAGCTGCTGAGCGGCGGTTATGGCTACATCCAGTTCGCCCTGCAGGGCAGCGCGGGGCTGGGCCTGTGGATGTTGTTCTTCCTTTCGATCGGGAAGGTACTGGCGCTCTCGCTCACCGTGAGTTCCGGCGGTTCGGGTGGCGTGTTCGCACCGAGCCTGTTCGTGGGTGCGCTACTGGGGGCGGCGTTCGCCTCGCTGCTGCACACCGCCGGCATCACCGGTGTGAACGCCTCGGCGCTGGCGGTGGTGGGAATGGCCTCGCTGTTCGCGGGTGCCGCGAGGGTGCCGATCGCCTCGATGCTGATGGTGGTGGAGATGACCGGCGGCTACGACCTGATCATGCCGGCGATGCTCGCGGTAACGGTGAGTTACCTGGTCCAGTCCTTCCTCACACGCAACGCGCGCTATCCGACCCTTTATGAAGCCCAGGTACGCGGGCGTGTGGACAGCCCGGCGAACCTGGAGACCTACCGGCGCATCGTGACCGACTTCCTGAAGGAGCAGCGTGTCAAGGTGGACATCAATCTGCTCGACAAGCATCTGGACGACGCGCTGGTGGGCGGGAAGGGGATCCCGCTGCTCGGCGGGCGTGAACACCTGGTGACTTTGCCGTTGCGCGCCGGTACCCCGGTCGCCGGCCAGGAGGTGCGCGCGCTGGGCTGCCGCGATGTCTTGATCGCCGGGTTGCTGCGCGGCGAGAAACATCTCGTGCCCGCCGGGGACACGCGACTGCAGGTCGGCGACCAGCTTCTCATCGCCGGCACCCGCGAGGCGATCACCAAGTTCCGCGAACAGATCGCGGTGAAAGATGAGGACGACCCGATCATCGAAGCGGACGAGATCGCCAAGAAGTAGCGACAGGCGGATCGCGGGTTCAGGGACCGGGCCGGGGCGCACGCCCCGGCCCGGTTCGTCCTTCCCGGCTTCTCACTCCAGATCGAGGAAACTGCGCAGGGTCTCCGAGCGCGTCGGATGGCGCAGCTTGCGCAACGCCTTGGCCTCGATCTGGCGGATGCGCTCGCGGGTCACGTCGAACTGTTTGCCGACCTCCTCCAGGGTGTGGTCGGTGTTCATATCGATCCCGAAGCGCATGCGCAGCACCTTCGCCTCGCGCGGCGTAAGCCCCGCGAGCACCGAGCGGGTCGCCTCGCGCAGGCCCTCCATGGTCGCCGAGTCCACCGGCGAATCGATGTTCGGGTCCTCGATGAAATCGCCGAGGTGCGAGTCCTCGTCGTCGCCTATCGGCGTCTCCATGGAGATCGGCTCCTTGGCGATCTTGAGCACCTTGCGCACCTTGTCCTCGGGCATCTCCATACGCAGCGCCAATTCGTCGGGGGTGGGCTCGCGTCCCATCTCCTGGAGCATCTGGCGGGAGATCCGGTTGAGCTTATTGATCGTCTCGATCATGTGCACCGGGATGCGGATGGTGCGCGCCTGATCCGCGATCGAGCGCGTGATCGCTTGGCGGATCCACCAAGTCGCATAGGTCGAGAACTTGTAACCGCGCCGGTACTCGAACTTGTCGACCGCCTTCATGAGGCCGATATTGCCCTCCTGGATGAGATCCAGGAACTGCAGGCCGCGGTTGGTATATTTCTTGGCGATAGAGATTACCAAGCGCAGGTTGGCCTCGACCATCTCCTTTTTGGCGCGGCGCGCCTTGGCCTCGCCGATCGACATCTGGCGATTGATCTCCTTGAGATCGGCGATGCCGATACCGCCCGACTTCTCGATACCGATCAGCCGAGTCTGGGCCTTGAGGATCTCCTCACGGTGTCGCTCCAGCACCTTGGAGTACTCGCGCCCGGCCCGGATCTGCTTGTCGAGCCACTTCAGGTCGGTCTCGTTGTCCGGGAAGCTGGTGATGAAGTCCTTGCGCGGCACGTGCGCCTGATTGACGCAGACGTCCATGATGATCCGCTCTTGAGTGCGGATCCGTTCCACCACTTGGCGCAGGTTGCTCACGAGCCGGTCCGTGAACCGCGGCACCAGCTTGAACTGCACGAAATGCTCGGCGAGCTGCTCGCGCAGCTTGCGGGTGCGGGCATGGCCGGCGCCGTTCCGGGTGGCGGAAGCCCGACACTTCTCGTAGAGTTCACGCAACTCGAGGAAACACCGGCGCGCCTTGTCCGGGTCCGGACCGGCGTTGATCGGGTCGTCCTCGGAATCGTCTTCGTCCTCCTCGCTCTCTCCGGAGGCGCGCGCCGGGGCGGGCGCGGGGGGCTCGCCGGTCTCCGCATCCATAAAGCCGGTGATCAGATCCGTAAGCCGCTGCTCGCCGGCCTCGGCGCGCTCGTACTCGCGCAGCAACAGGGCATTCGACTCGGGGTAGTGGGCGAGCGCGGTCAGCACCTGGAGGAGGCCGTCTTCGATGCGCTTGGCGATGAGGATCTCGCCTTCCCGGGTAAGCAACTCCACCGTACCCATCTCGCGCATGTACATGCGCACCGGATCCGTAGTCCGACCCAGTTCGCTATCCACGGTGGACAGGCTCGCGGCGACCTCCTCGACTTCGTCCACCGGGGTCGAGGAGGAGGCGCTCAGCAGCAGGGCATCGGCATCCGGGGCCACCTCGTGGACCTCGATCCCCATGTCGTTGATCATGCTGATGACGTCCTCGATCTGTTCGGGATCGACGATATCATCGGGCAGGAAGTCATTGACTTCCGAATAGGTCAGGAATCCCTGCTCTTTTCCCTTTATAATCAGCTGCTTGAGCTGGGAATGCTGTTCCTGATCTGCGATTGGGTTCGGCTCTGCCATACGGTTCCTGTCTATCATGCTTGGAAAAGTTAACGTACCAGTATAGTCGATAAGACTGGCACCCACCAAAAAGATTCCAGCTTATCCCTCTTCCGCGCCCTGCGGTGCGTCCTGCGGGAACAACCGGCGCGCCTCGCGCCGCTCCTCCTCGGACCATTCGCTGGGCCGCTTGAGGGAGAGTTGCGCCCAACGGCGCTCGCGCTCGCGCACCCCGCGTTCCGCCTCCAGGAACGCCAGGGTATCCCGCAATTCCTGTTCCAAGCCCTCCTCCGGCACAGCCAGGGGCAACGCGGCAAGCCGCTCCAGGTGTCCACCTTCTTCGGTCCCCCGCCACCGCTCGAGGACTGCCGCTGTATTTAAATGTGGGTACTGCTGCAATAATTCAAGCAGTTGCACCAACAACGCCGTACCGGGCCGGTCCAGCCCCCGGAAGCGCCCGGGATCGCCGGCCTCGGCGGCCATGGCCGGGCGCTGCAGCAGCAGGGTCACCGCGTGCCGGATCGGGCTGCGGGTACGCGCCGCCGCGGGGCGCGGCCGAGGGTATCCCGGCCGATCCGTGGCGCGCCCGTCCCGGAGCCACTGCTGCAGGCGCCCGGGCTCGACCCGTACCCGCTCGGCGAGCCCCTCGATCAGCAGATCCCGGAAGACGCCCTCCGGGACCCGCGCGAGGAGCGGGCGGGCCAGTTCCACGAGCCGCGCGCGCCCATCCACACTGGTGGTATCGGCCTGGCGTTCCAGCTCTTCATAGAGGAACCGCGAAAGTGGAACGCACTGCGCAATACGCCTCTCGAAGGCCTCGCCGCCCTCCTTACGCACCATGGTGTCCGGATCCTCGCCCTCCGGCAGGAACAGAAAGCCGACTTGGCGGCCACCCCGTAGTGCCGGCAGAGACATCTCCAGCGCCCTCCAGGCCGCCTGCCGACCGGCGCGATCGCCGTCGAAACAGAACGCCACCTCCGCGGTCGCCCGGAACATGTGATCCAGATGCTCGGCGGTGGTGGCGGTCCCCAGGGTGGCCACCGCGTAGCGGATCCCATACTGCGCAAGGGCGATCACGTCCAGGTAACCCTCCACCACCAGCAGCCGCGGAAGACGGCGCAGGGCGTGCCGGGTCTCGTACAGACCGTACAGCTCCCGCCCCTTGTGAAAAACCGGCGTCTCCGGGGAATTCAAGTACTTGGGTGTACCCTCGCCGAGCACACGCCCGCCGAAAGCGATGGTGCGCCCGCGCCGGTCGCGGATCGGAAACATGATCCGGTCCCGGAAGCGGTCATAGGCCCCACCGCCGTCCTTGGCCACCGCGAGACCGGCATCCAGAAGCCGGCGCCGTCGGCCCTCATCGACACCGACCCCACGCAACAGGTGGTCCCAGCCGGGCGGCGCGTAACCGAGCCCATAGGCCTCGATCACCCCGGCATCGAGGCCGCGGCCGGCAAGGTAGTCCCGCGCCCGGGCACCGGCGGGATGAGTTTGCAGCGCATCCCGAAACACACCCGCAGCCTGATCCAATACCCCGTACAGATCCGGGTCTCGCGGTCCGACGTGTGCGCCGGCCTCGCGCGGGACAGAGAGCCCGACGCCGGCGGCCAACTCCTCGACCGCCTCGACGAAGTCCATGTGTTCGTACTCGAGGAGGAAGCCGATGGCGTTGCCGTGCGCCCCGCACCCGAAGCAGTGATAGAACTGCTTGGCCGGACTGACCGTGAAAGACGGCGTCTTCTCGTTGTGGAACGGGCAGCACGCCACATGCTCGCGCCCCGCCTTGCGCAGCGGAACGCGCGCCTCGACGACCTCGACGAGGTCGACGCGGCCGAGCAGATGGTCAATGAACTCCTGGGGGATACGACCCGCCATCGTGTGCCGTCACCTGCACGCCTCGCCGCCGGGCCGCACCGACCCCGCTGCGTTCCAAGCGCACTCCACGCGTGTCTGACGCGTGTTTCAAGGATAGTTGGTTCGGATCCGCCGGGGCGGACCGACCGGGAACCCGCTCGAGGGGCAACCAGCCGCGCACGCCGAAGCGCCGGGGGCGGACCCCCGACGGTCCGTCCACACCCACGCTGGAACTCTAAGCGGCCTGCCGGACTTGGGAGGTTCTACTGCGGCGGCGGGAGATCGGTCCGTTTCCCCGATCTGTCTTCATTGAGCAATGCTCGCTATCCGCTTCAAACGATCGGAAAACGGTCCTCGATCTCCCGCTCGCCTCGCCACACGCCCCTAAGTCCGACCGGCCGCCAAGCGCACCTTGACGCGGGCGCTGACGGCGCCCAGGTCGGCACGCCCCTGCATCCGCGGCTTGAGATAGCCCATGACCTTGCCCATCTCGCGCGGGCCCGCGGCCCCGGTGGCGGCGATCGCCTCTTCGATCAGCGGGTCGATCTCGGCCTCCTCGAGCGCGGGCGGCAGATATTCGCGGATCACCCCGATCTCGTAGGACTCCTGATCCGCCAGATCCCGGCGCCCCGCAGCCTCATACTGGGCCACGGAATCGCGCCGCTGCTTGATCATCCGGTCCAACACCGCGATGACCTGTGCGTCGTCGAGCTGGATCCGCTCGTCGATCTCGCGCTGCTTGAGGGCGGACAGGACCAATCGGATCGTTCCCAGGCGACGCCGGTCCCGGGCGCGCAGGGCGTCCTTCATGTCCTGCTCGACACGTTGCCTCAGGGGGGATCCGAGCATGGCGGCCATGATCCGGGGAGATCCGGAAGGAGACTCAGAACGGGCGCACGCGCCGCGCCGCTTCCCGGGCCAGTTTCTTGAGGTGCCGCTTGACGGCGGCCGCGGCCTTGCGCTTGCGCATCACGGAGGGCTTCTCGTAGAACTCGCGACGGCGAATCTCGGTAAGGACCCCCGCCTTCTCGCAGGTACGCTTGAAGCGGCGCAGTGCCACATCGAAGGGCTCATTTTCACGTACTTTCACGTTCGGCATAAAACCCGTTACCTCGACATCCGCAGGGTGATAGGCTGGGCTACCCGGAAAACCGGTAATCCTATACGGGCGGACTCCCAAATGCAAAACACCACCGCCGGGCCGCGCCGGACCCCGCATCGGACTCTGGGCGTGGAGACCTCTTGCGACGAGACCGGCGTGGCACTCTACGAGAGCGGGCGCGGGCTGCTCGCCCACGCACTGCACAGCCAAGTGGAGGTCCACGCGGCCCACGGAGGGGTGGTGCCGGAACTGGCCTCGCGCGACCACATACGCCGCCTGCTGCCGCTGATCCGCCGAGTACTCGCGCAGGCCGGTATCGCGCCCGAAGGCGTGGACGGCGTGGCCTATACGGCGGGGCCGGGCCTGATCGGAGCCCTGCTCACCGGCGCCACGCTGGCGCGCAGCTTGGCCTGGGCGTGGGGCGTGCCGGCGATCGGAGTCCACCACCTGGAGGCGCACCTGCTGGCACCGCTCCTGGAACCGGACCCGCCGGAGTTCCCGTTTCTCGCCCTGCTGGTATCCGGCGGCCACACCCAGTTGGTGCGGGTGGACGGTCTCGGATGCTATCGGACGCTGGGACAGACTCTGGACGACGCGGTGGGCGAGGCCTTCGACAAGACCGCCAAGCTCCTCGGCCTGCCCTACCCCGGCGGGCCGGCCCTGGCGCACTTGGCCGAGGGCGGCGACAGCGAACGCTTCCACTTTCCGCGCCCGATGACCGACCGACCCGGGCTGGATTTCAGCTTCAGCGGCCTCAAGACTCACGTACTACAGATGCTCGCGGACCTCCCGCGCGATCCGCGCACACTTGCGGACGTGGCGCGCGCCTTCCAGGACGCGGCGGTCGATACCCTGGTGATCAAGTGTCGCCGGGCCCTGCGCGAGATAGGGATCCCGCGACTGGTGGTGGCCGGCGGGGTCGGCGCGAACCGTGCCCTGCGCTCGGCGCTGGGCGCCTTGGCGCAGCGCGAAGGCGCACAGGTCTACTACCCGCGTCCGGAGTTCTGTACCGACAACGGGGCGATGATCGCGCTGGCGGGGGCACTGCGCCTGGGCGCCGGCGAGCACACGCCGCTCGCCGTGGAGACTCGGGCGCGCTGGCCGCTCGACTCCCTCGCGCCGCCGTAACCCCGGCGGGACCGCGGCGCGAATCAGCGCCCGATGCGCCGTTCGGTGCCGGCCAGCAGATTGCGGATGTTGCTTCGGTGGCGCCAGAACAGCATGAGGCTGATCGCGGCGGTGGTAGCCGTCAGGGCCGGGCTTCCCTCGAGCCAGGCCATCACCAGAGGGGCGAGCAGGGCGGCACTCAACGCCCCGACCGACGAGATCCGGACCACAGTGGCCATCGCCAGCCACACCAGGCCGAGCGCCAGCCCCAGGCGCCAGTCGCTCCCCAGCCAGACGCCCAGGGCCGTGGCCACACCCTTGCCGCCCTGGAAACCGAAGAACACCGGATAGAGGTGGCCGAGGAAGGCCGCCAGACCCACCAAGCCCAGGGCGAGCGGACCCACGCCGAGGAACTTCGCCACCACGACCGGCACCAAACCTTTCGCCAGATCGCCGGCGAGGGTCACCGCCGCCGCCTTGCGACCGCCGAAGCGCAACACATTGGTGGCCCCCGGGTTACCGGAGCCCATGCCGCGCGGATCCGCAAGGCCGAGCACCCGGCACACGATGACCGCGCTCGACAGCGAGCCCAGCAGGTAGGCGGCGAAGACAAGGACGGCATCCAGCGGCATGGCGGTATTGGAAGGGTTCGACGCGGCGCGGTCAAGGGCGGCGCGCACTTTGCGTTCGCCGTGCCCGATTCTCTATAGTGACATGATGGATATTATCTATCTGCGCGACCTGCGCATCGACACGATCATCGGCGTCTACGACTGGGAGCGGCGGGTGAAACAGGCCGTGCGCCTGGACCTCGAGATGGCCGCCGACGTGGCCAAAGCGGCGCGGCGCGACGCCCTCGAGGACACGCTGAACTACAAGGCGGTCGCCAAGCGGCTCATCGGGTTCGTCGGCGAAAGCCGGTTCCAGCTCGTGGAGACGCTCGCCGAGCGTACCGCCGAGGTGGTACTCGGCGAATTCCAGGTCCCGTGGCTGCGCCTGAGCGTGAACAAGATGGGCGCCGTACGCGGGGTCCGCGACGTAGGTGTCGTCATCGAGCGGGGCACACCGCCCTGATCATGCCGGCACGCTCCGGACGCGGCGGAGCGGAGGGATGGAATGGCGCGGGCCTATATAAGCGTCGGCAGCAATATCGACGCGGAGCGCAACGTGCGCTCCGCAATCGCGGCGTTGCGCGCGCGCTACGGCACGCTGATCCTCAGCACTGTCTACGAAACGGACACGGTCGGCTTCCAGGGCCCGCCGTTCTATAACTTGGCGGTCGGATTCGATACCGATGAAGACCCCCGCGCCCTGGTCCGTTCCCTGCACGCCGTCGAGGATGCCCACGGACGGACGCGCACGGCGCCGCGTTACTCCTCCCGGAGCCTCGATCTGGACCTGCTGCTCTATGACGACCTCGTGCTGCACGAGCCGGGACTGAAACTGCCCCGCCCCGATCTCGCCCGCCACGCCTTCATCCTCGGGCCGATCGCCGAGATCGCCGGCGACCTGCACCACCCGACATCGGGACGCCCGCTCCGCGATCTGTGGGAAGCGCTCGGCGCGCAGTATCACACACTGCGTCCGCTTCCCTTCCGGCCGGCGGATCCGACGCCGTAGGGCGCATACGATGTCGGGCCACCCGAAGCGCCTCCGGATTGGCGGCACCGCCGCAAGTTCGCAGCGCCCTATGCACCTTGCCAGCCCGCCGCGGGCGCCCTATTCTCGGGTGCCGCGCAGGAATCTCGAAGCGCCCGCGGCTCGACGACGGACCTCGCCATGATGCCTCACCACCTCGGCCAACGATCCGACCCGGATTGCCGGGCGCCGAACCCGGAGGCGCAGGCGCGCAGCGCGGCGCTGCTCGCGCGGGTGAGCGAACGCATCGCCGCCCGCGGCGGGCCGATCCCGTTCGCGGAGTACATGGAACTGGTGCTCTACGCACCGGGCCTCGGCTACTACGCGGGCGGCTTGCGAAAATTCGGCGCCAAGGGGGATTTCGTGACCGCCCCGGAGATCGCCCCGCTATTCTCGCGCTGCCTGGCGCGCCAGTGTGCCGAGGTGCTGGCCGAGTTGGGCGGCGGGGAGATCCTGGAGTTCGGGGCCGGCAGCGGGGCGATGGCCGCAGGGATCCTCGGCGAGCTGCGGCGCCTCGGGCGCGAGCCGGAGCGCTACGGAATCCTGGAGGTGAGCGGCGAGCTGCGCGCGCGCCAGCGCGAGACGCTTGCGGCACTGGTGCCGGGCGAACTCGGGCGTGTGCAGTGGCTCGATCGCCTGCCGGAATCCCCGTTGCGCGGCGTGGTGCTGGCCAACGAGGTCCTGGACGCGATGCCGGTGGAACGCTTCCGCATCGCCCCGGACGGGGTGCACGAACTGCGGGTGGACCGGGAAGGCGAGCGCCTGATCTGGGCCGAGGGCCCTGCCGGCGGGCGACTCGCGGCAACCGTCGAGCACCTGCAACGGGAGCTACCCGAACCGCTCGCGCCCGGCTATAGCTCGGAAGTCAATCCGACGCTCGAGCCGTGGCTCGCCAGCGTCGCCGACGTCCTCGGCGCCGGCGCCGTCCTGCTCATCGACTATGGGTATCCGCGCCGCGAGTACTACCATCCGGAGCGTGCAGCCGGCACCCTCATGTGCCACTACCGGCACCACGCGCACTCCGACCCGCTGATCCTTCCGGGACTGCAGGACATCACCGCGCACGTGGATTTCACGGCTCTCGCACAGGCCGGCGCGGACGCAGGCCTGCGGCTCGCCGGCTACACCACGCAGGCGCACTTCCTGCTCGGGGCGGGACTGGCGGAACTGCTCGCCGATTCCGACCCGACCGACGTGCGCCGCCACCTCGCGCTTACACAGCAGGTGAAGACCCTCACCCTGCCCGGCGAGATGGGCGAGCGATTCAAGGCCCTGGCCTTCACGCGTGAGTTCGACGCACCGCTCGCAGGGTTCGCCTTGCGCGATCTGCGTGATCGATTGTAGGCTTTCCGGACGCGGCGCGCGGCGCCGGACGAGCCGGACGCGCCCCATCGTGCCAACCCCCCGCACCAGCGCCGCATCGAGCCCGCACACGCCGCACCGGCACCCCGCGGCGCGGCGATATCGCTGATGGACACCGCTCACGCCGCGTGGCTGGCACTGCTGCAGGGGATCACCGAGTTCCTGCCGATCTCCAGCGACGCGCATCTGATCCTGGTGCCGCGGCTGCTCGGCTGGCCGGACCAGGGGCTGGCCTTCGACGCCGCGGTACACCTGGGCACGCTGGCCGCCGTGATCGCCTATTTCCGGCGCGAACTCATGCGCATGGCGCGCGACTGGCTGGCGATGCTCATCGGCGGGCGAGCCACGCCCGACGCGCGGCTCGCCTGGGCGGTGCTGTTCGGCACGATCCCGGCGGGCCTCGCCGGACTGTTGCTGCACAAGATGGTGGAAGGCCAATTGCGCACGCCGCTGGTGATCGCGACCGCGACGCTCGCCTTCGGGCTGCTGCTCGGCTGGGCCGACCGACGCGGCGGTGGTCCGCGCAACGAACATCAGCTCACTTGGCGCGACGTCGCCGTGATCGGCTGCGCCCAGGCCCTGGCCCTGATCCCGGGCACCTCCCGCTCCGGCATCACCATCACCGCGGCGTTGTTCTGCGGCCTCGACCGCACCGCCGCGGCACGCTACTCGTTCCTGCTCTCGATCCCCATCATCGCCGCCGCGGGGGCCCTGGAGGTCGGCCCCAGGCTGCTCGCCGCCCCCCACGGGACGCTCGGCCTCCTGGCGCTGGGTGTCGCGATCTCGGCGGTGAGCGCCTATCTCACCATCCATTTCTTCCTGCGCCTGTTGCAACGCATCGGAATGATGCCATTCGTGGTATACCGCCTGATCCTGGGCGCGGTGCTGCTCGTTTTGTTTCTCTGAACCGTTGTGCAAACGCACCCCGAGTGCATGGCGGTCCGGACAGCACCGGCGGCATCGGGATTCTTCGGCGTCGTCGGCGGGGCTCGCCCCACCCTACGGGTATTGCATGCGGTCGGTGGGAAACCGCCGGGATCGTCTCCAGAGGTATATGGCATTACCGGCACCGCGGGACCACCGCGGTCACGGGTTCGCGTCGGGATGAGAAACGGATTTCTTGATCGCCTCGACGCGCTGTCGGAGCAGTTCGCGCCCGATTTCCGGCCCGCGCAGGCCGCGAGCGGCGAGCGGCGCGGCCTCGACCGCCGCGGCTGCGCGCAGCGCCGCACGCAGCCGTTCGGCCTGCGGATAGGGTCGATCCTCCAGACCGGCGCGCCCGCGCGCATCGGCCTCGCAGGCGAGCAGGAAACCCTCCATGCGCTGCGGGCGGCGAAAGGCGTCGAGGGCCTCCAAGAGCTTCAGGACCGTGGCGGGGCGCAGTTGCGCGACCCGATGGGCATGGCCGTGCCAGCGCGCCACCAGCACTGCGAGATCACGGTAGTCGTTGGGAATCCGATAGCGCCGGCACAGCGCCTGCACCCGCTCCACGCCGCGCTCCTCGTGGCCGCGGTGACTCGGCCACTGCCCGGAAGGGGTGGCGCCCTTGCCGAGGTCGTGGGTCAGCGCCGCGAAGCGCACCCGCGGATCGGGCGACAGCCGCGCCGCCATGTCCACCACCATGAGCACATGCACGCCGGTGTCGATCTCGGGGTGATACCGGGCGGGCTGCGGCACCCCGAACAGGCACTCGATCTCCGGGAACAGCCGCGCCAGCGCGCCGCACTCGCGCAGGGTTTCAATGAAACGCCCCGGGCGCACCTCGCCGAGGGCGCGCTGCAGTTCGGCCCACACGCGCTCGGGCACCAACGCATCCACCTCGCCCGCCGCCACCATGGCACGCATCAGTTCCAGCGTCTCCGGTGCCACCGTGAACCCGAGCGGCGCGAGGCGCGCGGCGAAGCGCGCGATGCGCAGGATGCGCACCGGGTCTTCGGCGAACGCCGGCGAGACGTGGCGCAGCAGGCGCCGCTCGAGATCGGCGCGCCCGCCGTAGGGGTCGATCAGAGTGCCGTCGGCGGCGCGCGCCATGGCATTGATCGTGAGATCGCGCCGGCGCAGGTCCTGCTCGAGCGTGATGCCGGGCTCGGCATGCACCGTGAAACCACGATAGCCCGGCGCGGTCTTGCGCTCGGTGCGCGCGAGCGCGTACTCCTCGTTCGTCTGCGGATGCAGGAACACCGGGAAGTCGCGCCCGACCGGACGGAACCCCTGCGCGATCAACTCCGCGGGACCGGCGCCCACCACGACCCAGTCGCGCTCGTGCACCGGGAGCCCGAGGAGTTCGTCGCGCACCGCACCGCCGACCAGATAGACCTCCATGCCGCCATGGTACCGGCGCGTGCTATCGTTCACCAATCATGGTCCGCCACGCGCGCCCACTCGCCCTGCTCCTCGCCGCTCTCGCCCTGGCCGGGTGCGCCAACCTCGGCTACTACGCCCGGTCGATACGCGGGCAGGCGGCGCTCCTGGCGCACCGCGAGCCGATCGGGAAGCTGCTGCGCTCGCCCGACACCCCCGCCGCACTCAAGTCGCACCTGGCCCTGGCGCTGCGCATCCGGAAGTTTGCGAGCCGTAAACTCGGGCTGCCGGACAACGCCAGCTATCGCAGCTACGTCGCCCTCGACCGCCCCTACCTGAGCTGGGCGGTATTCGCCGCCCCGGCCCTGTCGCTGACGCCGGTGCACTGGTGCTATCCCGTGGTGGGCTGTGCGGTCTATCGCGGCTACTTTCGCCGCGTCGCGGCCGAGGCCTTCGCCGCCCGCCTGCGTCGACGCGGCGACGACGTATATGTGAGCGGCGTGCCCGACTACTCGACGCTCGGCTGGTTCGCCGATCCCCTGCCGAGCACGGTCATCGACTGGCCGGCCCCGAACCTCGCCGGCCTGATCTTCCACGAGCTGGCACATCAGGAGCTGTTCGTGCCGGGCGACAGCCGCTTCGATGAATCGTTCGCGGTGACGGTCCAGGAAGCCGGGGTCGCACGCTGGCTGCACGCCCACGCCGACACCGCCGAACGCCGCGCATGGCGGGCCTCGCGCCGGCGCGAGGCGAGCTTCTACCCGCTGATCGCGGCGACTCGGCGTCGGCTCGCCCGACTATACGCAAGCGCCCGCGCGCCGGACGCGAAGCGCGCGGGCAAGGCGCGGATCCTGCGCGAACTCCGGGAACGCTACCGTATACTGAAGGCATCCTGGGACGGCTACACCGGTTACGACCACTGGTTCGACGACGGCGGCATGAACAACGCCAAGCTCGCGGCCCTGCAGACCTACCGCGAATATGTACCGGCGTTCCGCGCCCTACTCGCCCGGGCGCACGGGGACTTCGGCGCGTTCTACCGCACCGCCCGCGCCCTCGCCGCCCTGCCGAAGGCGCAACGCGACGCAGTGCTGGCCGCGCTCGCCGCCTGCCCGGCGCGCCGCCACGTACGGACGCCGCGCATCGTCTCCGGACGGCCGGATGCCGGTAGCGATCCCGGAGACCGAACCGCACCGGTCACGCACCACCTCCCGCACAGCCGTATACTCGCCCGGGGTGATTGAGACCCGCATTCGCAACCTCGCGGAGGGAGGCATGACACGCATGAAATCGGTCAACCCGCTGGACGGCGACACGCTCCGGGAGTTCGAGACCTGGGAGGCGCCGCGCCTGGAACAGGCACTCGCCGACGCCGCCGCGACGGCCCCGCACTGGGCCGCGACCGCCGTGGAAGAGCGCTGCGAACACCTGCGGGGCGTGGCCCGGGTACTCGAGGCACGGCGCGAGGAACTCGCGCGCACCATGACTCTGGAGATGGGCAAGCTGATTCGCGAGGCGCGCGCGGAGATCGACAAGTGCGCGTGGGTCTGCAACTACTACGCCGATGAGGCCCCGCGGTTCCTCGCCGATGAAGTGATCGAGACCGACGCCGCGCGCAGCTTCGTGGCCTACCAGCCGCTCGGTACGGTGCTGGCGGTCATGCCGTGGAACTTCCCCTTCTGGCAGGTGTTCCGTTTCGCCGCCCCGGCGCTCGCGGCCGGCAACGTCGGAGTGCTCAAACACGCATCCAACGTTCCCCAGTGCGCCCTGGCCATCGAGGCGGTGTTTCACAACGCGGGAGTCCCGGAGGGGGTGTTCCAGACCCTGATGATCCCGGCGTCCCTCGTCGCACGCGCGATCGCCGACCCGCGCGTGCGGGCCGTGACCTTCACCGGGAGTGAACCCGCCGGGCGCCAAGTGGCCTGTGAGGCGGGCCGGAACCTCAAGAAGACCGTACTCGAACTCGGCGGCTCGGATGCCTTCGTGGTCCTGGAGGACGCGGACCTCGACCTCGCGGCGGGCGCCGCCGCGACCTCGCGATTCCTGAACGCCGGCCAGAGCTGCATCGCCGCCAAGCGTTTCATCGTCGTGGAGGCGATCGCCGATGCGTTCCTGGCACGCTTCCGGGCCGGGGCCGAGGCACTGATCCCGGGCGATCCGCTCGACGAACGCACCACTCTGGCGCCGATGGCCCGACACGACCTGCGCGACGAACTTCACCGACAGGTGCTCGACGGCCTCCGGCGGGGCGCCGTAGCCGTGACCGGCTGCGCACCGGGAGAGAGCCTCGGCGCCTTCTATCAACCCTCCATTCTGGACCGGGTAACCCCGGGAATGCGCGCCTACGAGGAGGAACTGTTCGGGCCGGTGGCCGTCGTCATCCGCGCACGCGACGAGGACGACGCCGTACGCATCGCCAATGATTCGCGCTTCGGGCTGGGAGGCGGCGTGTGGACCACCGACACCGCGCGCGGGGAACGCGTCGCGCGCCGCCTGGAGTCCGGGGCGGCGTTCGTGAACGGGCTCGTCAAGAGCGACCCGCGGCTACCATTCGGCGGCGTGAAGGCCTCCGGTTACGGGCGCGAGTTGTCTTATCACGGGATACGGGAATTCGTGAACGCGAAGACGATCTGGATCCGCTGAGCGAACGGCAAGGCGGGGCGCAATCGGGAAGCGGCGGGACCGTACGCGATCCATCCCTGCAAGACCGGATACAAAAAATGCTCCAGCCTCCTCATACGATCCCCCGGAGCAATCAACCAAGGAAGGATGTCGGGTATTGAATTCCGGCAATAAGTCCATTTTATGGGTGTTAAAGTCAAGTTTGGTTAGCTTTTTGTGCGGGATTTCATTACCGTATATGGCTCTCTGAGCAACCCATCCGGACCTGACGGGCGCGGGTCTGTTTTCAGCCGTTGCACCCCGGTCCGGCTCCAGTATTTTGAGGGAGGAGCTTTATGTCGAAGCTAGTCAGACCCCACGGTGGAAGTGATCTTAAACCCCTGTTGCTTACAGGCCAGGCGCTGGAAGAGGAGCGCAAACGTGCACAGGGCCTGACGCAGGTGCCGGTCGCCTCACGCGAGGCCGGGGATCTGATCATGCTGGGCATCGGCGGCTTCACGCCGCTCGACGGCTTCATGACCCATGCCGACTGGCAGGGCGTCTGCGACGGAATGAAGCTCGCAAACGGGGTATTCTGGCCGATCCCGATCACGCTCTCCACCGACCGCGCCACCGCCGACGGCATTGCAACCGGCGGAGAAATCGCGCTGTTCGACACCGAACGCGGCGAAATCCTGGCGACCATGACGGTCACCGAGAAGTACACCATCAATAAGGAACACGAGTGCATGGCGGTCTTCAAGACCGTCGACCTCGAGCACCCGGGCGTCCAGATGGTCATGAATCAGGGCGAGGTCAATCTGGCCGGCCCGGTCAAGGTCCTCTCCCAGGGCGGGTTCCCCGAGAAATACCCCGGACTGTACATGACCCCGGCCGAGACCCGGGCCCTGTTCGAGTCCAAGGGCTGGTCAACGGTGGCGGCGTTCCAGACCCGCAACCCCATGCACCGTTCCCACGAATATCTGGCCAAGATCGCAGTAGAGATCGGCGACGGCGTGATGATCCACTCCCTGCTCGGCAAGCTCAAGCCCGGCGACATCCCGGCGGAGGTCCGCACCAAGGCCATCTCCACGCTGATCGATAAGTATTTCGCCAAGGACACGGTGGTACAGTCCGGCTACCCGTTGGACATGCGCTACGCGGGCCCGCGGGAGGCGCTGCTTCACGCCCTCTTCCGCCAGAACTACGGCTGCTCGCACCTCATCGTCGGCCGCGACCATGCCGGTGTCGGCGACTACTACGGACCGTTCGACGCGCACCACATCTTCGACGAAATCCCCGCGGACGCCCTGGAGACCAAGGCGCTCAAGATCGACTGGACCTTCTGGTGCAACAAGTGCGAAGGCATGGCGTCGATGAAGACCTGCCCGCATGAGGCATCCGACCGTCTGCTGCTCTCCGGCACGAAGCTGCGCAAGGCGCTCTCGGAGGGCGATCCGGTCCCGGACCATTTCAGCCGCCCCGAAGTGCTGGAGATCCTGCGCGCGTATTACGCGGGCCTCGCGGACGACCAGAAGGTGACGATCAAGCTGACGGGCCATTCCGCAAAATAAGCGACTCCGGAAACCATCGCGGGCACAAGGCGCGCGGTGGGTGTTTTCAACTGCAGTAAAACGTCAAGGTGGAGAGCGAACCATGCCTACTTTCGTCCGCACCGACAAATGCGACGGCTGCAAGGGTCAGGACAAGACCGCTTGCATGTACATTTGCCCTCACGATCTCATGCTGCTCGATAAGGACGGCTCCAAGACCGGACACGCCATGAGGGCGTTCAACCAGGAGCCCGAGCAGTGCTGGGAGTGTTATTCGTGCGTAAAGATCTGCCCTCAGCAGGCGATCGAATGCCGCCACTACGCGGACATCGTCCCGCTGGGTGCTTCCGTGCAGCCGCTGCGCGGCACCGATTCGATCATGTGGACCATCAAGTTCCGTAACGGCACCATGAAGCGCTTCAAGTTCCCGATCCGCACCACGCCCGAGGGCTCCGCCGACCCCACCGTGGGCAAAGGCAAGCCGGACGGATCCGAGATCGGCAAGCCGGACGTGCTGTTCGACCACAGCCCGCATGCCTGCGACATGAGCCAGTTCGTCAGCGGCTGAGGCAAGGGTGGACGGTGCGCCGCTCCGCCAGACGGAGCATACGCGCCGGTTTCGGTTGATACGGTACACAATGGATTACTGAAGAGACCAGAGGGTAACGAACAATGGCCGATTACGCATTTGGGAATCCCGAGATCGTCGAGGAGGAGATCGATATCCTCATCATCGGCGGGGGCATGGCCGCCTGCGGCACCGCGGTGGAAATCGTGCAGTGGGCCGACAGCGACATGAAGATCAAGCTGGTCGACAAGGCCGCGATGGCGCGCTCCGGCGCGGTGGCGCAGGGCCTCTCCGCCATCAACACCTACATGGGTGAAAACGACCCGTCGGACTACGTGCGCATGGTCCGGACCGACCTCATGGGCATCATCCGCGAGGACCTGGTCTACGACGTGGGCCGTCTCGTCGACTCCTCCGTGCACCTGTTCGAGGAGTGGGGCCTGCCGGTATGGAAGCAGCCCGGTGACGAGGGCAAGAAGCTCACCGAGGGCGGCAAGCCGGTGCGCTCGGGCAAGTGGCAGATCATGATCAACGGCGAGTCCTACAAGTGGATCGTCGCCGAGGCCGCGAAGAAGTCGCTCGGGATGGAGAACATCGAAGAGCGCATCTTCATCGTGAAGCTGATCAACGACAAGAACGATCCGGAGCGGGTCTCCGGCGCGATCGGCTTCTCCGTACGTGACCACAAGGTGCATGTCTACAAGTTCAAGGCCTGCCTGCTGGTGTGCGGCGGCGCGGTCAACGTGTTCCGTCCGCGTTCCATCGGCGAGGGCACGGGGCGTGCTTGGTACCCGGTCTGGAATGCCGGCTCCACCTACGCCATGGCCGCGGAGGCCGGCGCCGAGCTGACCATGATGGAGAACCGCTTCGTCCCGACCCGCTTCAAGGACGGCTACGGCCCGGTCGGTGCATGGTTCCTGCTGTTCAAGGCCAAGGCCCAGAACGGCCTCGGCGAGGACTACTCGGCCAAGAACGCCGACATGCTCAAGCTGCACAATTACGGCAACCACGCACACGGCCACGTGATGGGCACCTGCCTGCGCAACCATCTCATGATGCACGAGATGCGCGAGGGGCTCGGCCCGATCCTCATGGACACCCCGTCGGCGTTGGCCAAGCTCGCCGAGACCATGACGCCCAAGGAGATCAAGCACCTCGAAGCCGAGGCCTGGGAGGACTTCCTGGACATGACCATCGGCCAGTGCGGCGTCTGGGCGGGCGAGAACATCGAGCCCGACAAGGAGATGTCCGAGCTGATGCCGACCGAACCCTACCTGCTGGGCTCCCATGCCGGCTGCGCGGGCATCTGGGTGTCCGGGCCGTCCGATCTGCCGGGCGTCCCGAAGGACTGGAGCTGGGGCTACCGCAGCATGACCACCGTCAAGGGCCTGTTCACCGGCGGCGACGGTGTCGGCGCTTCGGGTCACAAGTTCTCCTCCGGCTCGTTCACCGAGGGTCGGCTCGCCGCCAAGTCCATGGTGCAGTTCGTGCGCGACAACAAAGATTGGAAGCCGGAACTCGACACGCCGGTCTCGAAGCTGGTCGAGGAAATCTATCAGCCGGTGAAGACCTATCTGGAGCACAAGGACTACACGACGGCGGAAGACGTCAACCCGCACTACATCACCCCCAAGATGCTGCAGTTCCGGCTGCAGAAGATCATGGACGAGTACGTCGCGGGCATATCCACTTGGTACCAGACGAACGCTCGGATGCTGAGCATTGCGGAGCGTAAGCTGCAGATGCTCAAGGAAGACTCCCTGAAGATGCGCGCCAAGGATCTGCACGAGCTGTTGCGCGCGTGGGAGAATTACCACCGCATCATCGCCGCCGAGGCTCATATGCGGCACATCCAGTTCCGCGAGGAGACCCGGTATCCCGGCTACTACTACCGGGCCGACTTCCTGGATCTGGACGACGACAACTGGCGGGTGTTCGTCAACTCGAAGTACGACCGGGTGACCGGCGGGTGGACGTTCCGCAAGGTGCCCTACGTGCAGCTGATCAAGTAATCCGCTGCCGCAGGCACTAAGCCCTGCTGTACGACGGGCCGGGCGTCCCCTTGCGGGGCGTCCGGCCTTTCTTATTTCTTCACGAGGTGGTTATGAAGGATCCGAAAACGTTGGTGCAGGCCCCCCCGCGCGGGCCGGTCGAGCCGGTGCAGTTGGGCCTGGACGATCGCATCCAATTCCGCTGCCACAAAGGCATCGACTGCTTCAACCAGTGCTGCATGGATATCGACATCACGCTGACGCCCCTCGACATACTGCGACTGGCCCGTCGCCTCGACATTCCGACCTCGGAGTGCCTGGCCCTGCACGCGGCGGCCTTCGAGATGGACCAACACGGTATGCCGGGCTACAAGCTGCGCACCCGCGAGGACTCTCCGGCCTGCATGTTCGTAACCGATGAGGGCTGCGGCGTCTATGAGGACCGGCCGGCGGCGTGTCGCTATTACGCACTCGGGAGCATGGGCCTGCACCGCGAGGGCTCGGCGGGAGTGGACGATATCTATTTCCTGGTCAAGGAACCGCACTGCCTTGGACATCGGGAACCGCGCACCCTGACCGTGGGCGAGTATCGCCGTGAACAGGGCGTCGAGGTCTACGACGATCTCAATCGCGAGTGGCGGGATATCATCCTGAAAAAGCGCTCCGGCGGGCCGGCGGTGGGTAGCCCGACCGAGCGCAGCTTCCAGTTGTTCCACCTGGCAAGTTACGACCTGGACGGCTTCCGCCGCTTCGTGCTCAGCACGAACTTCCGGGAGACCTTCGATCTCGAGGCCGAGACCTATACACAACTCGAGGAAGACGATGAGGCGTTGCTGCGCTTTTCCGCACGATTCCTCAAGCAGGTGTTGTTCGGGGAACAAACCATCCCGCTGCAGGAAGGGGTCCGGGAGCGGCGCATGGAACAACGCATGGAGCGACGCCGGCGACGCCTGGAAGCGGGCAAGGAAGAGACGGAACAGCCGTTCGACCCTCGCTACGACGCCCCGCAGGAAGAGGATTGACCGACGCCGGTCGGGCAGGCCCAACCCCACGGGCACCGCAAAACCCGTGGCACACCTGTAGGGCGGGGCTCGCCCCGCCGACGACGCCCGGGATTCCAACGACGCCACGGGTTTCGACGACGTCGGCCGGGCACGCCCGGCCCTACAGGCGGGCTCGATCGCCGATACGTGCAGAGATCCTGTAGGCGGGCCTCGGCCCGCCTACAACCTCACGGAATCCCACCGGGCCCAGACACCGGTCCGCGACGTCGGTCGGGCAAGCCCGGCCCTTGTAGGTTGCCGCAAAAGAAAAACCCCCACCGAAGGGCGGGGGTCGGATACCGCAGCAGTGTGGGCCGCACTCAGCGGCGATAAAGCCCCATCGCGCGGGCTTGCTGGTCCTGAGCCACCTGCTTCATCACCAACTGCAGGGCGTCCATGTAGGGCACCACACCGTTCCGGCGAATCACCCGACGGCCTTCCGGGCTGTAGATGAACTGGACGAAGCGGTTCACCTCGGCGATCTTGGGGCTGTCCGGATTGATGACGAGGTACAGGGGACGGTACAAGACGTACTTCCCGTCGCGAATGTTGTCATAGGTCGGCCGCTTGCCGTTCAATGCCAGAATATCGACGTTGCGCTTGCGTGCACTGCTGATACCGGTCATGGCGATCGCGTCCGGATCCTTTTCCACAGCCTTCTCCAACGGCCCTGAAGATCTGAAGGTCTTGGCCGCCGCGAAATTCTGGTTGTAGTTACCGAAGACCAGTTTGCGGATGGTCCGCCCCACTCCGGAGATCTTGCCGCGGCGTACGAACAGGTGAATCGGCCTGTTCGGCCCGTCCAACTGCTTCCAGTTGGTGATCTTCCCGAGATAGACCCCGCGGACTTGGTCCAGGGTGATATTCTTCACCGGGTTGCCCTTGTCGGCGATCACGACGAGAGCATCCCACGCCACCGGCTTGAGGACATCACCCATCTCGGATGCAACGCCGGGGATGACGAAGCGGCAGGATCCTCCGAAGTCGGCCTTGCCGGCGGCCACATCGCGGATTCCGCGCGTCGCGCCGCCGCCCTCCACCTTGATCTCGATACCGGTCTTCTTGGTGAAGGCCTTGGCCGCGGCGATCATGTAGGATTTCTTGCTGATACCGCAACCGACCCACAGCAACCCGCCCTCGCGGTGCGCCGTGCCGGTCACCTGGACCACGGGAGCCCCGGTGTGCGCCGCCGGGGCGCTCTTCGATGCCCCGGCGTTGGCCCAGGCCGTGCCGGCGAACAGCGCCGTGAGGCCGGCCAGAGCCAGTGCGATCCGGCACCGTCGGAAGATCTGTCTGATCATGATTACGCTCCCTCCTGGTTTCAGACCTCCCTATCGGCCGCGGTGCCACCGCCCTTGAGGGTCACTTGCAGATCGCGCGGCCGATGGAGCGCGACGCCCCCTCCCAACCACCGGCGAAAACAAAAACCCCCGGGAATTCCGGGGGTTGCAGAAGAATAACGAATGCGGATCCCGATCACCCCTCCTCCGCCAGTTCCTCCAGCTTCCGGGCGCGAATGATCTGGCCATCCAACCCGACCTGCTTGGAACTCTTGCCGTAGGCCACACCCATGAGCTGACTATAGTAGAGCACCGGCATATTGAACTTGGTCCGGTACTTCTTGTTGATCTGGGCCTGGTAGATCTCGACATTCAACTGGCACATCGGGCAGGGCGTGACGATCATGTCGGCGCCGCCGTCGTAGGCGGCCTCGACGATGTCCTTGATCAGCGCCTGACACTTCTCCGGCTCCGAAAACCCCAGGGCACCGCCGCAGCAGGCGGCCTTCTTGTCGTATTTCTCCACCGGCTCCGCGCCCATGACCTCGATCATCTTGTCGAGGTATTTGGGGTTCTCGAAAGACTCGCCCTCGATTCCAAACGGTCGGTTGGTCTGACAGCCGACGTAGCCGGCGATCTTCATCCCGCCCAGGGGCTTCTTTACGTGCCGACCCAGCTCCTCATAGCCGACGTCCTCGATCAGGACCTCGACCATATGCCGGACGCGCTGCTTCGCCTCGTACTTGAGCCCGGCCTCCGCGAGGGCCTCATTGGCCTCGCGCATGAGCACGCCGTCCTCCTCCAGGCGGTCCTTGGCCTCGCGGGTGGCCAGCCAACAGGCGGCACAGGTCGCCACGATATCCTGTTCCGGGTGCTCCCGCTCGGCAATCGCCAGATTGCGGGCGCTAAGCGCCAAGCGCGGGAGTTCGCCGCCGACGGCATAGCCGATGGAGGCGCCGCAGCAGTTCCAGTCCGGGATCTCGTTGAGCCGGATGTCCAACACGTCGCACATTGCCTGCGCCGAGATCTCGTAGTTCGACGCCGAGGCCAGGCGCTCGGACGAGCAGCCGGGATAGAACATGTATTCCTTCTTGGCCATATCGCCTAACCTCTCTAGCCGCCGAACTTCGCGGCCTTGGCAAGTTCCAACTCCCGCGCCTTCTTGATGATCTTGTGAATGTCCTTTTTCCCCTTGCAACCCCGGTAAAACAGAAAGGCGAAGGGATTGAATCGCTTGGTCTTCATCATGCCCATGCCGACAGGCGCCATCTTGAGCGTGGTCCGGATCCCTTCCTTGAACCCGTTCATGAAATACAGGCCGACGCCGAGGACCGGTTCATTCACACGGCCGGCCTTGGTCAGGTTGCCCCAGAAGATCCGCGCGAACTTGCGAGTGGGATTCTGTTTGGGTGCGATGCCCAGGCGTTCGGCGTAGTGCGCCAGACCGTGCATGATATGAGTGATAGGCAACTCGCGCGGGCAGCGGACGATACAGTCGTAGCAGGAGGTACACATCCACATCGACGAGGACCGCAGAATCTCATCACGCTTCCCGGCCCGGATCATCATGAAAATCTCCTGGGGAGGGTGCTCCCAGTAGGGACCCAGGGGACAGGAACCGGCGCACACGCCGCACTGCATGCACATCTTCACCCACTCGCCTTCCTCGACGTTGGCCTCGACCTCCTTGAGGAAGTTATTGCGGTACTTCTTCACCATTACGGTGTCGAGATCGCTCATCGCTCCGCCTCCTAGAACTTGAACGGGCTCAGGCCGACGCGCTTGACAGTCTCGGCCATGGCCTCGATGAGCTGCGGCGCCCGCTGGATATCGGTAATCGCCACCTCGTGGGTCTCGACGCGATCCTTCTCGAGCTGCAGCTGCTCCAAGGTGTCGTAGACCTTGCTCATCCGGTCATGAGCCAGTTCAGAACCCTTCACGAAGTGGCACTGGTAGTTGTCGCCCTTCTGGCAGCCCATGAGCATGATGCCGTCATAGCCGCCGTTCAGGGCGTCGGTCACCCAAATGGCGTTCACCGACCCCAGGCAACGCACCGGGATCACCCGTGCGTAGGCACTGTAGCCGACGCGGTTCATCGCGGCCATATCCAGCGCCGGGTAGGCGTCGTTCTCGCAGGCGAGCACCAGGATGCGCGGCTTCTCCTGGCTCTCCTCGGGCATGTCGACGGCCTTGATCTGCTGGCCCACGGTATCGATCGAGTAGTTGTCGAAATAGATCACGCGCACCGGACAGGCGCCCATGCAGGTCCCGCAGCGCCGGCAGCGCGCCTCATTGAACTGCGGATAACGCTGCTCGTCCTCGTCGATCGCACCGAACGGACACTCCACGGTGCAGCGCTTGCACTGCGTGCAGCCGTCACGATGAAAACTCGGGAAACTCAGATCCCCGGAACGCGGGTGGGCCGCACGCCCCTGGGCCGCGTTCTCCAGAGCCTGAATGGCTTTGAGGGCGGCTCCCGTGGCGTCCTCGATCGCCTGCGCGATGTCCATCGGACGACGCACAGGCCCGGTCGCATAGATCCCGGTGCGCCGCGTCTCATAGGGGAAGCAGATAAAATGCGAATCCTGGAACCCATGCACCAGATGCGGAAGATCCGGGCCCTGGCGATAGTCGAGGTTCAGGACCGAGACTTCCCGGGATGCCGGCGCCTGTTCGCCGCCGTCGGCTCCGGCCTCTTCGCCCTCGTCGTTCGGGGCCTCTTCCTGCAGGGGGGCCGCGATATCGACCCCGGAGTTGGCGATCATCCCCGTGGCGAGAACCACCAAGTCCTCATCGACACTGACCTCCTGATCCAGGATCAGATCTCTGAACTGCACCTGCAATCCGTCGGGGCCGAGCTTGACCTCCTGGGCCACGCCCTTGGTGAAGATCACCCCCTTGCGCTGGCCGCTGCGATAGAGGTCCTCGCCCTTGCCCGGAGTGCGCAGATCCGTATACAGCACGAGGGTATCCACGTCCGGGTTGCGGTCCTTGAAGTACATGGCCTGCTTGATGGAGGTGTTGCAGCAGTGTCCCGAGCAGTACGGAAGGTGCCCCTCGGCCTGACTGCGCTGGCCCGCGCACTGGATGAACAGGACGCTCTGAACCTCTTTCCCGTCGGAGGGACGCTTGATCGGCCCGCCGTCGGCCTGCCGGGCCAGTTTCTCCAGCCCGAGCTGATCGACCACGTCCGGGCTCTTGCCGTAGCCGAACTCGGGCAGGCGGTTCGCGTCATAGGGTGTAAAGCCGCTCGCCTGCACGATCGCACCGAAATTCTCCGTGACCGTCTTGCCGCTCTCGGTCGCGATGTCCGCGGCGAAACGCCCGGGGGCGCCGCTCGTACGGGCAACGGTCGCATTCAAATAGACGGTGAGGTTGGGATCGGCCTCGACCTCGGCGATCAGCTCCGCCACACCGGTCTCCCGCGGATCGGCATACGGGGCGCGGGTCGGCACGCGCCGCCAGAGCTTCGCGGCCCAGCCACCAAGGGCGCCGTCCTTCTCCACGATGGTCGCCGGGTAACCCGCGCGCGAGGCCTCCACCGCGGCGGTCAAACCGCTGATCCCGCCCCCGACCACCAACACATGGCGATTGCGCTCCGCCTGATCGTTCGGGTGCGGCGGGATCATCTGCTTGACCTCGGCGCACGACATCCGCACGTAGTCCTCGGCCATCTCCTGGGTAAGCTCGCGCGCCTCGTCCGCGTCCGGCTGCGTCCAGATCACCCCCTCGCGCAGATTGCACCGGGAGACGGCCACCGTATCGAAATGGAACGCATCGGTCTTGGCCCGGCGCGAGCAAGCGGCCAGCACCACCCGGTTCACCTCGCCCGCCTCGATATCCTTGCGGATCATTTCCGCACCCGACTGGGAGCAGAGCACATCGTGCTCCTTGGCGAACGCCGCCTTGCCCTCGCGGGTGGCGATGGCGGCCAGCGCCTGGATATCCAGCCGCTCACCGAGGCCACAACCCTTGCAGACGTACGCTCCGATCTTCACCTCAGCCACGACTCAGCCCTCCACTCCAGCGACCCGGTTGACCACCTGTATGGCGCGTAGCGCCGCCGCGGTGGCACTCTGCACCGAACGGTTCACGTCCAGCGCGTCGGACGAACAGCCCGCCGCGAAGACCGCACCGTTCCCCGGGGCCGCCTCGATGAATCCGTTCTGATCGACCACCACCTCCACCGGGAACTTGCCGCGATCCACACTCGGTTCCATGCCGACGGCCAGCACACACAGTTCGTGCGGATTGCTGTAGCGGTGATAACCCTCGGTATTCACGCCGTTGAGAATCACATTGCCGGTGGCGCGATCCCCGGTGATACTGGCCACCTTGGACTTGATGAAACGGACGTTCCCGTCTGCCTTCACCCGGGCGTAGAAGTCCTCGAGCCGATCGATGGCGCGGATATCGATGTAATAGATCGACACCCGTCCCTCGTCCCCGAACTGCTCGCGCAC
>VAPE01011378.1_pt1 | contig 27899 bp, 23 predicted proteins | sample 3393911 | NCBI WGS metagenome assembly VAPE01 (sample SAMN08290436, study PRJNA428436) | hydrothermal vent metagenome | isolation source: Deep-sea hydrothermal vent chimney | place: Atlantic Ocean: South-mid Altantic Ridge
TATTTTAAAATTGGAAAACTTAACTGAAATTTTAAAGAAAAAATAATATTATTCAAAACATTTTTTATAATTTTTAAAATTTAATAGAAATGAAGAATCTTTATTCACGAGCGGTATATTTGAGTATAATAAACATTTCTATCGTTTTTAAGAGAATTTATAATAATATTTGAAGAACATATAAAAATTTATAGAGCTTATCAAAAATAGTAAATCGAGAATAAAAAGAAGCTAAAAAGCTTTATTATGTAGCTTTAAGTTTTATATCAAAAACTGAATTTATAAAAAATTTTTAAGATTAGAGCTAAATTTTTTTCGACTACCCTATTTTTTGAATTTTCTTTATTCAAAACTTTTTAATTAGAGCAAAGTAAAGATTCGAAATCTTCATTCATAAGCTATATATACAAGTGTTAAAAGCTTCTTCTTTATAAATCCGAAAGAGCTTCCTTGCAATCTCAATGAGATCCATTATTAATTTTTATTAAATGAAACATGGGTATTAACCTTTTGCTAAATTTTTATAATTTTTTGAAAACGCTTTTTAGAAAAAATTCAATAAAATTATAAAAAGTAAAAAAATCTAAGTTTGAGCAATGCTTTGAGATTTCCCATTTTAAAACAAAATGGCCAGACCCAGAATCGAACTGGGGACACAAGGATTTTCAGTCCTCTGCTCTACCAACTGAGCTATCTGGCCCTTTAGATAAAGCCATATAATAGAAGATTTTAAGATTTATGAAAATGATATTTTTTTTAAGCATAAACATTTTTTAGACTACAATCTAAAGCTTAGCTCTCTTTTCAAAAACTATCCAATCTTCTTTAAACTTATACTGAAAAAATCTTGAAAAATCAAATATTAGCTTTCAAAACTTCAGCTAAAAATTTTTTTAGCCATCTGATTTTTGAATTTTTTTTTGGGTATATATATCGAAAAAAACTTGAATAATCGATAGAAAACATCCAAGCTTAGAGGTAAATTTTTTTGAATTTTTGAATTTTCTTTGGTAATAATTGAAAAATAAAAACAAAAATATAAATTTTATTTTTTCTATCTTAAAATTCACAAATAATATATACTAAACTAAAAAAAATAATATTACTATGGTATTTTTATAATAATACTATGACATCTTTAACATGTTTTTTATCCAATAATTCTCAGCCAGCATTTGATTATCCATCTGAAAAAGCAAAATTAATATTTTTAGAAAGAAAGATTAGACCTGTATTACCAAACCATCCTTTATTCAATTCTGATATATATTTATGTTACAAAAAATGGATAGAGAATAACACATGTCCACCACTTCAATTGCTTGCGTTAAAAAAAATCGCGCAAAATCATCAAATCTATCAAATGGATGATGATAAATATCAGAGTCTAACTGATTTTGCAATATTTATATTAAATGCATCTTTATTAGAAAAACCACTTGCACCTAAATTTAACTCTGCTCAACAAACTTTTATAGGTCTTTTTCCTTATAACCCACCCTTAAAAGGAGAAAACTTGCACTTAGGAATATTAAAAACACACCCATTCAAAAATAATCCAGAAAAAACTGAAGTAGGTTTTTGTATAGGGTTAAATAACGAAAATCCATGTATGATAGGTCTTGCAATCGAAGAGATACTTTCAGAAGATAATATTATTCGAACCACTGGTAATAAAGTTTTGGTTCCAGATTTCGGCTCACTTTTTCAAGGAAAAGTAACTAAAGAAATCTTTGATAAAAATCGTGTTCTCCTATTTCGTTTAACTGGCATATGGAGATATATTGGAAATGAACAATACGGATTAACAGGAAACGGCAGTATAACAACTTTTGCTTGCAATGGAACAAAAACAAACCATCTAACCGGTAAATGGAAAAATGTTAATGGACAATGGAGATTAACGGGACATGGTTCTAAAACAATTTATTATCCAAATGGAAACACTAAAAAAACATATACTGGTACTTGGGAACATACTGAAGCTGAACAATATAGATTATCTGCTGAAGGTTCTGAAACGATTTATAACCCAGATGGAACAATAAAAAAACGTTATACCGGTACTTGGGAACGTAGTGAAAATGGAAAAATTAAATTAACCGGCGAGGGTTCTGAAATAACTTATAACTCGGACGGAACAATCCAAAAATGTTATACTGGTACTTGGAAATATATTACAGAAGAAAAAAGAGTGTTTATAGGAAGTGGTTCGATATCATTTTTTGATCAAAATAAAAAGATCCAAATACGCATCATTGGTACTTGGGAAGATACTGAAAATAGAAATAGAAATTTTGTAGGAAATGGTTCGATATCATTTTTTAATCAAAATAAAAAGATTCAAGAACATTTAACTGGTACTTGGTCAAATGAAAATGGGAAAAATAAATTAACTGGAAAAGCAACTATAACGACTTACAATTCAAATAACATGATGCAAGAGCACTTAACTGGCATATGGAAACATACTAAAGAGATAAGCTATAGATTGTCAGGCAAAGGCTCTAGAACAACTTACAACTCAAATGGAACGATTGAGGCATACTATACTGGTACTTGGGAATTTCCTAAAAAAAGGTTAGCAGGAAAAGGTTCTATATCCTTTTTTACATCAAATGGAACTTTAGAAGAATGCTATGTAGGCACATGGTCGCCAAATGACGAAGGAAAAAACACTCTGATAGGACATGGATCTATAACAATTATTAACGAAGACAAAACGAGTCAAAAATATACAGGTACATGGTCAATTGATAATACAGAAGAATATCGAGATTCGATTGAATATCTCAACTATAAATTAAAAAATCTTAAAAATGACAATCTTGTTTTGACAGGAGATGGCACAGCAACTTTTTACGATTCAAATAAGAAAAAACGATTAACTCTCACTGGCATGTGGAAACATCTTGGAAAGGGAAAGTTCGATTTAACTGGAGAAGGTTCTGAAACAATTTATAATCCAGATGGAACGATTAAAAGATATTCAACTGGTATTTGGGAAAATACAGAAGATGGCAAAGGCAAATCATTAATCAATAATGAAAAAAGCTTAAGCTCAAAAAAAAGAAAAAGAACTGAAATTTCTGAAAACAGTTTTTCTAGTTAACAAATTCTTTTTTTTGATACACTCTTTCGATTTGGAGGAGTGTCTGAGAGGTTTAAAGAGCACGCTTGGAAAGCGTGTATTACGCGCTTTTGCGTATCGTGGGTTCGAATCCCACCTCCTCCGCACTGTTTAAACAAAAAAAATCATGATCTCGATTAAATTCAAGCATATCATTTAATGTCAAAAGATTAAAAACACAAATTTCAGCAGCTAAAACTAATTTTGGAAAAGTGTTTATAATTATTTTCTTTGTTTTGGTTTGGAAGGATCATAAAATAATATTATTCCCAAAAATTAAATCTATCACGATAACTTCATGAATTTATACTAAAGTGAATTTACCTCAACGCTACAATAAATTCCTAAGTAAAAGGCTCAATATATTTCCCCACCTTAAAATAACGCGAGTTTCATGAACTACTAGGACAACAACAAAAGGCATCTAGTAGATTTAATTTTTGCAATACTATTAGCATTATGATCCTTTCAAACCAAACAAATAAAGATAAAATGAGCTTTTTACAAGGTTTTTTTTACTACTGAAACTCGCGTTAAAATAAGACAGTAGAGAAAAAATTTAGCTCTCGAAAAGTTTACCTGTAACTTCCCTAAAATTTAGCTCTAAGCTTGAAATTTTTTTCCGATTCTTCAAGTTCTTCCGATATAATATGAGGAAATTAAAAATAGCTCCAAATTTTGCTCAATTTTCATTTTGACATTTTCTTAATCTCATTAAAACCTACTAAAAGATAATCTTATTTGAGAGGTAATTTTAAAAAATAAATCTTTTGCTACTGAATATTGAATTTTTACTTTAAACTTTCGTTGAAATAGCCTTCATAAGCAAACACTGGTTTAGATATAAGTTCGATCTCATTTTTTTCAAAAAAAACTTTTATTTCTCCCCCTTTATATTGCAAGATCAAATTTTTTATATTTTTATTTTTTAAAAAATAATTATAACTTACGGCTAAAGCTGCTGTAGAACAACAAAAAGTCTCATTTTCAACTCCTTTTTCATATGTTCTTACTTTTATCTTTTTTTTATCTACCATTTCACAAAAGTTAACATTTATTCCACTAGGTTCAAAAATTTTTAAATATCTAATTTTTCTTCCGATTTTAAAAACATCGATTTTATCTATATTTTTTGAATAAATAACTCCATGAAAAACTCCTGAATTTAGCATTTGCAGATCATATTCAATATCATCGACATAAACTTTTATATTTTCTTTTAATACTTTTGGATATTTAGATTTGAAAGAGCTAGAGTTTTCATCTACAAAAGTGTTATAAATACCTACCTTTGTCTCAATTAAATTTGAAGAATTTTTATCTATAAACTCATAAATAAACTTTATTAAACTAAGCAATCCATTTCCGCACATAAAGGCCTCGGTTCCATCGCTATTAAAAATTCTCATTTTATAATTAGCAACTAAAGATTTTTGAAGTAAAATCAAGCCATCAGCTCCAATAAAAAATTGCCTTGTACATAGTTTTTTAATTATTTGAGGATTTTTGGATAAATAATCAAATTTTTGATCCCGATCATCTAAAATAATAAAATCATTTCCATTGGAGTTATATTTGAAAAATTTTATCATCTATTCTAGATCTTTATAAGATTCAACAATTGCATCGATGAGACCAAAATCTATCGCTTCTTTTGGACTCATCCAATTATCTCTATCGATAGCCTTATTGATATATTCACGAGACTTTCCAGTTGCATCTGCATATATAGATACAAGCATATCTCTTGTTTTTATCATCTCTTGAGCTTGAATATCTAAATCTGTAGCTTGACCTCTAATAACTCCAGAAATCAAAGGTTGATGAATCATGATTCTAGAATTTTTAGTTGCAAATCTTTTGCCTTTGTCAGCTGCTAAAGAAAGCAATGATCCCATAGAAGCGGCAAGACCCATAACCAAAGTATAAACAGGACATTCTAATAATTTGATATTATCCCAAATAGCAAAACCACAATCCACAGCTCCACCTGGTGAATTTATAACAAAAAGTATTGGTTTTTTATTATCTAAAGATTCTAAATACCAAAATTTTCGAATGATATCTTTTGCTGAATCTTGATCTACAGCATCGGATAAAAATATTCTTCTTCTATTTAAAATAGATTCTTCAATTTTATCATCTATAAATCTATTTTTTATATCCATAGCCATTTATTACTCCCTTTTTAGCTTAAATGATACTAAATATAGACTTCTCTTTTCAAGAAATATATAATCTTACAACTAGAAAAATGCATCGTTTTTAAGAAAATAATATTGCTTATAATTTTAAATAAATATATGAGCTTAAATAAAATTTAAATTTTGAAATTTTATTTAAAGTTATGATTTAAAAATAAAAATATTTTTCAAATATTATCAAAGCAAATTCAAAAATTGCATAAAAATATACTCAAATAAATTCAAAAATCGGTAAATATAAGAAAGATTTAGCTGCAGTTTTGAAAATCTTCTACCGATGTTTCAAGTTTTTTTGGTATATCTATGATCTTGAAAATTTTTTATCAATTTTTCAATATGGCAATTTAACAAATTTTAAAGCAGCTAAAATCTCTAACATTAAAATTTAGACAATTGAAAAAAGCAATTTCTACAAAGAAGAATTTTAATGAAAATTCTAAACAAAAATTAATTTTAAGAAGAAAAAATCAAGATTTTTTAAAAATTGATCCCAAAGACTGTCTTATAGAGAAAATTGTAAAAAAAAATCAATCTTTTCAAAATTCTTTGAAAAAATATTGTTGGAGAAATATATAAAATTGGCTACTTTCAATTACCTCAAAATTGATAATCGCTTGAATTTAAAAAAAATCTAAATAAAAATTCTCTATTTATTCATTCAAAATATACAATCGTAAGAAAATATATCGATTTTACTGAAAAACTTTATTAGATATTATGTCGATGAATTTCTGATTTTATTTTTAAATTCCTTCTCCTTATCACTGATGAGGTTAAATTCTTTTAGAAATTGATTTTTTTTCTTTTCAATCTTAGCTAGTTGATCTAGTTTATCTCTTATTTTGTGTTCAAGCTCATTGTTTTCTCCAAGATATTGCTTAGTATCATTAGCTAAACCACGTTGAACTAAATCTCTGATTGTAGAATCATTTCTCTCTTTTTTTTCTTTAAGATTGTTGATTTCCTTATTAAGTATAGCTTCCTCTCTTTCAACCTCGAAGATCTGTTCTTGCAGTTCATTTCTTTTATGTTCACACACTTTAATGTTTTCAAAGACTGCGTCTTTCACTTTTATTGGCAACATTGCTCCTTTAGCTTCACTATCCTTAAGAGGTTGAAAACTCACGCTACCTGGATCGTCAGGATTATTCTTATCATAGATTGTTACTTTAACACTAGGATCAAATGTTACTCTTTTTGATGGCTGTATTGACATTTATTATCTCCAAGTTATTATTATTTTTTAAATTATTATTATTTTTATTAAATATAATAATATATATATTTTAAAAAAATAATTAATAAATGTCAAAATAAAACTAGATAATTTAATAAAAAAATTGAAAATTATTACAAAAACATGTAACACGCTGCATATCAAAAACTTACATACTATACAACAAGCTCAGGATATAATTTAAAGCGCTTCAATAGATTCTTTATCTCATTTTGATTCTCAGTTAAAACAAAGGGATCAATGCTAACTTTAGCTTTAGATAACTCATTAGTTTTAGAATTTATAGAAGGTTTAGCATTTTTTAAAACATCATAAATCACCTCAGCAACGATTTGCATCTCATCTTCTTTCATGCCAAGAGTTGTCAAAGCAGCCGTACCCAATCTAATACCCGAAGTATACCAAGGTCCATTTTTATCTTCAGGAATCGAATTTCTGTTAACCGTTATATTTGAAGATCTTAAAATAGCTTCAGCTTGCTTACCTGTCAATTTAAAACTAGTAAAAACATCCATTATAACTAAATGGTTATCGGTCCCATTGGTTAAAATTTTTATGCCTTTTTTCATTAAAGCTTCAGCTAATTTTTTTGCATTTTTTACAACTTGAGATGAATAGATTTGAAAATCTTTTGTATTTGCTTCTTTAAAAGCTAAAGCTTTTGCTGCCATTATATGCGGCATTGGACCACCAAGTACAAGAGGACAGCCCTTATCTATTGTTTCTTTATATTCTTTTTTGCAAAGAATAAAGCCCCCTCTAGGTCCTCTTAGCGTTTTGTGAGTAGTTGAAGTCACTATATCAGCAAAGGGAATAGGATCAAAATTTTTTGTAAAAACTTTACCTGCAACAAGACCCGCAAAATGAGCCATGTCTACCATTAAAACAGCTCCAACTTGTGATGCTATTTCTTTTAATTTTGCAAAATCTAGTTTTCTAGAATATGCAGAATAACCAGCCAAAAGCACTAAAGGTTTTATCTCTTTTACTTGTATTTCAAGTTTTTTATAATCTAAAAGATGAGTTTTTGGATCTACATCATAAGTAAATGATCTCATGAATTTTGAAGATATATTGAGCCTATAACCATGGGTTAAATGGCCACCAGAGTTGAGCGACATACCCATTATCTTTTGATTAACTAAAAGCTGACGTATTTTTTCATACTCTAAATCCGTAAGTTCCATAGCACTTTTTCGAGAAAGTCTTTCAATTTCTTTATCTTGAATTTTATGAACTAAAATAGACCAAAGAGCAACTAAATTAGCATCTGAACCAGAATGAGGTTGAACATATACATGCTCAGCATTAAATAACTTTTTAGCTTGATCAATTGCAAGCTGTTCAATATTATCAACATTATCACATCCAGCATAGAATCTATGTTTAACAAAGCCTTCCGAATATTTATCCGTTAAAAGATTTGCCATTGCAAGCTGAACTTCTAAAGATGAAAAATTCTCTGATGCTATTAATTTTAGATATGTCCTTTGATCTTTAAGTTCTTTTAAAATATCTTCAGCTATCTGAGGATAAACTTGAGCAATACTATCCAAAGAAGCAAAAAAAGCTATCGCTTTTTTATTTGTATTCTCCATTTTAATCTTCTCAAAATAATTGTTTAAATAATCCATATCAAATCCTTGATTTTGTCAAATCAATAATATCAAATTTCATTTATATGAGCATTTGATTTTCAACTTTATGATTAAAAAACTATCAAATCATCTTATATCGAAAAAATTTGAAAAATCGACAAAAGGTTTTGAAGATTACATAAATCTTTATCAAATCTACTTGATACAAATGTAGATGTTTTCATATTAAAAAAAATATCCAAAATCTTTCACAACTTAAAATCAAAAGACTCAAACTCAAACGTTTGTTAGATATAACTGCATTAAAATTTTAAGAAAATATTAATGTTGATTTATCTTATATCAAAAAAATTTGAAAAATCTAAAAAATTTTTTAAGACTGCAGCTAAATCTTTTTTCTACTCACCAATTTTTGAATTTACTTGAGTATAAATTTAAAAAGTTAAAAAAAAAACTTTTTAGATATCTAAATATTTTGCACAAATAAAAGTTAGACAAAAATGAAAGTAAAAATAAAAGCAATATCACCATCTAAAAGACAATTTCATTATCTAAACAACATGACTATCTAAGATAGTGTGGATTAAATTAAAAAAATATCAAATAATGAAAAGAATCAGACTTTAGCTGCATTTCACAAAAAATAAATAGTATGTTTTTTCATCTCATACAACAAATCCAAAAAAAGATTAACCAAAACTATAAAAAAATAAAAAGCTAAAAAAGCTTTTATAAGGGCTCTGCCCTTTGCAATCCAAAATAGTTTTATTGATATTTTCACATAGTAGATAAAAATATTTAATTTAAGAAAATAATTTCAAAATTAAAAAAGGTGAAAAATAGATATAAAGCTAGAAAAAATAAAAAATTTACGTTTCAATTTAATTTTATTTAGATTTTTTATAAAATTTACAAACAAGGTTGCAAACAGATAGACAGATAGAAAAGAGAACATATAAAATTAAAAAATTTTGCCAAAAAAATAGCAATGCAAAAAGATGTTTTTTTAATTTTTAAGAATAAAATTTCAAATATGATAAAATTTCTCGCTTAAAAGCAATCTTCTTTTAAAGATGAAAAATGTAATTAAAATCCAAAAATTAAACTTTTGTTATAAAGTAAAACCTATACTTTTAGATGTTAACCTTAATATCGAAGAAAATGATTTTATCGGAATAATTGGACCAAACGGCGGCGGTAAAACTACTCTTTTAAAATTAATCATGGGAATGTTAAAACCTCATACAGGATCTATCAAAATCTTTAATAAAAATCCTAAAGAAGCAAGAGATAAAATTGGATACGTTCCACAACAATATAATTTAGATAAATTTTTTCCGATTACAAATCTAGAATTAGTATTACTCGGATTTTTAACCAAATCTAAATTTGGTTTTTTTACAAAAAAACAAAAACAAAAAGCAAAAGACCTTTTAGAAAAAGTAGGACTTAAAGAATTCATAGATAAACCCTTTGGAAAATTATCAGGTGGTCAAGCCCAAAGAGTTTTAATTGCACGATCTTTAATTTCTGATCCCAAAATATTAATTTTAGATGAACCTACAGCTAGCATAGATCCAGAATCAGAAAAAGCTATTTTCGATATCTTAATAAAATCTAATAAAAAAAGAACGATTTTAATGGTATCTCATGATTTAAATACAATAATAAAAGAGGTAAATAAAGTCATAACTGTCCAAAAAAATGTAACGGTTATGACCCCCCAAATGGTTTGTAAACATTTTGCCTTAGGCCTTTATCATCCAACTATTATAGAGAAAAAGAAATGATACATCTCCCCGTTTTTTTAAAACTTGCTTTCTTAGGAGCAATAATAGCATCGATATCTAGTGGAATCATGGGATCTTTTGTAGTTATCAAAAGAATATCATCTATTACAGGAAGTATTGCCCATTCGATCCTCGGCGGAATCGGTGCATTCGAATATCTAAGATATACATACGACATTCATTGGTTAGATCCAATGTTAGGAGCTATAATCTCTGCATTGATCTCAGCTTTTTTAATCGGTTATGTCCATTTGAATTTCAAACAAAAAGAAGATGCAGTCATCGCTATCATTTGGTCTACAGGAATGGCAATTGGAATAATTTTTTTATCTTTAATACCCCATAAAGAGGCTACTTGCACCCATTTTTTATTCGGAGATCTTTTTACAACAACTAAACTAGATATTTCAATTTTAAGCATCTTAGCTATTTTTATAACAATAATAACTATTTTGTTTTATAGAAAATTTTTGATTATCTGTTTTGATGAAGAAGGAGCGTATCTTCAAAAAGTATATATAAAAACTTTTTACTTTCTTCTTCTTGCAATGATTAGTATTTCAATAGTTTTATTAGTCAAAATAGTAGGAATAATTTTAATTATAGCTCTTTTAACAATACCTGCTACTATCGCTAACTTTTTTACATACAGACTTCCTATTATGATGATAATAGCAATAATTTTAAGTATGCTATTTAATATTATTGGTGTTTTTTTTTCTTATCTGCTCTCTTGGCCTCCTGGTGCAACAATCGCAATCGTAGTATCAATTTTTTATATACTTGCACTTTTACTAAAAAAGCTCAATGCAATAGCTTAACATCTCTGAGTTTAGCTTGACATCTGTGAGTTTTTTGTATATCATCGTAGCTTAAAAAAAATATTTGAGGATAAACATGTATGCAGTAATCCAAACTGGTGGAAAACAATATCAAGTAGAAGAAGAAAGTATTTTAAATGTTGAGCTTTTGAAATCTGAAAATAAAAAATTTGAGTTTAATGAAGTTTTATTATTCAACGATGGCAAAAAAATAATCATTGGAACTCCTTTTATCAAAAACTGTAAAGTTAAAGCAGAAATTTTAAAAGAAATAAAAGGTCCTAAAGTTATAGCATTTAAATATAAAAAAAGAAAAAACTATAAAAGAAAAAGAGGTCATAGACAAAAATATTCACAAATCAAAATCACAAAAATTGAATTTATAGGAGATAAAAATGGCACATAAAAAGGGACAAGGATCGACAAGAAATGGAAGGGATTCTCATTCTAAAAGACTAGGTATAAAAGTAGCTCATGGTCAATTCGTCACAACAGGATCTATCATTGCCCGCCAAAGAGGTACAAAATGGCATCCTAAAAAAAATGTGGGATTGGGAAAAGATTATACTCTTTTTGCATTAATAGATGGAATTGTAAGCTTTAAAAAAACAAACAAAACTTATGTATCTGTTATTCCCAAAGCTAAATAAATATTTTTTAAAAAACTTACGACTCGTTAAAATTTCTTAAAAAGATGTTTATAGATTCTATTAAATTAAAATTACAAGCAGGATCAGGAGGCAATGGTATCGTTGCTTGGAAAAGAGAAAAATATCGACCAAAAGCAGGTCCATGTGGTGGAGATGGAGGAAATGGTGGATCTATCATTTTACAAGTCGATGAACATCTTTTATCTTTCGAAAAATTTTCTAATAAACAAATGCTAAAAGCTGAAAATGGAGCACCAGGTGGATCTGGAAATAAAAAAGGTAAAAATGCTAAAGATTTGATAGTAAAAGTTCCTCTAGGAACCATTTTAAAAGATGAACAAGGAAATATTTTATTTGAATTTAAGAAAAAAAATGAAAAATTTTTACTTTGCAAAGGAGGAGCAGGAGGTAGAGGTAATTTCTCTTTTAGATCTTCTACAAACACAGCTCCAAATATCGCAACTGAAGGAAAAAAAGGAGAAGTGAAATTTATCAATTTCGAGTTAAAATTAATAGCAGATGTAGGACTAATTGGCATGCCCAATTCTGGTAAATCTACTTTAATGAGGCAAATCACTAAAAGCAAAGTAAAAATTGGAGCATATCCCTTTACTACCCTTCATCCAAATCTAGGCCTTATTGAATTTGAAGATTTTTCTAGAATATTAGTAGCAGATATTCCAGGAATAATTAAAGGAGCTCATTTAAATAAAGGTCTTGGAATCTCTTTTTTAAAACATATTGAAAGAACTTCTATATTAATATTTATCATCGATTCAAATAGCGAAGATCCAATCGATGATTTCAAAACGCTATTAGAAGAGATAAAATTTTTCAATAAAGATCTATTAAACAGAGCTCATTTAACGATTTTAAATAAAATAGATCTTCAAAATAATAAAAATATTGAAAATTTCAAAAAATCTTATCCCCTTCATCAAGATACATTAATAGAAATATCAGCTCAAAAAAAAATAGGACTTGATATTTTTTTAAAAAAACTAAAACCTTATTGCAATACAAAATTTTAAGGTTTTAAAATGAAAAAAGTTCTATTTAGTAATATTTCTATCTTAATCGCAATAGTTTTAGGAGTTGTCTTTGGCTTTTTAAACAATGTATTTATCTATCAAATAGCTACATTTATCACTACAATTTTCATAAAACTTTTAAAATTGATTGGTATTCCAATTGTTTTTTTATCTTTAGTGTCTAATATAGCTGGTATGAAAAGTTTAAAAGAGATGAAAATCTTAGGTAAAAAAATCTTTAGTTACGCTATCATTACAACCATAATTGCAGCAAGCATTGCTTTAATCTTATTTTTAATAATAAAACCATCTTACAATGCCCCTTTTCAAAATGCAAATATTGAACAAACAGGTAGCTATTTATCTTTCTTAATAGAGGCTATTCCCGATAATTTTTTTAAAGCCTTTGTAAACAACAATGTAATAGCTGTAGCCTTTTTAGGTATCTTGATTGGTCTTTCAATTCTTTTTCTACCAAATGAAAATAAAAAAACTCTACACCATTTTTTTTCTAATTTTTTTCTTCTTTTTTTAAAAATAACAAAATTTATAATAGCCCTAATGCCGATTGGTATTTTAGGATTTGTATGCATTTTTATAAAAGAGCTTTTAAAAAATACGGAAAATTTAAAAGATTTGATTTTATATACAACTACAATTATTGGAGCAAATCTAATTCAAGGCTTTGTAATCCTTCCTTTATTTTTAAAACTAAAAAAACTCTCCGCTTATGATATTTTCAAAAATATGTCTCCTGCCTTAATCACAGCTTTTTTCACAAAATCATCTAATGCTGCTCTTCCAATTTCGATCAAGTGTTCAGAAGAAAAATTAAAAATATCTTCTAAAGTTGCAAATGTCACCCACTCTTTATGTTCTGTTATAAACATGAACGCTTGTGCAGGTTTTATATTAATCACAGTTTTATTCGTATCCAAAAGTTATGGAATGCATTTTTCTATTTACCAAATGATAACATGGATATTTTTAGCAACTATTGCAGCAATCGGAAATGCTGGTGTCCCCATGGGGTGTTATTTTCTCACAAGTGCTTTTTTAACATCTATGAATGTTCCTTTATATTTGATGGGTTTAATACTACCAATTTATACAATGATAGATATGCTAGAGTCTGCTTTAAACGTCTGGTCAAATTCATGTATTTGCCAAATCGTTGATAAAGAACTAAAAGAGCCTATCTCTGAAATGATAAAATCTTAAAAAGAGCTAATCATAAATGTTTATGAAAACATTTGAAAGATCTATAAAAATTTTTAAGACTGCAGCTAAATCATTCTTTTACTAGACCACTTTTGAATTTATACCAAAAAACTTGAAAAATCGGTCAAAAATTTTTAAGGCTATAGCTAAATCTTTCTTCTACTCACCGATTTTTGAATTTACTTGAGTATAATAAATACATTATTTACATTTTATTCTCTTTTCTTCTTTATTAAAATTTGCTATTTAAATCTTTTAAAGGGAAAGTATGATTTTTTTTAAACTATTATTGATTCAAGTTTTTTTTTGTTTTAATCTATTTTCTAATTTTTTAAATCAAAAATTGCCTGAAATCACTCTCATCTCTAAACAAGCATATAACCATTTACCAACTAGACAATATGAAGATATCATATTAAATGCGCAAAACTTTGGAAATATCAAATTTTCTATTAGTTACCCAAAAATCTTAAAAAATGATGAAAACATCTTACTTTTAATAGATGGTTTGGAAACAGGAAGAAACTCTTTAAAATATATTCCTCATCTTGAAAACTACATAATCATCGGATATGAATTTACAAAAAATCTCCACAGACTCAAAAAAAAAAGCGTACTTTTTCATCTTCCATCCACTCGAAAAGCAGCTTTAGATGTTCCTTTTCAATTAATCGGAATAATAAATTGGCTAAGAAAACAACCTTGGGGTAAGAAAGACATAATAATCATAGGTGTTAGCTTTGGTGGCATTTTCATTCCAGCAACCTATCATTTAGCCCAAATCAATAATGTCAAACTCTCTGATGGGATCTTAGCTTTTACAGGAGCTAATCTTTATGATATCTTTTATGCAAATTTAAAAAATTTTAAAAAACCTTTAGCTTACCTGGCTAGCTTAATTTTTAATCCTATCGATCCTAAATATCATCTACCTTATATGCATGGCAGATTTTTAATAATAAATGGCAAATATGATAAAAATATTCCACTCAAGTCAGCTCAATTACTCCAAAAATTGACTCCAGAGCCAAAAACGATAATAAATTTAGAAAGTGAGCACTTAGATCCTAGTAGAAAAGATATTATCAACGAAGTGATTGAAATAACATTAAATTGGCTAAAAAAAGCTGAAACAAAAAATAGTTTGACATCTTTCAAAAATTATTAAAAAAAATCATTAAAATAAATGAGATAATCAATAAGATGATTACATATCAAAAAAACTTGAAAATCTATAAAAATTGAATGGTAAAAATGTCTTAAATAGGAATCAAAAAATACTATTTTTTAAAGATTAAAAAATGTGCATTATACAAAGATGATTATTTACACAAAATTATTTACAGACCCAAATTATTCAGACCCCAAAATTTATTTACAGATCGATTATTGAGTGTTTTCACAAAAACTATTTACAGATCTAACTATAACAGATCCAAACTATTTACAAAACCAATGTTTTACACCAAACTATTTACCCATTATGTTTACCCAAAACTATTTGCAAACCTAAACTAAGAGCCTTAGATATATGAGTGCTTATACAATTTTTTTACAATCTCCTAATAAGTTCATGAAAAAAAAATCGATAAAAATTTTTTAAGATCACAAATAAATTTTTATCCCATTTTTGAATTTGCTTTGACATATAAGCTCAAAACGATCTAGCAAATACTAAAAAAATGTTTTAATTAAATTTTTTCATCTAAATATTTTATGCTTTTAAAGACCAGATGCTTTTTTGAGATCTGCCTCGATGACAATCATATCTTTTATGATATTGAGAGCTTCTGCCATTTGAAGATCCATATTAGAAAAATCATCTAACATAACCTCGATATCAGCTCCTTTAATTTTCAACTTTATCTGACTTTGTTTTTTTAAAAACTTTTGAAATGTAGGATTGTTTGCTATCCTCATCTGAGAATTTCTCTTAAGTGTTGGTAACATCTTTTGCCAAAAACTTACTTTTCTTTGTAAATTTGGAAGATAGTTATGTTTAAACCATACTTTTATTTTATCATTAATATCTGTTAATCTGTCAAAATACACAGGTTTTACTTTGTCAGGCTTTAAAGGATACCTTAAATATCTCTCCCCTATTCTAAAAGGTGAATATTCCGAAGGAACTAAAATATCTGCTTTTACTCCTTCGATTTGTGTAGTTCTTCCAGATACTGTATAATATTTACCAACAGTTACCTTAAAAAAATAATCAGCTGTTTTATCTGTAATTGTTTGATATTGAATGGATCCTTTTCCAAAAGTTGTTTTATCGCCAACTATTATAGCAACTCCATAATCTTGCAAAGCTGCAGCTACGATCTCAGATGCAGAGGCTGATAGTTTTGAAGTCAAAATGACTAAGGGACCATTGTAAAAAGCTTCAGCTTTGATATTTCTTAAATATCTAATTTCATCTTGAGAGTTTTTGGAAATAACAACCACCCCACTTTTAATAAAAAGAGCACTAACTTTAATAGCCTGAGACAAAAAACCACCAGCATTTTCTCTTAAATCTAAAATGATACCAAGCAAATTATTTTCTTTCTTAATCTTTCTAATTGCTCTTTTAATATCTTTTTCAGATGTTACCCCTCGAGAATTTTCATAAAATGATATAAGATCTAATTTAGCTACAACGCCATTTAAAAAGGGCTCCAATGTATAGGTAAGTCTTTGCTCATCCATAGATATAGGCTCTTTTTGTAATTTTACTTTCCAAAAAGATTCAGAACCATCATCTAAAATTCTTTTAAATCCAAGCAAGATCTCTTTATTATTTTTAGATTTCATTTTTTTCATTACTTTATCAAAGCTTAAATATTCTATAGATTGTCCGTTAATTTCTATTAAAATATCATTTATTTTTATTACCTCAGCATTTTTAGCTGGACTATTATTTATCAAATCTGTAACTACAATTCCATCGATGCTCTCTGTTAAAACGATGCCAATTCCTTGAAACTCTTTTTCTAACGACAGTCTCATTTGCTCTGCTTCATCTTCGCTAAAAAAGTAACTATGAGCATCTAAACTTCTAGTCAAAGCTTTTAAAATATTTTGAGAGTTTATACTTTCGCTCGCATTTTCTACATAAGAGGCTTCATTTCTAAATAATTTTCTCTCCAATAGAGCAAAAACCTTTTGTTTTTTATTTTGATTATCGATTTTAGATCTTCTTTTCTGAGCTAAATAAAAATTTATCAAATTGTTTTTTTGTCTCTCAACAAGTTCATTAAATTCCTTTGCATAAACCTCATGATCATCTTTAATCTTTTTTTCTCGGATATCATTCAAAATAAGAGACTTTATTAATTCTTCTCTAAGATTTCTAGCTCTAATAACCGATCTTTGAAAAATTTTATTCAAAGCAAGATAATCTGAAAAATCATTATTTCGAACTCTTTGAAGCACTAGATTTGCGCTGTCTTCATCCATATTTAAATAATCATCGATCTCTTCTTGAAGAAGATAGATCTTCAAAGGATCGAAATGATCGATATATAATTTAAAAGATCTTGAAATAATCAAAGTATTATACTCTTTATATTCAATATGATATTGAAAAATTTGATCCATGACTTTATTGATTTCATTTAAAGTGAGTGGCTTTGAAAAAAAATAAATAGGTATTAAAAATATTATGAAAAAAATTTTTCTCATTTTTTTTATATCATTTATTAAAAAAGTGAGGGGGAAGGTTTATAAAAGACCAAATCAAGCTCCAAACTTAGCGTCTTTAAGCTTCGCTTTATATTCCTGTCCCCCTAAAATTAATTATATTATTATTTAATTTAATTACGCAAATTTAATTTTTTAATTTTATTTAATTAAAATAATAATTTTTATTATTAATTAACTTTAAAATTTTAATATTTAATGTTTTTAGAAAAAAAATCTAAAAAATATTTTTTTTTGGCAAAAATTAACCATTTGAGTTATATTTTATCTCTAAACGATTGTAATTAACTACCTTTGGGAGATTTTATGCCGACAATCAATCAACTAATACGAAAAAAGAGAAAAAAACTGATAAAGAGAAAAAAATCACCTGCTTTAAATAAATGTCCTCAAAAAAGAGGGGTCTGTTTGCAGGTTAAAACAAAAACACCAAAAAAACCCAACTCAGCTTTAAGAAAAGTTGCATGGGTCAGATTATCAAATGGACAAGAAGTGATTGCATATATTCCTGGAGAAGGACACAACTTACAAGAACATAGCATAGTTTTGGTTCGAGGTGGTAGAGTAAAAGATCTCCCAGGAGTAAGATATCATATAATTAGAGGTACTTTAGATACAGCTGCTGTAAAAGATCGAAAACAAAGCAGATCAAAATATGGAGCTAAAAAACCAAAATAACTTTAGATAAATCCAAACTTTAAAAAACTGGATAAAAAAATTAGGAAAAAAATAATATGAGAAGACGTAGAGCTGAAAAGAAAAAAATTGAGCCAGATCCCTTATATAAAAGCTTAACCGTTGCAAAATTTATAAACAAAGTAATGTTACATGGCAAAAAAACTCTTGCTAGAAAAATAGTATATCAAGCAATTGAAAAACTAGCCAAAAAAGTAAATTCTGATAATCCTTTAGAGACTTTTGAAAAAGCACTAGAGAATGCAAAACCCTCTTTAGAAATTAAATCTAGAAGAATTGGTGGAGCTACATATCAAGTACCTTTTGAGATTGCTCCAGATAGAAGAGAGGCCTTAGCGATCCGTTGGATAATTATGTTTGCCAAATCAAAAGTTGGTAGAAACATGATAGATGGACTTGCTACAGAGCTATTTGATTGTTTGAACAATCAAGGATCTACAATCAAGAAAAAAGATGATACTCATAAAATGGCAGAAGCAAATAAAGCTTTTGCTCATTACAAATGGTAAAAAATTAAGGAAAAAAACAAATGGCACAACGGAAACGAGCTGAACAAGATAAACTTAAAAATGTTAGAAATATGGGCATCATGGCCCATATCGATGCCGGAAAAACAACGACAACTGAGCGCATCTTATATTACTCTGGAAGACTCCATAAAATAGGAGAAGTGCATGAAGGCGCTGCAACTATGGATTTTATGGAACAAGAAAAAGAAAGAGGAATTACGATTACCTCGGCTGCGACTACGATTTATTGGGGAGGTTGTAAGATAAATATAATCGATACTCCGGGTCATGTCGACTTTACAGTAGAGGTAGAAAGATCTCTTCGAGTATTAGATGGTGCTGTTGCCGTCTTTTGTGCTGTTGCAGGAGTGCAACCCCAATCCGAAACTGTCTGGAGACAAGCAAATACATATAAAGTTCCAATAATTGCATTTGTAAATAAAATGGATAGAACTGGCGCTAATTTCTTTGCAGCTGTCGAATCGATGAAAGAAAAATTAGGTGCTAATGCAATTGCTGTTCATTGTCCTATTGGAGCTGAATCTAATTTCAAAGGAATGATCGATCTAATTACGATGAAAGCCTATATATTTAAAGAAGAGACTCTTGGAGCTGAATATGACATACAAGAAATTCCTCAAGATTTAAAAGAAAAAGCAAATGAGATGAGATCTCAGCTCTTAGATGAATTAGCTACAGTAGATGAGTCTAATGAAGAATTTATGATAAAAGTTTTAGAAAATCCAGATTCATTGACTGAAGATGAAATTCATGCAATCATCAGAAAAGGAGTTGTCGAAAACAAAATCAATCCAGTACTTTGTGGCTCTGCCTTCAAAAATAAAGGAGTTCAACAGATCTTAGATGCAGTTGTTCGTTGGATGCCATCACCCCTAGATAGAGGAGAAATTAAAGGAACAAACTTAGAAACTGAACAAGAAATGTCGATAAAACCTTGTGATGATTCTCCTTTATCCGCTCTAGCATTTAAAGTTGTAACCGATCCTTATGTTGGAAAGCTAACCTTTGTAAGAGTATATAGTGGAGTATTAGAAAAAGGAACGACTATTATTAATACAACAAAAAATAAAAAAGAAAGAGTCTCTCGACTTTTAGAAATGCACGCTAACCAAAGAAAAGATAAAGATGCCTTTTTTACAGGAGATATTGCAGCTTGTATTGGTTTTAAAAATACAACAACTGGCGATACTCTTTGCACAGAAAACAATCCTTTAATATTAGAAAAAATGGAATTCCCAGAACCGGTTATCTCAATGGCAATAGAGCCTAAATCTAAAGCAGATAGAGAAAAATTATCACTTGCTCTAGGAGCTTTATCTGAAGAAGATCCAACCTTTAAAGTTAAAACCAATGAAGAAACCGGACAAACCATAATATCTGGAATGGGAGAACTTCACTTAGAAATTTTAAAAGATAGAATGTTAAGAGAATTCAAAGTCGAGGCAAATGTTGGTAAACCTCAAGTATCTTACAAAGAAACTATTACTAAACCTACTAAAATCGAACACAAATTTGTAAAACAATCAGGTGGGCGAGGTCAATATGCTCATGTAGTTTTAGAATTAGAACCAAACGAGGCTGGTAAAGGCAATGAAATCATCAATAAAATTGTAGGTGGAGTAATCCCCAAAGAATATATTCCAGCAACTACAAAAGGAATAATAGAAGGTTTAGCTACTGGAGTTTTAGCAGGCTATAATTTAATAGATGTTAAAGTAACAATTGTATTTGGATCATATCATGAAGTTGACTCTTCTGAAATGGCTTTTAAAATTTGTGCATCTATGGCTGTAAAAGATGGAGCAAAACAAGCAAATCCAGTAATTTTAGAACCTATTATGAAGGTAGTGGTAACTACCCCTGAAGATTATTTAGGAGATATTATAGGAGATTTAAATAAAAGAAGAGGCAAAGTATTAGGCCAAGATATGCAAAATAAAGTATTAATCATTACCAGCGAAGTTCCTTTATCCGAGATGTTTGGTTATTCAACTCAACTAAGGTCTTTATCTTCAGGAAGAGCTACTTATACTATGGAACCATCTCATTTTGAAAAAGTTCCAACAAAAATACAAGAAGAAATCATAAAAAGATAGGAAAAAAATTATGGCTAAGCAACCAAAAAACAAAATCAGAATTCGCCTAAAAGCATATGATCAACGTCTTTTGGATAGAGCCGCCAAAGACATAGTAGAAACAGCCAAAAGAACAGGAGCTAGAGTTGTAGGACCAATTCCTCTCCCAACTAAAAAAGAGATATTTACAGTTTTAAGATCACCTCATGTCGATAGAAAATCTAGAGAACAATTTGAATCTAGAACTCACTTAAGACTTTTAGATATCTTAAATCCAACTCCCGATACTATTGACAAACTAAAAGTTCTACCAGTTGCTGCTGGAGTTGATATCAAAATAAAAGCTGCAATGTAGTTAAGATGTTTGCATTTCATAGCTATTTCTTTGCCATGCTGGTCTATTAAAAATTCTTACTTTTGTAGATGTAACTTTTCCATTTTTAAAAATGATCAAATAATGCTTTTCTTGCAAAACTCTTTTGCCCATAAAAATTTTCTCTATATATATGTATTCTACTTCACCAGCTCCTAAATTCTTGATCGAATAAGGCTTACCATATTTTTTTTGGATCTCACTAATCGATTGTCCAATAGTAATTTCAGAAAAACTATCTGCTGTCATCACTTTTGAGCTAGCACAACCATCAAAAACAAGCAAAATAACCAAAGAAAAAAATATATTTTTCATAAGTAAATTCTTTACTCCTCATCTTTAGATAACCAAATTTTTCCATCAATTTGAGTACGAAATTGATCAGACGTTACATATTCAGCATGAACTAGATAGCCACCATCTTTTTGAAGATGGTAAGTTTCATAGCCTTCAAAACTCAAATCGTTTTCTCTAAATTCCCAAGCTATAACTTTTTCATCAAAAATACCAGTTCCTATGACTCTTCCAATATTTAAATTCTCCATTTCAATAGAAAATTTATCATCAGTAAAATCAAAAAAAGTTAATTCATTTCGCATATTTTCAGAAATACCACTAATTTGCAACTCTTGAACCGAGAGAATCTTTCCAGCAAAATCAGATTCATTAACAGACCATTTGGTAAAAAAATTGAGTCTTTCTTCTACCATATTTAAAGTTATAATACCTTCACCAATCCAAATTTTTGGCTCAAATATAAAATGATGTTTAAATTTCAAAATCTAAATCTCCTACTGTAAATACTTTGTAATATCCCTAAAGCAGCCATAGTTGTCAATACTGAGTTTCCTCCATATGAAATCAATATTAAAGGAACTCCTGATATTGGCAAAAACCCACACATCATTGCAATATTCACAATAATATGCATTGCTAAATAAACTCCAATACCTGACGCAAGTAATCTTGCATAATAGTCCTTCGCTTTCGATACTACCTGAAAACTTATATGTATCAAAAGATAAAATATAAATAAAAGAAAAATCAAAGAAATTATTCCAAATTCTTCTCCAAAAGAGGCAAAAACTGAATCTGTATGAGCCGCTGGCAACCATTTCTGAGAAGAAAACTCACTTTTTTTCCAGCCAGATCCTTTAAATCCACCTATCGCAATAGAAGTTTGAGCAGCCCTTTGATGGTAAGTATGGGGATTTAATCTTTCATATTGATATTCTTTTAAAAAAGTTGTAAAAAAGGGCCTCATCTTCTCAAAAGAGATGATCTCATTAAAAATTAAAGCTACAAAAATTAATACAACCAAACCTAAAGCTGACATAATATAGATAAGCTTTTTATTAACATTGCCAAAATAACACATAGCTAAAGTAATTGGATATAAAACTAGTGCAGTTCCTAAATCTGGTTGTTTCAAAATCAAAACAAAAGGAATTACAACTATTAAAAGTAAATTAAATGAACTAGAAACACTATTTGCTCTTAGTTTTTGTTTTTCCAAAAACCAACCTAAAGTAAAAACAACTATTAGTTTAGCATGTTCTGAAGGTTGAATATTCATGCCGATAAAAGGGATTTTATACCATCTATGAACCCTTTGAATTGGTGTTGCAAAATAAAGCCCTAGCAATAAAATGATCATCAAGATATATAAAATCCAAGTCCACTCATAAAATTTTCTATAATCAAATCCTGCAAAAAACAAAAAAACCATCCACCCTAAAATAAACCATTGAATTTGATTTTTTACATATCTTGTAAGAAATACATTCTCATCTTGCTGCATTGTCATCGAACAAATAACCAAAAGAGAAATGCTCATCAATATTAAAATTAAAAAGATTAGCCGAATATCTATATTTTTTAAGTATCTATGATCCCACATATTTTAAAAATTATGGCCACTAAAGATTATTTTTTTTAATATTAACAAAAAAACGAGTTTTTTATGGAATTTGATGATGTTTTTTTAAAAACTATAGACTCCACACAAAAGTGGGCTAAAAAAAATATAGACAAATTTGACAAAACAAAAATCACATGTATTTCAGCTGAAAATCAAACTAAAGGAAAAGCTAGATTTAATAGAGAGTGGTTATCACCTAAAAAAGACAATTTAAATATCACATTTTATTTTCAATTAGACTCAAAATGTCTACATTTAGTTAGTATAGCGCATATTTTAGCTTTAAGCTTAATAAAAGTTTTAAGAGATCAAAATTTAGATCCAAAAATCAAATGGCCAAACGATATTATGTTAAATATGAAAAAGTTAGCTGGAATACTTTGTGAAATTCAAATAAAAAACGAAGCAATCGATGTCTTTTTAGGAATTGGGATAAATGTAAATTCAAGCAAAGCTTTTTTAGATAAAATAGATCAAAAAGCGACATCTTTAAAAGTAGAGACTAAAAAAGATTGGGATAAACAAAAACTGCTCAAAAGCTTAAAAAATGCTTTTTCTAAAAATTTAAAACTTTTTAAAGAAAAAGGATTTGAACCTTTTCATGAAAAATTTGAAAATCTCCTTTTATATAAAGGTGAAAAAATCACCTTTTTTGATGGTCAAAAAGAATATAAAGGCACTTTGCATTCCATTAGCTCAGATGGCAAATTAAATCTATATATGCCCAATAAAGAGATGTTTTCCTTTGCAGCTGGTGATATAATAAGTAAATGAAATCTAAAAAGCTTTTTTTTCACTCTTTATTTTATGCTCTTGTAGCCTCGATTGGAGGTTTTTTATTTGGCTATCATACAGCAGCTATATCTGGCGCTTTAATATTCATTGCAAAAGAATTTAATTTATCTATAGCCCTTCAACAAATTCTTGTTAGTTTTATTTTAATTGGAGCGATAATTGGTGCTTATATTGGAGGTCATTTAGCCGATTTAATTGGGAGGAAAAAAACTTTTTTCTACTCTATTTTAATATTATCTATCGGAACTATAATTTTTGTAATTACAAAAAATATTTTCCTTTTTTTTTCATCTCGAGTTTTAATTGGTTTTTCAATCGGTATCTTCTCAACTATCAGCCCTATTTATATTGCTGAGCTTTCAGATCCAAAATATCGAGGAAGATTAGTGTCGATAAATCAACTTTCTTTAGTTTTAGGAATCTTATTTTCCAATATTTTTGCTTACTTTTTTTTAAAAATCTTTTTTTGGCAAGCCATATTTTTAACAGGACTTATCTTCGCTTTTTTTATGTTTATACTGCTTTTTTTTATTCCAGAAACCCCTTCTTTTTTAGCTAATAAAAACCAAAAGATCAAAGCTATAGAAATTTTAAAAAAAGTGAGATTTAACATAAAAGATAGTGAGATCATAAAAAATAAAAGCTATGATAAATCTAAAAAAACAAAAATATCTGAGCTTTTTTCAAGATCTGTTAGATCAGCTTTCTTAGTAGGAATAACTCTAAATATTTTTAGACAAATAACAGGTATTAATATTGTAACTTATTATGCTCCAAAAATCTTTTTATCCTCCGGAGTTGCAACGCCTCATCTTGCCATGATTTTTGCAGCCTCTATCACAACTATCAATATCTTCGCTACCTTAATATCCATTTGGTTAATCGATAAAGTTGGAAGAAGACCCCTTTTGATCTCATCCATTTTAGGAATGATGATATTTTTATTTATTTTGAGCATCTGCTTTTTTACTCTCCATAAAAATTTAACCGTTTTTGTGATGATATCACTTATGGGATTTGTCTCTTTTTTTGCGATAGGCCTTGGCTCTGTCAGCTGGCTTATTAATTCCGAAATTTATCCTATGCATATAAGAGGAAAAGCAAACGGTATAGCAACATTTGCAAATTGGATAAGCAACTATCTAGTTGCAACTAGCTTTTTATCTCTCGTTCATAATCTTGGTCAAGGTTTAACTTTTTTAATCTTTGCTATAATTTGTTTGTTTGCTCTTATTTTTTCGATTAAAAAAATTCCTGAAACCAAAGGCAAAACCTTTTTAGAAATCCAAAAATTTTTTAAAAAATAAAATTTTAAAAAATTTTTTTTCTAAATCAAGGTTGCAAATCAAAATATACTCAAGTAAATTCAAAAATCGGCAAGTAAAAGAAAGATTTAGCTACAGTCTTAAAATTTTTTACCGACTCTTCAAGTTTTTTTTGATATTGTTCAAAATTTTTTTCATAAATCACAATTCTTTTTTTACAAATCTCGATTCTCAACGATACAATAAATTCCTAAGTAAAAGGCTCAATCAACTTTTCATAGCAAAAGTAAATTCAAAAATAAAATAAAAATTTAGCACTAATCTTGCAAAATAAAAAATTGGCTTTAAAGTCTTGTAAATTTTTTATCATATTTTTGAATTTTCTTGAGTAAGCATTATTATACCGAAAAAACTTGAAAAGCCCAAATAACTTCCAAGCTTAGAGGTAAATTTTTTCTTGACTTTGAGGATCGGATATTTTCTTGAGTATAAACAAAATATTATTTTTAATAATATTTTTTTTAATAATATAAAAAATAATAATATAAAAAATAGTTGTTTTAAATCCAAATTCAAGGTATAATAATATACTATTAATAATTTATATAAAATTATGACATTTAGTAATTATAATTCAATTACTGACACCTTTTCAAAAATGTTACCTATTGAAGAAAATGAGATATGGAGCAAAATCCATTCGACTATAAGCGATATGCAACCAATTATTGATATCCTATCTCAAAAATCTGAAAAATTATCCAAACTTGTAGATAGTCAACTTTCTTCATATCCACTATATTTGCCGAATAAAAATATAAACATAATAAAATTAAAAAATAGTATCCAAATTATCAATGATAATTTAACTGCCGCTCAAACAAACATATACAATCTTTTTGGCTCATCTGTATCTTCGAATTTTACTTTTCTTACTCCATCAATGCATTCTCAGCCATCAGCCACTTCAAAAGAGATAATACAAGCAGAAATCATCTCTTATAGAAGCGATAATAGAAGTACTCAAAATAATATAGCAATTGAAACAAACTTTATTGCTAAATCAAATTTAAAAGCTATAGAATCATTGCTAGGCTTATCTCAATTCATTGAGACACAAACAGAAATTTTAAAAATGTGGACTCAGCAATTGAGACTTAATCCACAAATACAAAGAGATACACAAAAAATAACTAATCTATTTCAAGCAATAACAAATTTAAGATATCAAACTCAAAAAATAAGCGACTATTATGATACTCAAAATAGTCATCCACAATTTGATATCTCATTTAACAGCCGCACGATTAGTTCCAGTTCGATTCCTTCATCTTTTTCTTCATCAGATTCATCACAAGCTAGAATTTCACAAAAAGATTATGCAAAGCCATCTATAGATATAAACTCATCTGTTAATCTTGTTTTTGATCCAATAAAAGATTTAATAGAACGTCAAACAACTCCGAGATCAAAAACAAATCTTCAAACTCTTTTCGCTCTTAAATTTGTATTGCCTTTAATAGAAGTTAACGAATCAACACGAGAAAAAATTCAAAGTTTAACCCATCAAATATCAAATTTTCCTTGGATCCGTCCACTCATACAAGAAATAAACCAAATCGATGAAATATATCATCGTATTTACAAGACAAATGAATTTAATCAAGCTTTAAAAGTAAAAATTTTAAGATATCTTCCAGCTGCGATAATAAAAAATCTAATTGAAAATAAAATACTATCAACTGCAGAACAAAGCCCTCAAAATCCCAAAAATTCAACTGCCGATAACTCTCAAGCAAATCATTCAAGCTCAACTAAAAGAAAAAGAGATGCAAAAGATATAGAACTTTTAAGATTTACCGATGAGCAACAACTAATTTTTATAAAAGATAAATTAAATAATAAAATTAATAAACATAAACAAACTTCCTTTACAGAAGAGAGAGAAATTTTAAATGCTTTTCAACAATTAATTAACAGACAAAGCGATCTATCTTCATTAAAAATGATACTATATTATTTCTATATAAGCAACTCACCTAATAAAACTAAAAAACAAAACACGCACAAAAAGCTTTTAAAGATTTAGCTATTTTCTTTGATAATGATCCTAATTCGACATCTTTTTTATATTTTAAATATCTTTTAAGACATCAAATTGGTGATTCTTTTGCAGAATTAGAAAAAATTAAATTCCAAAATAAGATTTTAAAAAACATAATATCAGATATAGTACAAAACGATCTTTTAAAAGAAAAACCAAAAGCTACTACTAAAAAAAAGAAAAACAACTCTTTACTATCAAAAAACGCTTCTAAAAAAAGAAAAATCAAAAAAAGTAAAATAAATGTAGAACAACAATACTTCGAAAATGAATCCGACTCATCTACTGAAACTTATGATTCAACAGAATTAACAGCTACAGAAATTGATATATCAAAGACCGATATAGAAATCGATGAAATTAGTGATACAGATGAAAACGGTAATAGATATCAATTTAGAGCTAGCAACAATCCTAAAGATTTTTCATCTATATTAATTTCAAAAACCAACTCTCAATAAATAGTTTTAGATAAACTAAGTTTCATAAAATTATACCACTACAAAAGACATCGTAGTAGATTTAATTTTTATATCGAAAAAACTTTTGAAAAATCTATAAAAATTTTAAGACCGCAGCTAATTCTTCTACTCGCCGATTTTTGAATTTACTTGAGTATAGCAAATTTAATTAGTGTCTGGGAAAAAAACTAGAAAAACGTTTCTATACATACCTCAGAACTACTTTTTTATTAATTTTTTATAGCGAAGAAGATTTCTTTAAAATGCGTTTTCAGGTATAATCTTATAAAAAAATTTAAATCTTCGCTAAAAA
>VAPE01036617.1_pt1 | contig 27835 bp, 20 predicted proteins | sample 3393911 | NCBI WGS metagenome assembly VAPE01 (sample SAMN08290436, study PRJNA428436) | hydrothermal vent metagenome | isolation source: Deep-sea hydrothermal vent chimney | place: Atlantic Ocean: South-mid Altantic Ridge
AATGAAAAAACTTCCGTCTTCGGTCTTCTGACTTTTCTTAAGAAGTGTACATTGGACACTACAAAAATAATTTACCCACTAAAATGGTAGTAGAACCAAACGCAGATTGTAATTTGATTACGGCAAGACCTTGTTCTATGATTGTCGATTTTCTCTTCATTAATTCATTTGTCCTATAATATATATTATGTTAAATTGATAATTTAAAACAAAAGGGAGAAAATTCATCTCCTCCCTTTTGCAGAAATTATCAGTCCTACTTTTTATTAGACATAAGTTCTTTTAATTTATCATTCATTTTAAGACGTGCATAAGCTTCCTTCAGGCCTTTTATGGTTGGCTTATCATTCGGATTAAGTGCCAACGCTTTTTCTAACCACGGAATAGCTTTTTTCAAGTTGACATTGGCTTCATCGTTCAATGTTTTGAATTCCTTATCTTTACTCAGCGGTAACTCATTGGCTACTTTCTGAATCTTTGAGGCTTTGTTTACGTAAATAGCACCTATATTATAATAAGCTTCAAAGAATTTGGGATTTACTTTAAGTGCAGCCATATAATAGACTTCAGCACTATCAGTTTTTCCCAAATCATCATAACTCTTTCCAATCAGGAAATTGAAATTGGCATTAGCAGGATTATCAGGCTTCTTTACAATAGCTTCTTTCAGGCTTTTAATCAGTTCATCTGACTCTCCTTTTTCAAGATAGAGCTGAGCCTGCTCCAAAAGAAGACTCAGGTTCTCAGGAAACCGTGAGCGTCCCAATTTAACAGCTGCAACAGCCCCTGTAGTATCGCCAAGTTGCTGCAAAGCACGATTGTAATAGATGAAGATCTTGGGGTGCATAAAATTAATGTCAATACATTTTTTTAAATATTCAGCGGCAACTTTAGGTCTGTGACCCAAAACTCCGGTAATACCAATATTGAAGGCAGCAGTGGTGTCATACGTACCCAACTCCTGGGAAACCTGAAAAGCCTCTTTGAAATATTTGATGGCTTTATCATAATCCTTCACTTTAAAGCCATCGGCTCCTTCGCTATAAAATACGGCAGAAAGCTTTTTAATGTATTCATCAGCATCCTTGGATATTCGCTTTTTCTTATCCAATGATTTTGCTTTCTTCAGTGCCATAAAAGATTTAGTTGCAGCCAAAGTATCTAACTTCCTGAATTGTGGTAACGGAGAAGTTGCGATGTCATAATAAATTTCGCCGTAGTAAAGCCATGTTTTGGCATCATTTATTGTTTTACTATTCTGCACAGCCTTGTCAATGGCTTTTTTGGCACTTTCAAGCTGTCCCTTTTCTTTGTACATGTAGGCACTTGTTCGGTTGCTTTTTTGAGCAAAGCCCACTGCAATAAACAGCAGACTCATTGAAATTGATAAGATTAACTTCTTCATATTAATACATTTTTTTATTTGCAAAGATATAATTTACAATAATTATACCATTCATATTACTTATTTATTAAGTCTCTAAATTAATCTTGTTGCTCAGTGGAATCAGTATTGTCTTCCTCTGCCTGAGCTTCACCTGGCTTTTCTTCTTCTCCAGCTGTTTCGCTGTCGTTTCCTAACGGCTCAAAGAACTCCACCTTAGCCACAGCAGCTATTTCATCCTCATCTTTCAGCTTGATAAGCCGGACTCCTTGTGTGGCACGTCCCATAACCCTGAGGCTTTCAACAGGAATTCGAATAGTAATTCCGGACTTATTAATAATCATGAGGTCGTCATCATCCGTAACGTTCTTGATGGCAATCAAATTCCCTGTCTTTTCGGTAATATTCAGGGTCTTTACGCCTTTCCCTCCCCTGTTAGTGACACGGTAATCATCTAATTTAGAACGTTTTCCGTATCCTTTCTCTGAAACAACCAGAATATCATACGAATCGTCTTCCACGCAAATCATTCCGATAACTTCATCTTTTTCAGAGCCGAGTTTTATTCCTCTTACACCGGCTGCAGTACGCCCCATGGCGCGCACTTTACTTTCATTAAAGCGGATAGCCCTACCCGACTTCAATGCCAGCAAAACCTCATTCGTACCATTGGTTAGCCGTGCTGCAAGCAGCTCATCGCCTTCGTGAATGGTAATCGCGTTGATACCGTTGGTACGCGGACGCGAATAAGCCTCGAGTGAAGTTTTCTTTATAGTGCCATGTTTTGTAGCCAGGACGATGAAATTGTTCTGAATATACTCCTCGTCTTTTAAATCTTTAATATTCATGTATGCTTTAACCGAATCATCTGGCCCCAGCTGGATAAGGTTCTGTATGGCTCTTCCTTTTGTCGCTTTGGCGCCTTCGGGAATTTCGAAAACTCTGAGCCAGTAAACTTTTCCCTGTTCGGTAAAGAACAACATATAATTGTGGTTAGTAGCCACAAACATGTGTCTCAGAAAGTCCTCATTACGGGTGGTACTTCCGCGCGATCCGCGGCCTCCCCTGCCCTGCACATGGTATTCGGTTAGTGGCGTTCTTTTAATATATCCCAAGTGTGAGATGGTAATCACCACTGGTTCGTCGGGAATGACATCTTCCATGCGGATATCCTCGGCAGTATAAACTATTTCGGAACGACGCTCATCTCCGTATTTTTCTTTGATATGCAGCAGTTCGTCTTTGATAATGTCCATCCTGATGTTGACATCACCAAGAATTTCTTTCAGTTCGGTAATCAATTTCATCAAATCATCATAATCAGCTTTCAGCTTCTCCCTTTCCAGACCTGTCAGCTTCTGCAAGCGCATTTCGAGTATGGCTTTGGCCTGTACATCAGACAACTCAAAGCGTTTTATCAGTCCTTGTTTGGCTTCATCCGGTGTTTTAGATGCCCTGATAAGTGCAATCACTTCATCAATATTATCCAGTGCAATAATCAGTCCTTCCAGAATATGTGCTTTGCGTTCAGCCTCTTTAAGGTTGTAACGTGTGCGTCTGATGACTACTTCATGCCGGTGATTTACATAGTGCTTAATCAGCCCATACAGGTTAAGTGCCTCGGGGCGGCCATTTACCAGAGCAATGTTGTTCACGCTGAAAGAACTTTGCAACGCAGTCATCTTATATAACTTATTGACAACAATACTGGCCAGAGCATCTCTTTTCAGGTCATAAACAATACGCATCCCGTTACGATCAGACTCATCATTAAGGTCGGAAATACCGACAAGTTTTTTCTCATTTACCAGATCAGCCGTTTTTTTAATCATATCGGCTTTATTCACCTGATAAGGCAATTCCGTTACAATGATTCTCTCACGGCCGCTTTTTGTCTCTTCAATGTGTACCTTACCCCTGATAACAATCCGTCCACGACCCGTTTCAAAGGCAGACTTTACACCCTCGTAACCATAGATTATACCTCCGGTAGGAAAGTCAGGTGCTTTGATGTAATTCATCAACTCACTGATAGTGATGTCGTTATTGCCTATATAAGCAATAATTCCATCCACTATTTCCGATAGGTTATGGGGAGCCATATTGGTGGCCATTCCCACAGCAATACCGGAAGCACCATTTACCAGAAGGTTAGGGATAAGAGCAGGAAGCACAGTAGGCTCTTTTATGGTATCATCAAAATTAAGCTGATGATCTACCGTGTCTTTGTCTAAGTCAGACAGCATTTCTTCTGCCACTTTGCGCAACCTGGCTTCGGTATAACGCATAGCAGCCGGACTGTCACCATCGATGGAGCCAAAGTTTCCCTGACCATCAACCAGTGGGTAGCGCAACGACCATACCTGGGCCATACGCACCATAGTGTCGTAAACAGAACTGTCGCCGTGGGGATGAAACTTACCAAGCACCTCCCCTACTATTCTGGCCGACTTTTTATAAGCCCGGTTTGAAAATACCCCCAGCTCGTACATACCGAACAAAACGCGGCGATGAACAGGCTTTAGTCCATCACGAACATCAGGCAGCGCACGGGCTACTATCACCGACATCGAATAATCGATGTAGGCAGACTTCATTTGATTTTCTATGTTTACTTTTACTATTCTTTCACCTTCATAAACACTCTCCATGTACTCAGCTCCTTATCATTAATAATGGAAAAAATTATAGCTTGCAAAAGTAAGTATTTATACCGGTTTTAAAAAGAAATCTGACTATTAAATTCATATTTGTGTTAACAACTTTGTGTTAATAATTTGATGTGTATTTTTGGTGTAGCTGCCAAACTGCTTTTATATTTGTTTGTGTATAAGAGGCTCTTTAATCGATACAAAAATATATTTTAATATATATGTAAGAAAAAAAATATTAATTTTACTTAAAAGGAATGGTTTTGGTAATTGGCTTATGTGTAATTTTGCATAGAAATTAATAACTATATGGATACAAAGTTTTCGAAACGAATGAAAGATGTCATGTCATATAGCCGGGAAGAGGCTGTGCGACTGGGAAATAACTATATCGGACTTGAGCACTTTATGCTGGGAATATTGCGCGATGGCGAAGGAATGGCTATTCAGATGCTGCTTTATTTTAGTGTTGACTTAAAAAAACTAAAATTGGAGATTGAGGCTGCCGTTAGGACTCCGGAAGGGGTCGGCGTAGTTATGGAAAATATTCCTGTTGTGAAGCAAGCCGAAAAAGCGATGAAAATAACCTACCTCGAAGCTAAGGTTTTTCAGAGTGAAGAGATTGGAACCGAACATCTACTGCTGGCTATTTTAAAAGACAGTAACAATCTGGTAACCCATAAACTCTCCCTTTCCGGTGTTGATTATGAATCTGTTAAAGAAGAACTTGGACATACGTTGAAAAAAAACAAACTGAAGGGAAACTATCCTGAAAACAGACCGGAAGTAAGAAGTGAAGCAGGGAGCGAAATTACCGGTTCCGAAAACCCTCCTTATGGCAGCGGTCCAAAAAAAACATCTGAACCAAAATCGAAAACGCCGGTACTTGATAATTTTGGTAGCGACCTGACGCGGGCAGCTGAAGAAGGACGGTTAGACCCTATTGTGGGACGCGACAAAGAGTTGGAGCGTATTGCTCAGGTTCTGAGCCGGCGGAAAAAGAATAACCCAATTCTTATTGGGGAACCCGGTGTCGGGAAATCTGCTATTGCAGAGGGTCTCGCTCTTCGTATTATCAACAGAAAAGTCTCCCGGGCATTATTCAACAAACGTATTGTGACACTTGATCTGGCATCGCTTGTGGCAGGCACAAAATACAGAGGACAGTTTGAAGAACGAATGAAAGCTGTTTTGAATGAGCTGACAAAAAATACGGATATTATTCTCTTTATTGATGAGATACACACCATTGTCGGTGCCGGAAATGCCTCCGGTTCGCTGGATGCTTCCAATATGTTTAAACCGGCTCTGGCACGGGGCGAACTGCAATGTATTGGCGCAACCACACTGGATGAATATCGCCAGTATATCGAAAAAGATGGTGCACTGGAAAGAAGATTCCAGAAAGTACTGGTTGACCCGACCACCCCGGAAGAGACCATGCATATCCTTGAAAATATTAAGGAAAAATACGAAGATCATCATTTGGTAAAATATACCGATGAAGCTATCCACGCATGTGTAAATCTTACAGATCGCTATATTTCAGATCGTTATTTACCTGACAAAGCAATAGATGCGCTGGATGAAGCGGGTGCCCGCGTACATATTAGCAACATTCATGTGCCGGCAGAGATTATTAATCTGGAGAAATCCATTGAGGAGATTCGCCAGAAAAAAGTGTTGTCCATTAACCAACAGAAATTTGAAGAGGCTGCTCAGTTTCGCGACATTGAGCGGCGCTATACCGAAGAGTTGGAACGTGCCAAAAAACGGTGGGAAGAAGATGCCCAGCTAAACCGCGAAGAGGTTGATGAAGAGAAAGTGGCAGAAGTGGTAGCCATGATGACGGGTATTCCCGTTACCAACATTGCGAAAAGTGAAAGCAACCGGCTTATCAATATGGAACACGAACTTCAAAAAGAGGTCATCGGACAACCGGAAGCCATCAAAAAAGTGGTGAAAGCTATTCGCCGTAACCGTGCGGGCTTAAAAGACCCGGGTAAACCTATTGGCTCTTTTATCTTCCTTGGCCCCACGGGAGTAGGAAAAACTTATCTTGCCAAGATGCTGGCAAAATTCATGTTCGACACAGAAGATGCGCTCATACGTATCGATATGAGTGAGTACATGGAGAAATTTGCCGTATCACGTCTCGTAGGTGCACCTCCAGGATACGTCGGCTACGAAGAAGGGGGACAGCTAACCGAAAAAATCCGCCGCAAACCGTATTCTATTATTCTGCTTGATGAGATTGAAAAAGCCCATCCGGATGTATTCCACCTTTTGTTGCAAATGCTGGATGATGGTGTTCTTACCGATAGTCTGGGAAGAAAAGTAGATTTCAAAAACACCATTATTATTATGACTTCCAATATCGGTTCACGGCAGCTGAAAGATTTTGGCTCAGGTGTTGGATTTAGTACCACAGCCAGAAAACAGAGTCGCGCCAGCCATGCCCATGGGGTGATTGAGAATGCGCTAAAACGAACCTTTGCTCCGGAGTTTCTGAACCGGATTGATGATGTTGTTATCTTTGAATCACTAGACAAAGAAGACATCTATAAAATTATTGATATCGAATTGTCGCACCTTTATGGTCGTATCAACAAGATGGGCTATAAAATTAGTGTTACGGCCAAAGCAAAAGATTTTATTATCGATAAGGGATGGGACGAGCAGTTTGGTGCCCGCCCGTTGAAACGTGCTATTCAAAAATATATCGAAGATCAGCTGGCTGAGGAAATTATCAAACGCACCCTCAAGGAAAATGATATTATTAAAATTGATTACGATGCAAAAAAAGAGGAGATTAAAGTAAAGATTTCTGCTCCCAGAAGCATTCCGGTGAAGACAAAAAAATAGAAAAACAGCTCATAATGTCTTCCTGAATGAAATTAGAAAAAAGTGAATCTGTTAAGGGTTCGCTTTTTTTAGTATCAGCAATGTGTTGTCTCCCTCCTTGCCATGCTGCATAATGCCACCCGGTATTCATCAAATCAACCCATCTCAATATGGCTTATCTGACTATGGGATATCTTGTAAACATTTAGAATCGGTATAAACTATAATCTTGTCCGGTATCCATTTCAACAAAGCATATTTTTGTTGCAGATATAATTTTAAATACCTTAAAGAACACAATATGAAAGGTGGAGAATTCCTTATAAAAGATGTAAAAGCAGAAACTATCTTTATCCCGGAAGAATTTGATGAAGAGCAACTTATGATTGCCACGACTTGTGAGGATTTTGTGGAAACAGAGATTGTTCCCCATTTTAATGCCCTGGACAAACACGAAGAAGGTTTGATGCCCTCACTTTTGAAAAAAGCCGGTGAAATGGGATTGCTCGGCATTGCTATTCCCGAAGAATTTGGTGGTTTCGGTCAGCGTTTTCTTACTAACATGAAAGCAAATGAAGCCATTGGCTCTGCCTATTCCTTCTCTGTGGCTTTTATGGCACACACAGGCATCGGTTCTTTGCCCCTGCTTTATTATGGTAATCAGCAGCAAAAGGAGCATTATCTTCCTTTGCTTGCCTCCGGCGAATGGCTGGCTGCATACTGTCTCACCGAACCCGGTGCCGGTTCCGATGCCAATGCCGGAAAAACGAAAGCCGTTTTGTCGGAAGATGGGCAGCATTATATTCTGAATGGACAGAAAATGTGGATCACCAATGGTGGTTTTGCCGATTTGCTGACCGTTTTTGCAAAAATTGACAACGACCGTGTACTGAGTGCTTTTCTGGTAGAATCCTCCACTGTGGGAATTACCATGACCCCGGAAGAGCACAAAATGGGAATCAAAGGCTCCTCAACACGCCAGATTTTCTTTAACGATGTGAAGGTACCGATTCAAAATCATCTTGGGAAACGTGGTGGAGGATATCGTATTGCCCTGAACATCCTTCATATAGGACGTATTAAGTTGGGGGCTACCGTTATAGGTGGTATGCGCCGGGCCATTAACTATTCAGTAAATTATTCCATGGAACGCAAACAGTTCGGGGCAAGTTTAGCCGATTTTGGAGCCATCAAACATAAGCTGGCCGAACAGGTAATCAAAACTTTCTCAACTGAATCAGCTGTTTACCGTGCCAGTAAAGATATTCAGGATGAGATCACCTCTCTTCTGAATGCAGGAAAGACCTATGGAGAAGCTAATATCGGTGCAGTGGCAGAATTTGAACCTGAATGTGCATTACTTAAGGTATATGGCTCCGAATCACTGGATTATATTGTTGATGAGTTGGTACAGATTTACGGAGGGATGGGCTTTTCCGCTGAAGCACCGGCAGACCGCTCCTATCGCGATTCACGGATCAATCGTATTTTTGAAGGTACCAATGAAATTAACCGCCTGATTGTTGCAGATGCTGCACTCAAACGTGGCCTGCGTCATAAGATTCCACTACTGGAAAGCGCAGCAGATATTTTGGCAAACAAAGAAAATATTCAGGCTATCGATGCTTCTTCAAGTAATTATTATGCTCTTCACCATGCTTATATCAGCCAGTTGAAGAAAGCCGTTGTTATTCTGTTTCCCATGCTGAACAATACCTTTAAAAAGCAACTGGCTTACGAAGAGGAAATTATGATGAATGTGGCCAATATGCTTATGCATGTGTATGTGCTTGAATCGACACTGCTCAGGGTGGAGAAGCTTGACCGGAACGGGTTAAAACCTGATATCTCTGTTTATCGTGATATTTTGGATGTGCTGCTGTATGATGTGATGCATATTTTTAGGAAAGAGACCGTTGACGCTGTTAGTTCATTTTTAGCAGGTAAAGAAAAAGAAGAAATGCTCGGCATCATGCAAAAACTCACTTTCTACAATCCCATTAATGCCAAAGTGTCTCGCCGGCGGATTGCTGATAAGCTCATTGAAGACGGGCAATATAAGTTCTAGAGTGATGTGGGAATAAAAAAAGTTACGCCAGGAGGATAATCCCCCGGGCGTAACTTTTTTTGCACTATTAAAGCAATTTTATTTCAGGATACCTTTTCCGATAACCAGCCGCTGAACCTGGTTGGTTCCTTCATAAATTTGGCAAAGTTTGGCATCGCGCATCATCTTTTCGACGAGAAAATCAGTGGAATAGCCCTCTCCTGCCATCACCTGGACAGCATCGGTAGTAACTCTCATTGCCACATCAGAAGCATATAGCTTACACATTGCCGACAAGAGATTTTTTGATTTCTGACCATTATCGAAAGCCCATGCCGAATGCCATGTTATCAAACGTGCAGCTTCCACTTCGGTAGCCATATCGGCAAGCATAAAACTTACACCCTGGTTTACAGTAATAGGTTTTCCAAACTGAATACGTTTTTTTGCCCAATCGCGCGACGTTTCATAAGCTGCTCTGGCATTACCCACACTCAGTGCAGCTACGCCGGTACGTGTACGTTCAAAAGTTTTCATGGCAAGGATAAATCCCTGTCCTTCACCACCGATAAGATTTTCTTTAGGAACTTCTACATCTTCAAAAATAAATTCTGTTTGGACAGAAGCACGCTGCCCCATTTTTTTCAGGTTGGAGACAATTTTTACCCCGGCAGATTTTGTCGGGACAACAAATGCACTCAGACTGCGGGCACCTTTCTCAGGATTCACCATGGCAAAAACCGTAATAAATTCTGAAACTGAGCCGTTGGTGATAAAGCGCTTTTGCCCATTCAGGATATATTTGTCACCGTGCAAAATAGCCGTTGATTTAATCCCAGCCACATCCGAGCCGGCATTGGGCTCAGTCAGCGCATAAGCAGCCACACCTTTAGCTTCGACAATCTGACCAAAAAATCGTTTTTTCTGTTCTTCGCTGGCTCCCAACAAAAGAGGTGTAAGTGCAAGCGTATTGGCATCCATACAAATCCCAATACCTACACAGCCTGCTCCCAGTTCTTCAGACGACAATGCACTCTCAAAAATATTGTGCCCGTTTCCACCGTATTCCACCGGAACAGGACCATTCATAAGTCCCTCATCATAAGCTTTTTTAACTACTTCCCACGGAAATTCTGCGGATTCATCATACTTTCTGGCGTTAGGAATCATTTCGCGCCGTGCAAAGTCCCGTACCTTCTCCCGGATTTCAATCTGTTTCGGTTCTAAAGAAAAATCTACCATCTTTTTTTAAGTTTTATTTAGGTTAAACAATTCAGTTACATTCTATTCTTTACATACTTTTTGTTCAGCGGAAACAAAAGTAACAGTTTCCCTGGAATTTTATCTATTTTAGTGGAGAATTTTTATGGCAATAGCCAAAATAACAGACATAACACATGAAAGAAAATATGTATGCAAAAGGGTTTAAGACATTTCTTCAACTTGAGAGGGCGTTGTCAGAAAACACTGTAGCTGCTTATTTGCACGATGTCAACCTGCTTTTTTCTTTTCTTCAGGAAAAAAAACACAGCCTTAGTATTAAGGCTGTCACTCCTGATGACCTCAGGGACTTTATACAACATATAAACGAAATGGGACTTGGAGCCTATTCACAAAGTCGTGTGGTATCGGGAATAAAATCATTCTTCAGCTTTCTTATATTGGAAAAAATTATCAAAACTGATCCCTCGGCACTCATCGAATCGCCCAAGCTGGGAAAGAAACTACCCGATGTGCTGAGCGAAAAGGAGATGTTAAGCCTGATACAATCTGTTGACCTTTCGTCACCACTCGGAGAGCGCAACAAAGCCATACTGGAAACTCTTTATGCCTGCGGCTTGCGTGTTTCGGAACTCACCAGCCTGCAGCTTTCCGATTTACATTTTAATCAGGACATTATTCTTGTTACGGGCAAGGGAAACAAGCAGCGTATCATCCCCATCGGCCAAAGTGCCCAAATGCAATTGCAGACATACATCAACGAGATACGTATTCATGTAACAGCCCGCAAAGGAGCTGAGAATATTGTTTTTTTAAACCAGCGTGGTGGCAAAATGAGCCGGCAGATGATTTTTCTCATCATTAAAAAGCAGGCTGTGAAAGCAGAAATCCGTAAAAGTGTAAGCCCACATACTTTCCGTCACTCCTTTGCCACACACCTCATACGACACGGAGCCGACCTGCGGGCGGTGCAGGAATTGCTGGGACATGTATCTATCAATACTACAGAAATTTATACGCATTTGAATGATGCTGATTTAAGAAATGCTATTTTAAAATTTCATCCGCTGAACAATGAAACTGACACCAGATAAGCCAAGCCTCCCGGTTGTTGATAACTGTTTGTTTCTTAGAGAAAATATTCAGCGAATTTTTTAAAAATATTCATATATTTGACCGGCTGAATACTGCTCAGTCTTACATAGAGTCGCATGAGTCAATTACGCATCTTAATTGTTGAGGATAATTCTGCCGATGACAAACTGCTTCGGTATGAACTTAGTCGTGAATTCGAGTTTACAGCTGTTACCGTTGAGACTGAAGCTGACTATCATGAGAAATTATCGGACTTTTGTCCCGACCTTATACTCTCCGACTATTCCCTGCCGAAGTTTTCAGGCATGCAGGCTCTTCTGATTCGTAATGAAAAGTCACCGTTAACCCCGTTTATCATTGTTACAGGATCTATTAATGAGGAAGTTGCTGTAAAATGCATCAAAGCCGGTGCATCTGATTATGTTACCAAAGATCATCTCATTCGTCTGAATGTGTCCGTAAAAAGTGTTTTGGAACAGCGGAAGATCCTTGAGGAAAGAGAAAAAGCAAAAGAGAACCTTTTTGAAAGTCTGGAGCGTTTCAAAAAGTTTGTAGAACATGATATTTCAGGCGATTATATCGAAACCGAAAGCGAAGTACTTTATTGTAATAAAAAAATATTTGAAATTTTTGAGTTTGATAACCTGGAGCAACTTAATGCTTATGGCACCAAAAATCTCTATGAATATCCGAATGACCTGAAAAGGTTTATGAAAAAGCTGAAATCGAGAGGTAAAGTTGAAGACTTTGAGGTGAGGATGCACACGAGAACAGGTAAAAAGCTTGTTATTTTAGAGAATGCATACGGCGAATTTGATAATGAAGGTAATTTGCTTCAGCTTCAGGGTTATCTTATTGACATCACCAAGCGGTTTGTGGCTGAAGAAAGACTAAAACACTCGGAAAATCTTTTTCGGACACTTACCGAAAATACTTCTGCCGGCATTGTCATCTACAACAAAGAAAAATTTCTTTATGCCAACCCCGCTATTCAACGTATGCTGGGATACAGCGAACAAGAGATGAAAGAAATGCACTTTTGGGATGTGGTACATCCACTTGACAGGGAGCTGGTTAAAGAAAGAGGTGTAAAACGGATAAATAAGCAAAGTGTCCCAAAGAACTATCAATTCAGGTTAATAACAAAAACCGGAGAAACTCGTTGGATTGACTTTACCGCTGGCTACCTGCAATTTGAAGGTGTGGATACCAGTATTGGCAGCGTTCACGATATTACAAAAGAGAAGCAGACCAGCGAAGAAATCAGAATGCTTTCCGCCGTCGTTGAGCAAAGTCCGCTTTCGGTCGTTATTACCGATTTGGAGGCTAAAATTGAATATGTAAATGACAGTTTCACGCGTATTACAGGCTACCCTCTCCATGAGGTTATCGAAAATAATATGACGTTCCTGAAAAGTGGAGAAACTCCGCAAAGTGTTTATGTTGACTTGTGGAATACCTTGTTGAAAGGCGATACCTGGAGAGGTGAGTTCATCAATAAGCGAAAAAACGGGGAAAACTTCTACGAATATACTGTTATTGCCCCCATCAAAGATGAGTCAGGCAAGGTAAGGCGCTATATCGGTATGGGGGAAGACATTACTCCCAGAAAAAAGCTGGAGAATGAGCTAAGCATGGCTAAAGTAAAAGCCGAAGATGCAAACCGGTTAAAGTCTGCCTTCTTGGCTAATATAAGTCACGAATTGCGTACACCGCTGAATGGTATTCTCGGCTTTTCGGAACTTATCCAGGAGTTGAACGATGTGGAATCTATTAGGGAAATGAGCCGCTACATCAATGAGAGCGGACAACGGTTGCTGCGTACACTCGACATGATTATTGCCATATCAAGACTTGACTCAGGTACTTATGAGATTAAAAAGGAAGACGTGGATGTGATAGCCGAATTCCGTAATATTCATTTAAAGAAATTACCCCTCGCTCAGAATAAAAACTTGAAAATGACATTTGAAACGGCCTTTGACCATTTTGAGCTTTTGGGCGATCGCACCATTATTTCCGCTGCACTTGAAGAGATTGTGGACAATGCCATTAAGTTTACCAATAAAGGTGAGGTTAATCTGATTGCCGGTAAAGTAACAGAAAATAACAAAGAATATATTTATTTCGAGGTAAAAGATACCGGAATTGGAATCTTAAAAGAAAACAGGAAAGCAATTTTCGAAGACTTCCAGCAGGCGAGTACAGGTTATGGCAGAAAATACGAAGGAAACGGGCTGGGGTTAAGTCTTGCCAAAAAGTATATCAGTCTTATAGGCGGTTTTATGAAGCTGCAATCCACAGTAAAAGTCGGCTCAGTATTTACCATTTATCTTCCGGTTAAACAGTAAATTAATAACTAAATTGAACAAAACAGATTAAATTAAAAAAATGGAAAACAACTACCAACAGAAAAGGATTCTGTATGTGGACGATGATCTTCAAAGTCGTTTACTCATCGGCTATCTTATCGGAAAATTTTATGACATTACTCTTTGTGCTACGGCAAAAGAGGCTTTACAAATTCTTAAAACCAGCTTCTTTAGTTTAATCTTATTAGATATTCGTCTTGAAGGTGAGATGACGGGGATTGAATTACTGTCAGAAATTCGTAAGATGCCAGGCCACGAGTACACTCCTGCTGTTGCTGTGACTGCCTTTGCTTTTGATGAAGACAGAGAACACATTTTATCCTCCGGTTTCACCGATTACATTGCCAAACCTATTGCTATAAACCGATTTAAAGAAATGGTTAAAAATTATGTTGAAAGTCAGGAAGCTTTCCCTCAATAAATCTTTGTGAAGGTTCTCATTTTGAATTCTAAAATGATATTTTACCAATCTGTTTTTTTCAAAGTCGTAGAATACTGAAGGTTCCGCTTTCTTCCAACTTTATGAGGGTTGAAGGACGTATGGTATGAATATGCGACTGGTGAATACCTACCACATAATCTACCCGCTCTTTAATAATTTCAGAAATTTGCTGAAAAGTCTGAGGAGAAGGCTCCCCTGAAATATTGGCCGACGTTGAAACAAGCGGATGACCAAGTTGTTTAATTACCTCGGCACAATAATCTCCATGTACAATGCGAATGGCAATAGTTCCGTCAGAGGCAATTAGTTTTTTCGGTAGTTTTTTGGCTTTACTAAACACAATGGTTATGGGAGAGGCAGCATTCTCAATGAGGTCATAAGCAATAGCCGGAACATCTTCCACATATTGTTTTAATTTGTCGGCACTGTCTAAAAGCACGATCATACTCTTTTGCTCCTGGCGATTTTTCAATTTGAAAATTCTGCTAATGGCTTTTGAATTGGTGGCATCGCAGCCAATGCCCCAGATGGTATCCGTTGGGTAAAGCAGGATTTTACCCTGCTTTAGCAGAGCTACTGATTTTTCTACTTCCTCTCTTATTTTTTCAGGCATAGCAACAATTGTTTAATGGCAATGGATTCAGCACACTTAAAATGTTTCTTTGGACAAGCTTTTTTACCGTGCAGGCCACAAGGACGACAAGTCAGCTTTTCAGTGGTTTGGATAATAATTGATTTGTTGGAAAGTGGTCCAAAACCGAATTCCGGTACGGTGGAACAGAAAACAGCTGCCACAGGAGCATCCATGGCGGAGGCCAAATGTAAAGGTGCTGAATCGTTAGTATAATTCATGAAAGCATCACGTATAAGGGCAGCCGACTCCAAAAGCGTCAGTCTGCCAGCCATATTGAGACTATTAGAATGGCCTGAAACTTCAATAATCCGGTCTATCATTTTCCTCTCTTTACCCGAACCAAGGAAACAGACAACCATTTGTTCATCCAGTTGCTTTACAAACTCTGTCCATTTTTCTTTGGGAAATGCCTTGGTAAACCATAAACTTCCGGGTGAGACAGTAATATATTGTTTAGTCTTATATTGTGAAACTTTGGCAAAATCGTGTTGCGATGGATAAAGCCTTGGCTTGAAAAAAGCTGTATCCGTATACTTTTCAATTAGTCTCAGATTGCGTACAACTTCGTGTGGGCTTCCCTCCTCCCCTGATATATTGTGTGCAAAGCGGTGTGTAAAGAAAAGAGAAAAGGGGTTTTTTTTAAATCCTGCTGTTTGTCCGGCTCCCGAAAGCAGGGTGAGCAGTCCGGTGGAAGCAAACCGCTGGGTATTGATTACCAAATCATATTTTTGCTCACGAACAATGGTGATAAGCTCCCAAAGTTTCCGGTATTTCTTTTCCGATTTATCCCACACCATAACGTGCTTCAGCAGTGGATGATGACGTAGCAAAGCTTCATTTCCTTCTTTCAGGAGAAAGTCAATCCGTGCCTGTGGAAAAAAGTAATGCAACTTCTCAATCAGCGGTGTAGCCAGCACAACATCTCCCAGCGAAGCAGTTTGTATGATAAGAATTTTTTTCATCTTCAACATGTTATACTGCCACCTGGAAATGCCGCAAAGCCTCATTTAGCGAGGTCTTTGTATCCGTTGAGGCTTTTCGTTTTCCAATGATCAACGCACAGGAAACCTGAAAATCACCTGCCGGAAAATGTTTTGTGTAAGTTCCGGGAATCACAACGGAACGTGGTGGGATATAGGCTTTATACTCAACAGGTTTGTCACCGCTAACATCAATAATTTTTGTACTTTGCGTAAGTACCACATTGGCACCCAGAACTGCTTCTTTTCCCAGCCTTACACCTTCCACCACAATAGAACGGGAACCGATAAAACAGTTGTCCTCAATAATCACCGGAGCAGCCTGAACCGGTTCCAGAACACCACCAATACCTACACCTCCGCTCAAATGCACATTTTTTCCTATTTGTGCACAGGAGCCTACGGTAGCCCACGTGTCCACCATGGTTCCGCTATCCACATACGCACCAATATTCACGTACGAAGGCATCATAACCACACCGGGAGCTAGGTATGCACCATAGCGGGCAATGGCATGTGGGACTATGCGTACATTTTGTGCTGCAAAATCTTTTTTCAATGGAATCTTATCGTGAAACTCAAACATACCGGTTTCCATGGTCTCCATTTTACGCAACGGAAAATAGAGAATAACGGCTTTTTTTATCCATTCATTCACCTTCCATTCTTCTCCCACAGGCATTGCCACGCGCAATTTGCCTTTGTCCAACGCCTCAACTGTATTAAAAACAGCCTCTCTTACCTCATCCGTTTCGCGTAAATTACGGTTTTCCCATGCTCTATTTATCAGTTGTTCAGCAGTATCCATGTGATTCTTTTTTTGAGCCAAAATAAACATTTCCGCAATAGGCCAAACAAAATTTTTTATTCTGGAAATATTTTTATACTTTTAAGCCACCAATTAATCGAAAACTCTTTCCTATTATGAATACACCTGTTATCAATGGGTTACGAACCTCAAAAATCAGGATTCTCTTTCTGATGTTTTTTATGGCCTCACAATATGCTTTTGGCGCAGGATTGTGGCCACAAGTCGGAGCCAGGCAAGCGGGACTAAACCATTGCTCTGTTGCGCTGAGCGATTTCTGGAGTATCCAAAACAACCAGGCCGGTATGGCGCTGATAAAAAACCTGTCAGTTGGCATTGCTTATGCGAACAGATTCCTTGTGCCACAAATGGGGACGGCAAACCTTGCGCTGATTTACCCTCTGAAAATTGGTAATATGGGGCTCAGCATGAGCTATTTCGGCTATGCCTTATATCATGAAACGAAAGTGGGACTGGCCTATGCCCGCTCTTTTGGCCCCAGGCTTAGAATAGGCGTACAACTCGATTATTTGCAAACCGCACTGGGAGATATTTACGGACGCAGAAGTAATGTAACCTTTGAGATGGGTGTGCAGTCCGATGTTACCAAAAACCTTACGCTTGGTATCTATGTCTATAATCCGGTGCGTGTTAAATTTTCAGACTATGCTAACGAAAAGATCCCGGCGGTCTTTCGTTTTGGTCTAGCCTACCATTTTTCCAATAAACTGCTCACCACAGCTGAGATAGAAAAGAATACCGGTTTTCAGCCAATAATCCTTAGAGGCGGTATAGAATACAACGTTAAAAAACAGTTCTTTTTCCGTGTCGGCTTCGGCACTGCTCAGGATATTTTTTCTTTTGGATTCGGTTGGTATAAAAGGCACATGCAGTTCGACATTGGCACTACCATGCATCAATCGCTGGGCTTCTCGCCGCAGACATCAGTTGTATTTGATTTTTAATGAAACGTCAACTCACATATTACCTCTTGTTGTTGTCAATATTGTTGTTTAGGATAAACATGAACGTGGAAGCCCAAAATGGGGATACCCTGCACAAATCGGTTGAATTTCTGACCAATCAGCTGGAGAATATGGCAAAATCTTCCGACAGACAGCAGGATTACTCCGACCTCGCTGACAATTACATCTATTATACCAAACACCCCATCAACATTAATGGAGAAGAGGTAAATAAATTACTTCATTTGCATCTGCTTAATGAGGCGCAACTTGTCTCTCTGAAAGACTACATTCATAAAAATGGTGATGTTCTCAGTATTTACGAGTTGCAATATATTTCCGGTTTTAACGCACAGGTTATTCAACAGCTAAGTCCGTTTATCAAAACCGGAATTCCGAAAAAAGCAAAGCCGTTTTCATGGAAAAGGGCTCTGAAATATGGTGACCATCAGGTTCTGATGCGTTACGGGCAAGTACTGGAACCTGTTGCCGGCTATGCAATTCCTGCCGATTCAGCTTATGTAAAGCCCGGTTCTGTATATTTGGGAACCCCACAGAAATTATACCTGCGCTATGGTTTCCGCTCGGGTGAGCATTTGCGCTGGGGTTTTACGGCAGAGAAAGATGCCGGCGAAATGCTTTTTCCTTCCCATTTGGGCGACAGCGTGAAACAGTTGCTGGGAAGTCAAAAACCACGATTTCCCGATTTTCTCTCAGCCTTTGCTTACGTCTCACATCTCGGAATTTTGAAAAAGGCTGTCATTGGCGATTTTCATCTTGAATTTGGTCAGGGATTGTGCCTGTGGTCAGGACTTACTTTTGGAAAATCAGCTGAAACTACCACCGTCAAGTACTACGGTTCCGGCATCCGTCCCAACACCTCGGCAAACGAAAATCGCTTTTTTCGTGGAGCAGCTTTCACGCTGGGGCTGAAAAATATGACGCTGACAGCCTTTTATTCACACAACAAAGTGGATGGAAGTTTCTTTGTGATGCCCTCCGGTCAGGATAAAATTACAACAATTTTGGAAACAGGAAACCATCGAACTATCAGTGAATTGCTCAACGAAAACAGACTTACTATTGATGCTTTTGGCGGACATATTGGATATTCCTATCATTTTATGCAAGTGGGAGCAACATATTATCAAACGCGGTTGAGTGTGCCGTTGGAGCCTGCCAGGGAGCTATACCGACAGTTTTACTTTCGTGGTAAACAGCTGAGTAATACATCTGTTGATTTGAATATGCAATTTACGCATATTTCATTTTTCGGAGAACTTGCTGCCAATCCCGGAGGAAGTCTGGCGGGTATGGCCGGCATCAACGCCTACCTTTCCGACCGGCTGACGCTGACGCTAAGCTACCGCAACATTTCTCCTGGCTATAAAGTTATCTATGCAGCTCCGTTTATGGAGTCGGGAAGTGTAAACAATGAAAAAGGTATTTATCTCGGTGTCAGGATGCTGCTTTCACGCCTGTTTACCTTTAAGGCTTATGCCGATTATTTCTCTTTCCCCTGGTTGAAATTTCAGGTAAATGCGCCTTCCACAGGGAAAGCTTTTCTCGCTGAACTTGATATGGCTCCGGAAAAAAATATCAGCATGTATTTCCGCTTTCGCTATCTGCAAAGAGCTGAAAATACCTCTAAGCCTGATGACTATCATCCGTTGCTGACAGAGAAAAGTTATGCTGATTTTCGATATTCTCTTTCGTATGCCGCTTCTCCCATGTTGGTTTTCAAAACCCGTGCAGAGTATGTGCATTTTGCAAAAGCTTCCGACCATGAACGGGGATTTTTGGTTTACCAGGATATTTTATACCGGTTTGTAAAATTTCCTTTAAACATTAGTTTCCGTTATGCTTTGTTTGACACCGATGGCTGGAACAGCCGCATTTATGCTTACGAAAATGATGTACTCTATGCTTTCACCGTTCCGGCTTATTACGACAATGGCCAGCGTGTGTATCTATTGCTGCATTACAAACTCCGGAAGTTCATGAATATTTGGATAAAAGCAGCACAAACAATTTTTTTCAACAAAAAGAGCATCTCTTCCGGCCAGGAAGCCATTGCCGGAAACCATAAAACCAGCATCACACTTCAGGTGCAGTTAAAATTTTGAACAAAAAAAGGAGCGGCATGTGTGCCGCTCCTTTGATATTTTTGCATGACAATTAATTTATCTACAGGTATTGTTCCAGTTTATTCACCAGTACCTGTTTGGGAACCGAGCCAACCTGTTTGTCCACCACTTCGCCGTTTTTGAAGAACAAAATGGTCGGGATATTACGAATATGGTAACGACGGGCAACCTTCGGGTTATGGTCAACATCCATCTTACCAACCAAAACTTTGTCACTATATTCCTCGCCAATTTCCTGAATAACAGGGCCTACCACGCGGCACGGGCCGCACCATATTGCCCAAAAGTCAACAATCACCGGTTTTTCCGACTGCAAAACAAGCGCATCAAAATTTGCATCTGTGAATTCAATAGCCATCTTTTTTATTTTTTTATTTGGCTGCAAAATTAAGAAAGAATTGGATACGGACAATAGGCAAATATTAGGAGTCCCCTACCCCTTATTTGTTCAGCGTGTAGCGGATGGCTCCCAGCCTGGGGAGGTTTATCAAAAAGCGTCGGGCATCCACACATAATGATTTACTTTTCAGCACCAAAGATCTCTTCTTATCTGCTGTGCCCAGTGAAATTGCCAGCTGGGTTTCTCCCCGGTAATCATGCTCCATCTTCACCAGCTCATCAATAAATTCATCCGTAACATTTTGAGGATTAACAAATAGCGTAAGTTTTTTTATCAACTTGTTCATGGCATCCTCCAGCAGGGAAGTATCCCGGATATTGATGTTCAGGGAATTCTCATCATACCGATTTGGCTCCACCATGGCTCGTACGAGAAGGTTATTACCAACAACAAGCATGTGCCTCATTTTCAGATAATTTTCTTTGAAAAGCCTGAAATCCATTGAGCCTGAATAATCCTCCAGGGTCATAACTCCAAAAAGAGACCCGCTTTTGGTGGTCCGTTGCAAAGTTGAGGTTACCATACCGCCAAAAACCACCTCTTTTTTCTTATAATCGGCTAAATGGTCGTGAAGACTGGCGATATCCACATTGCATATATGTTTCAGTGTCAGCTCAAAAGCATCCAGCGGATGGCCTGAGATATAGAAACCGGTTACCTCTTTTTCGTGCCTCAACTGGACAGCTTTTGGCCATGGCTCACAGGCAGGAATGGGTGGATCCTGCACTTCAAAATCATCGGAATCTCCAAAAAGGGAAACCTGTGCTGAATTCTTTTTTTGCTGATATTTTGCCGCAAACCGGATAATCTTTTCTATAAACACAAGGTCGTTTTCATTTTCTTTGTAGAAATACTGAGCCCGGTGTGTACCATCAAAGCAATCAAAAGCTCCCGCTTTGGCCAGCGCTTCAAAACTTCGCTTGTTTACAGACTTCAGGTTTACCCGCTTGGCCATATCAAAGATGCTCTTAAAAGCACCATTTTTCTCCCGTTCAGTGGTAATATCTTCCACGGCACTACCTCCTACCCCTTTGATAGCAGCCATGCCAAAGCGAATAATACCTTCTTTGGTTACAGTAAAATTCAGCGAGCTCTCGTTGATATCCGGGCCGAGCACCTGGATACCCATACGCTCCGCTTCTTTTGTGAAAAAAGTGATTTTATCAATGTTGTTAAGGTTACGGCTCAGCACAGCAGCCATAAACTCTGCCGGATAGTGTGCTTTCAGATAGGCCGTCTGGTACGATATGTAAGAGTAGCAGGTTGCATGTGATTTGTTAAAGGCATATTTGGTAAATTCCTCCCAGTCGTGCCATACCTTTTCAGCCGTTTTTTGTGGAATGTCATTCTTCTCACAACCTGTCAGATACGCTATTTTCAGCTTAGCCATATCATTCATATTTTTCTTCCCCATGGCTTTGCGTAGCGAGTCGGACTGCCCACGGGTGAAGCCAGCCATCAGACGCGAAAGCAACATCACCTGTTCCTGGTAAACAGTGATTCCATAAGTCTCTTTCAGAATATCCTCCATTTCAGGGACATCATACTGAATTTTCTCCAGGCCATGTTTACGTTTGATAAACTGAGGGATATACTGCATTGGCCCCGGCCTGTACAGTGCGCTCATAGCAATCAAGTCCTCAAAACGCGTGGGCTTCAAATCCTGAAGATATTTCTTCATACCATCTGACTCAAACTGAAACAGTGCTGTTGTTTCGCCCCGTCCGTACAGCTCATAAGTCTCTTTGTCATCTAACGGGATACTATCAATATCCACCTCAATACCCTTTGATTTTTTGATGTTCTGCAGCGCATCTTTAATGATAGAAAGCGTTTTCAGTCCCAGGAAGTCCATCTTAAGCAGTCCCACATCCTCGACGTAATGTCCATCATACTGTGTGGCATAATCCAGAACGGAGCCTTTCACTGTAGAGATGGGCACAAATTTTTCCAGATTATCGCGGGCAATGATAATACCGCAAGCGTGTGTGCCGGTGTTTCGCACCGAACCTTCGAGTGTCAAAGCATTTTTCAGTACCGAGGAAACTTCCGGTTTCCCGTGTTCCAACTCATGTTTAAGTTCCGGCACTTCCTTTATGGCATCATTAAGGGTAACACCAGGACGTTCCGGAATCATTTTTGCCAGCCGGTCTGCTTCCTGCAATGGAAGCTTTTGTACCCTGGCCACATCGCGGATAGCAGATTTTGCCGCCATCTTTCCAAAAGTAATCAGGTGTGCAACACGTTCTTTGCCATATTTCTGTGATACGTAGTGCAAGACTTTTTCACGGCCATCATCGTCAAAATCAATGTCGATGTCAGGCATGGAGATACGGTCGGGATTGAGGAAACGTTCAAACAGAAGTTTGTACTCCAGTGGGTCTATCTGGGTTATTTTCAAGCAGTAAGCCACTACAGACCCGGCTGCACTTCCTCTTCCGGGGCCGACAGAAACGCCCATTTTACGAGCAGCTTCCAGAAAATCCCAAACAATAAGGAAATAATCTGGAAACCCCATAGTTTGGATAACATCCAACTCAAAATCGATGCGTTCAGTTATGGCATCTGTTACTTCAGTATAGCGCTTTTTAGCGCCTTCGTAAGTAAGGCTGCGCAAATAGGCATTGGCATCTTTGAAAGATTCGGGAATCTCAAACTCCGGCATAATCGGTTTGTGATCTAGCTCGTAAACCTCAATCTTATCAGCAACTTCCCGGGTATTGGTAATGGCTTCGGGGATATCCACAAACAGGATATTCATCTCCTCACGCGTTTTAAACCATTCCTGTCGCGTATATCGCAGCCGGTTTGGATCTTCCAAATCGCGGGCTGTACCAATACAAATCAACCGGTCGTGGGCGCCGGCATCATCGGCATTAACAAAGTGCACATCGTTGGTGGCAACTACTTTAATACCATACTTTGCCGATAGTTTTAGTAATTCATTGTTAACATACTCCTGGTCTTCGAAAACACGGCGATCCATTTCGGGGTCGCCACTCTTGTGACGTTGCAATTCCAGATAAAAATCATCTCCGAAAATATCTTTGAATTCGATGACAGACTCTTCTGCCTTGTCCGGGCCTTCGTTGACGATCTTCGATGGAATTTCGCCGCCAAGGCAGGCCGATAAAGCAATCAGCCCCTCGTGATGTTTCCTTAGCAAAGCCTTGTCAATACGCGGCTTGTAGTAATAGCCTTTCGTCCATCCGGCCGAAACCAACAGGAGAAGGTTCTTGTAACCCGTAAGGTTTTTGGCCAGCAATATCAAATGCCATCCGGAAGCATCCACTTTGGATTCCTTCTTTTCCATACCACGGCGAGCCACATATACTTCACAACCGAGAATAGGTTTTATCCCCTCTTTGATAGCACTATTATAGAAACTTTTTACCCCAAACATGTTGCCATGATCTGTGATTGCCAGCGTTGTCATCCCATCTGCTTTGGCTTTCTTCATAAGTGAAGGGATTTTTGACAATCCATCCAGTACAGAAAACTGTGTATGTACGTGCAAATGGGTAAACATCGGAACTTCAGTACCTGACATGGCTTTTTTCTCAACGACTTCCTGTGGCGAAGGGATATTTGCAACAGGTTTTTCCTCATGGTAAGCTTCCACCTCGAGGCCAATAGATTTTATCGGCTCCGGATGAAGGGCTTGAAATTCCTGAACACTTTCTACAGTCATCCCCAGAGATTCGGCCTGTATAACATTCAGTCGTATAAGCTCCAGAAAGCAGCGTGCCGTGGCTTGCACATCCGCCGAGGCGTTATGTGCAGCGTCAAAATTTTCACCAAATAGTTTAAAATGCAGTTCCGAAAGTTTTGGCCATTTGAATTTTCCACCTCTGCCGCCGGGAATAGCACAATAGTTGGTGGAAGCCTCTTTCGTATCTACAATCGTTTTTTCTGTTAACAGGCAATTCAACGATTTCCGCATACACTCAACCCTGACAACTGTATTGTCGAACTCTACATTGTGGCCGGCTACCACTTCAACTTTTTGTAAAGCTTTTCCAAATTCTTCGAGGACTATGTCGAGTGCACTTCCTTCTTTTGTGGCTCGTTCTGTAGAGATGCCATGAACTTTTTCAGCAGCCCGTGGGATTACAAAACCCTCCGGTTTGATGATGAAATTATTCACCTCAACAAGCTCTCCTTTTTCATTATGAATCTGCCAGGCAAGCTGCACCAGCCTCGGCCAATTCTCAAAATCCGTTAAAGGAGCATGATCGTTAATGGGTAATCCGGTAGTCTCTGTATCGTAAATTAAAAACATAGCTTTCTTCAATGTATTATCCTGATTTGCTGATTAATATAAAATGGATGTCGCTTAAACAAAATTAAGTAATTAGCAGTTAACAGGACAAGATGTTGATAACTTTCAGCGAGTTTTTACAACGAATTGAAAAACAAAGATTAGGGACGAAAAGAGAAAAACTACAAGTATAAAGATATGAACAATTATAGTTTTACGTATCTTTACCGCGATGAATATGAACAACACAACGGGAATTTCCTGGAAAAGCAACAAGAACGAAAGCCAAAAAGGGGAAAGAAAAAGAGATCACCTGATTTTTCTAATTTGTATTCTGCTTGCAGCCGGATTTTGGTTTCTTATCAAGTTGTCGGATGATTATTCGGTAAGCTACCACATGGGAATAAAATACACCCATGTGCCGGCAGGAAAATTGATAACCGCAATAATAGACAGCAGCACCACGGTTCACTTTAAGTCGAGCGGATACAACCTTGTGGATATTCTGCTGCATGGCACGCTTGACAGTTTAGTTGTTGACCTGAGTGAAATTGATGTCAGGAAAGAAAAAGGAAATATGTATGCCATTAAGACGGCTAACCTGAGGGAAAATACGGCACAGGTATTGGGGGTAAACGACCGCGACCTTGAGTTTTCAAAACCTGAGCTCCAATTTACCATGGAACGTCTTCACAAAAAAAGGCTTAGGTTATCTGCCAAACTCAATCTAAGTTTTAAAAGCCAATTCAGGCTTTATGGCTATAAAATTCATCCCGCCTTTGTCACCGTTTATGGTTCGCAACAAGTTCTCGACACCTTAAAAACACTTAACACAGCCGTCATTCATCTGGTCAACCTCGAAAGAGACCAAAAAGTACTGGTGGATGTTCAAAACCCTTATCCCCAGATGCTTAAATTGCTCCCTCCAAAAGTTAGCGTTTACCTCAACGTAGAGAAATACACCGAGCAACAGCTGCACATCCCCATAGATGTTTCCGGCATTCAGCCCAAAATAAGATCTTTCCCGACAACAGCCGCTGTCAACTTTAATGTTTTTATCCGGGATTATGAAAAAATACACGTAAACCAGTTTAAATTGATTCCCAATGTTAAGAATATAAACCTTCGTCATGTGAAAACACTCAGGCTTGAGCTGGTATCATCACCAAAAGAAATCAGTAATATTCGTATCGTTCCACCCGAAGTGGAGTTTATCATTGTAAACTAAGCCGAAATATCATGCTGAAAGTAGCCATAACAGGAAATATCGGGAGCGGAAAGACGACAGTTTGCAAAATATTTAAAAGTCTCGGAGTTCCGGTGTTTTATGCTGATGCTGAAGCTAAAAGGCTCTATTGTGATGTTGATGTTATCTCAGCTGTCGAAAGCGCCTTTGGCAACCATGTGTTTGACGAAAACCGGAAGCTGGTCAGGCAAAAACTGGCAGAAATTGTCTTTCACGATGCGCCTTCACTAAAAATTCTGAATGATATTATCCATCCCAGGCTCTTGGAAAAATACCTGATATGGCTGAATAAGAACAGGCAGCATCCATATTCGCTGCACGAAGCAGCCGTCATTTTCGAAAATGGTTTGGCAAAACAGTTTGATACTATTATCAATGTCTTCGCACCTGAGAATATCCGGTTCACCCGCATCAAAAACCGGGATAATTCTTCCGCTGCAGAAATCAAAATCCGCATGAAGCGACAATGGCCTGACGAAAAGAAAAATGAGCTCGCTGATTTTGTCATCGTCAATGATGGCACACGTTTTCTAATTCCACAAGTTATTGAAATTCATAATACACTCATGCATAAATAAATATAACAAAATGGATCTTAAATTATTGACAGAACAAGTTACGGCCTTAAGTAAGGAAGTCGGACAAATGATTCGCAAAGAGGTTGACAGACTCGGCACATCAGATGTGGAATACAAAGGGGTGCATAATCTGGTGACTTATGTCGATAAGAAATCGGAAGAACTTCTAATAACAGAGCTTCGGAAAATGCTGCCTGCAGCAGGTTTTATAGCCGAGGAAGACGATAAACTGGCAAGAGGCGAGCGTTACAACTGGATTGTGGACCCGCTGGACGGAACCACTAATTTTATTCATAAAATACCGCTCTATTCCATTTCTATAGCACTTAACGATGGCGACGAAACCATTTTGGGCGTAGTGTATGAAGTTAACCTGCAAGAGTGCTTTTATGCCTGGAAAAATGGCCCGGCTCTGCTCAACGGAAAAGAGATTCATGTTTCTGAAACCGGTGTACTTGACAAATCTCTCATTGCCACCGGGTTTCCATACTACGATTATTCGCAATTAGACCCATATCTTGCGCTATTTAAAGATTTGTTACAAACCAGCCGTGGCGTCCGAAGGCTGGGTTCTGCTGCGGTTGATTTAGCTTATGTGGCAGCAGGACGTTTTGAGCTGTTTTACGAATATGGTCTTCACCCCTGGGATGTGGCAGCAGGAGCACTGATTGTGAAGCAGGCCGGCGGACGCATAACAAGGTTTCACGGTGATACCGATTTTGTCTTTGGAAAAGAAATAGTAGCTTCCAACAATAGTGTTCATGATGAATTCTTAAATAAGCTGAACCAATACTTTTTTTCCTAATTTTACACACCCAAAAAACAGATAATGATAAAATCCAAATACCTGAAAAAAGACAGTCCTACCCGGAGTATCCTGAAAGCCCTTAGCTGGCGTGTGATTGCCTCTACAGCCACTTTTGTCATTACCTACGTCATTGTCAGAAATTCAACCGGAAAAAATGACACAGAAGCCCTGAAGTTTGCCAGTGCAATTGCCAGTGTGGATGTGATTGCCAAGCTGATTCTTTACTACCTGCACGAAAGGCTGTGGACAAATATTTACTGGGGAAAATATTGGAGCAGGAAAGTCTGGCGCAAAAACTATCGGAAAATGCATAAAAAACTGGAAGCGTTACAAAATTCAGGTCTAAGAACAAAACAGTAACCTTTTTCAGGAAAGTTTCTCTAATGATTTTGTTGTCCTTCAGCATGAAACGAATGATAAGCCATGAAGACTACACGAGTTAAACTTGTCAGCAGTGACATCACCAAAATGCAGGTGGATGCCATTGTGAATGCCGCCAACCGTACTTTGCTCGGTGGCGGAGGTGTGGATGGCGCCATCCATCGTGCGGCAGGCAGGGGATTGCTGGAGGAGTGCTACAAACTTAACGGCTGTGATACAGGCTCTGCAAAAATCACCAGTGGCTATAACCTTCCGGCAAAATATGTCGTTCATGCTGTCGGGCCGGTATGGCACGGCGGCAACAACAACGAATACGAGCTACTCAGAGGCTGCTATGAAACAGCGCTGAAGCTCGCTGCAGAGCACCATTGTAAAAGCATTGCTATTCCCAATATCAGCACGGGAATTTATCACTTTCCCAAAGAAAAAGCCGCAGAAATAGCTATTGATACCGTCCGTAATTTTCTGTTAGAAAATAGTTTGCCGGAAGAAGTTTACTTTGTTTGCTTCGACACGGAGAATTATGCTATTTATGAAAAACTATTGAGAGACGCCTGAGTTGGAGAAGTAT
>VAPE01017313.1_pt1 | contig 27547 bp, 27 predicted proteins | sample 3393911 | NCBI WGS metagenome assembly VAPE01 (sample SAMN08290436, study PRJNA428436) | hydrothermal vent metagenome | isolation source: Deep-sea hydrothermal vent chimney | place: Atlantic Ocean: South-mid Altantic Ridge
AAATCGGGATTGGGCGGGAATCCAGTCTTTTCAATAACTTCTGGATACCCGACTACAGACTTCGGGTATGACAAGAATATAAAACAGCAATTTATACACAGACACTATTTAGTTTACCGGTTGCCGGTATTGGAGGCTTTTTTGATATGAAGATATTTTTTCTCTTTCTGTTTATATTCGTTAACGCCTTTGACTTCATTGTGGAGTTCTTAAACCTTGCATATATGAGGAAAAACGGGGATAAGGTCCCCGAGATTCTGAAGGGCGAGGTGGATGTGGAAACCCTCCGGAGGATTTCAGCCTATACAGAGGAGAAGGCCAGGTTTGGGGTGGTTACAGGTATTTTCAATGCGATCGTTGTGTTATGTTTTATCTATGGGGGGCTTCTCGATGTCTTTAATTCATGGATTGTCTCACTGAAGATCTCCTTTGTTCCATCGGGAATCATCTTTTTTCTGTTATTAACCGTGGCAGGCACGGTTGTTTCCGTTCCCTTCAGTCTGTATAGCACCTTCAGGATAGAGAGGAGGTTCGGCTTCAACAGGATGACCTTTGGGTTATGGATAAAGGATTTTGTGAAATCACTTGCCCTCACCCTTATTCTTATGACAATCCTCGTATCGGCCGCGCTCTTTATTGTAGAGATGAGCCCTGAACTCTGGTGGTTCTGGGTGTGGTGTTTATTCCTTGCCTTCAGCATTTTCCTGATGTATATCTCGCCCTATATTATTGAACCGCTGTTTAATAAATACACGACCGTCAACGATGAGGACCTTGTAGAAGGGATCAGGGAGACGATGAAGAAGGCGGGAATTAATGTGAGCCAGGTATTCCGGATGGATGCTTCACGGAGGACAGCACATACCAATGCCTACTTTACGGGTATTGGGAGGGTGAAGAGGATTGTCCTTTTTGACACCCTCCTGGACAGACTGGGAAGGGATGAGGTAATCTCCGTCCTTGCCCATGAGGCAGGGCACTGGAAGAAGCATCATATACTGAAGATGATAGCCGTTACCGAGGGGGTTGCCCTGCTGGGGCTTTATCTTTCTCACTTATTGATGAGTTCAGACCTGCTGACCGGGGCCTTCGCTATCCATGAAAACACCTTCTATGCAAAGGCCGTCCTGATTATGTTTATAGGAAGCGTTGTTTTATACCCCCTTTCGCCCCTCTTTAACTATCTTTCAAGGAGGCATGAGGAGGAGGCTGACCGTTATGCAGTGGAGATAACGGGAGGGGCCGGTTACTTGAAGAATGCCCTTATAAAGCTGGTGAGGGACAATCTTTCCAACCTCTATCCCCATCCCCTTTATGCCGCACTTCATTACTCTCATCCGCCTGTGCTGGAGAGGCTGAAAGGCCTTTAGGACAATGAATTGAAGGCTGCAGGCTGACCGGGCTTTCAGGAGTGCAGGGTTTTGGTGTATAATATTTGACCGAAAATTAAGGAGGTCTTTTGTGGGCAGGGTCGTAATTATCATGGGGTCAAAGTCGGACCTCGAGTGGTCGGAAATGATAGAAGGGGTGCTTGAAGAACTTGGAGTGGAGGTGATTAAGCGGGTCTCTTCAGCCCATAAGACACCCCTGAGATGTATTGAGATAATCAGGGAGTATGAGGGAGAAGGTGTGGTATTCATAGCCGTTGCAGGCAGGAGCAATGCCCTCGGAGGGTTTGTTGATGCCCAGACCGATTGCCCCGTGATAACGTGTCCACCATACAGTGACAGTTTTGGAGGGACCGACATATATTCAAGCCTCAGGATGCCCTCGTCCGTTGCTCCCCTTGTGATCCTTGAGCCCGAGGGGGCAGCCATTGCCGCTGCAAAGATCCTGGGTATAAGGGAAGAATCGCTGAGGCAGGGTGTAGCTGAATATCAAAGGGTCTCAAAAGAGAGGATTGAGCGTGATGACAGGGAGGTCTCAGGTGGGTAGTGTAAAGGACCTCGAGGTTATAAAGTCACCATCAGATAACGATACAGGGATAGGGCGGTTCCATTTCTCCGATCGTTATTCAGTCTTTGACTGGGGGGAGATGCCCGATCACATACATAACAAGGGGGCGGCCATCTCCGTGCTTAGTGCATATTTCTTCGAAAGGCTTGAAGATATGGGGATAAAGACCCATTATCTTGGCCTTGTTGAGGATGGAAAAAGAAAACGGCTTTCCGGACTGAGGGCCCCTTCAAGGATAATGGAGATCACCCTGCTGAGGGTTCTTAAGCCCGTTGAGAAAGACGGTGTATATGACTACGGCTGCTACAGGGATGCAGTTGGGAACTTCCTTATACCTCTTGAGATAATCTACCGCAACTCCCTGCCCGTGGGCAGCAGTGTCTTCAAAAGACTGGAGAAGGGTGAACTGACGCCAAGGGATCTTGGGCTTGCGGAGATGCCGTCTCCGGGAGAACGGCTCCGGGAACCCGCAATCGACGTCTCGACTAAACTGGAGATCACCGACCGTTATATCTCATGGGATGAGGTCAGGGAGATGGCCAATCTTTCAGATGCTGAGATAGAAGGGATCAGGGAAATAACCTCAAAGGTGAATAAATTAATAACAGATGAGTTTGACAGGATAGGTCTTGTCAATGAAGACGGCAAAATAGAACTCGGCTTTTCCCCCGAGAGGTCCCTTATGGTGGTTGATGTTCTGGGGACCCTCGATGAATGCCGGTTTACTTTTGAGGGCATTCCTGTAAGCAAGGAGATTGCGAGGATCTATTACAGGGGCTCAAGCTGGCACGAAGAGGTTGAACGTGCAAAGAGGACCGACAGGATGCGATGGAAGGAACTGGTTAAGGCAGGGCCTGAACCCCTTCCGGACAGGCTCAGGGATTTGATCTCAAAGGTTTACGCTTCATGTACAAATGAAATTACCGGGCGGGATTGGTTCCCGGGAGTTCCTGATACAAGGGAGATACTGGCGGGTATCAGGGAGTTTATTGGTTAGGGATTCCGGCCTTGCCGGATTTCATCAAGCGGCAGGCGGAAGAGAGACTCGGGATTTACACTCAACTCTCTGATCTTTACACTTAAGTGGAGGTGGGGGCCCGTAGCCCTGCCTGTTGAGCCGACAAACCCTATAATTTCACCCTTCTTAACCGTCTGTCCTTTATGGACGTTGAATCTGGAAAGATGCATATAAATGGAGTACATCCCTCCACCGTGATCTATTATAACGGTGTTTCCACCAAAGAAGAGATTGTCTGTAAGGGATACCTTGCCGGAACCTATCGAGCCTACAGGGATTCCCATTCTGCCCCTGTAGTCGGTGCCCTTGTGAAGACTCCTCCTTTTTCCGTTAATTACCCTTATAGTCCCGAATCTTGTTGAAATCCCGGAGTTGAGGGGTTTTTTAAAGCTGCCCTCCCAGAGAGGAACACCTTTCCCGGACCAGATTCCGGAGAGCCTGAGGTTTTCCTTCTTTACCCTCTCAAGGTCCTCCGGGCTAAGAGCGACCTTCTCTTCCGGGAGTGTTATCGGGATTACCACCGGGGATGCCTTCCTTACCCTCAGGTCTTTAACAAGGGTTCCCCCTGCCCTTACCATCACTTTTTCCGTCCCCGGTTTGGTATCATAGGGCACCGAGCAGAGGGAGATGTAAGTATTTCCTTTAACGGGATAAAAGGTTATTGCACGGTCCATGAATCTCCCCCAGGGGTATTCTTCAGAACGTACAACGATCATGAATGTATCTCCGGGGTAAACTTCATCCGGAATGACGGACACCTCAGCTGCCTCTGCAGAGACAAGTGAGCAGAAGAGAATGAATACCACTAAAAAAAGGCTGTGCCGGTATTTAAACATAACAGATAGGATAGATTAACCCCTATCTGTTCTGTCAAGGGGGGGTATTAAAAATTCTTATAAGTGATTAAAAATGATGAAAGACAGACACACGATAAACTATCCTAATATGATTCTTCTCAAAGGAGGAACGCATGGAAATAGAGATCTCGGCGGGGGGTAAATCCCTTGGGGTAAGTGTAAAGGATCCCTTCAGGATTGATGTTGTGAGGGTTACAGAGGATATCAGGGAGTTTGCCAAAGAGCATGGGTGTCACCCCAACGGACTTGATATAGAGGGCCTTCTGCCCCTTATGGTAAAGGGTGTTTATGGCTGTGAGGAGGGATGTCCATCTGATGCAAAGAGGCTCGTTACCGAGGGGTATAAGGGCTTTGTCCTGGAATATATAGAGGGAGGAATCCTCTCTGCAAGGAGCACGGAAGAGGGTTCAGGGGGTCTGACAATAAAGATCTTTCCGGAGTTTTGACAGGTTCATTAGTTTTATCCGGATTTTGGGTTTACTCTATATTCCCAACATCCGCTATTCCCCGAAGTGCGGTTTCATCTTTTGGGTCAAACCTTAGGGCCTTCTCGAACTGGGCCTTTGCCCTTTTTTTCAGGCCTGCCTTCATGTATATAGATCCAAGGTTTGCATAATGGCCGGCATTGAAGGGTTCCAGTCTGATGGCATGATGTAATGTTGCCTCTGCTTCCTTCAAACGTTTTGGTATATTGGAAAGGGAAAGGGAAAGATGGCTCCAGTACCTGGCGTTTTTGGGATCAAGCCGGGTTGCCCACCTGAATGCCTCGGATGCCTGCCAGGCATTGCCCGCCTTTAGCTCAGAAAGGCCCCGTTTGTACTGTTCGTAAGCCCTGGCCTGCTTCTGCTGTTTCGTCATCTCATGTTCGTTGGTCTGGATAATGGTAGTGTTTTCACCAGCGAAAGATCCATTCTTTATCGAGTTGTATGCCTTTGTAATAGTATCGAAAAGCGTTGTTAATTTGCTCTTGAGTCCTTCATATTCCGAGGTAAAATAACGGTCTGGGTGGAATTTCTTTGCCAGACGATAATAGCTCTTTTTAATCTCCGCAGATGAGCTTTCCCTTTTTACACCGAGCAGGTCATAAGGGTTGAGGGAGTCAAGCCTGCTAAAGAGGCCGTTTACCTCCCTGATGAAGTCGGTCTCCTCCTTATCTGTTTCTTTTGTCAGTTCTTCGATGCTGATTGATATTGATTCCTTAGAGGCATCGGCAACCTCAAGTATCCCGATGGAGTAAAGGGCGTAGAGTGTCTTGAGCGCCTCAAAGGAGCCGGAAGACGACTCGTTCAGGATCTCTTCGATCGTCGTGCCATCTACAAGTGAGAGGGTCTCCTTGTCCTCTGAGCGCAGTTCCACCTCCTGAAAGAGGCTTTTGGGGTCACTGCTGAGCTGGAGCCTTGTGTTCATTTCCGGCATCGCCCTCTGTATCGTCGTCCAGTTATCAATCCTTTTTATACCTTCGTAGATGAGTTTACCCATTCCCAGCTTTAGTGTTATCACCTCTTCTGCGGGAATCTCGTCGGGCAGAAACTCAAAATCACCGTTTTCAAGCTGAAAGAGGCTGTAAATGATCTCCTTCACCTGGTATTTAACCCCCCGGAAGAGGTCTTTAGGCGAGAGATATCCCAGTTCTACAAGTATGGCCCCCTGTCTCTTGTCCGTTGTCTTCAGAAGTTCTACCGACCTCTTATACTGTTGGAGGTTAATCTTCCCGGACTTTAGAAGCATCTCTCCAAGGCGGTCGTCTTCGTAGGATGATGAGGCAAAGATAACAATTCCTGAATTAAGATAAAGCTTCTTTGTGAAGAGGTCCGTTAATACCCGGAGTGTGCCGGTGGCCCTCTCCCTGTTCAGGCGGACAAGAACGAATGGCAGGGTGTGGTCCTTCAGTTTGCCTCTAAGGGGTGACTCCTTCATTATACCCTCCCTTCCCTTTGCCCATACCACCTTCGTTGCCCTGCTTGTCTCCCCTCTGGAGTTGTCTCTCCGCTTCAGCACAGCGGGCGGAATCTATCCTGAGCGTCTCTATCTTTAATTTCATTGTGTCAACCTGAAGCTGAAGGTTGCTTACAGTCCTGTCCGCCTCAAGAAGACTCTTCTGTATCTTCACAATATAGAAACAGGCAAGCAGCAGTAGGATAAGGAGAATGAACGCAACAGCACCCCACCTTTTCCCCCGGTATTGAACCCTTTCAAGGTCCTCTTCTAATTTAGTTTTTTCCGTCAATAGTAACGAGTTACCGTGAACCTGAGCACCTCAACATCATTGTCGTATGGAGAAAACCCGGCCTTCATCCTGGCGATTCTCAGTTGTTCATCCACGGTATCGACCCCCTCAAGGTCTGGTAAGAGGAGCCCCTTAAGAGGCCCTTTTGTGACAATCACGCCGTACTTTTTAGGATCAAGTTCAGAGATATCGGTTACCCTCTCCGGTTCTGAAAGTATATCGACAGAGTAGGTGATATCGTCAAGTTCCTCTGCCCTTACGGCAGGAAACCGCGGGTCCTGTGTGGCAGCCGATATGGCATTCCTTATAATCTCTTCCGCAATGGATTCGGTAACAGGCATAAAGGTCCCGATGCATCCCCTCAACTGGTTGCCCTTTTTAAGTGAGACAAAAACACCTGCCCTTTTCCTGTATATATCTTCAGGAAGGCCCTCAGGGGGGGTAATAACGTTGCCCCTTTTTACGTATTCCTCGACGGCTTTCCTGGCAAGCGAGACAAACTGGTGCATCAGAGCTTCCTCTGTAATGCGTATTCAGCAATACAGTATAGTGAATCCCTCGCCTGAGAGGGGCTGAACATACCAAGCTCCCTCTTTGCTTCCTCTATAAGCCTGAGGGCATACTTCATTGATTCCTCTATTACATAATACTTCTGGAATAAATCGGCAAGCACCTCGGGCCCCCTGTCAGCATGCCGGTCCTCTGTAAGGATGTCCATCAGCCTGGTCCGTTCTTTATCATCGCAGACCTTGAGGAGGTGAATGATCGGCATGGTGATCTTCCCTTCATCGAGATCCTTACCCAGACGTTTACCCAGTTCCGATTCATCGGCCATATAGTCAAGGATGTCGTCAGCCATCTGAAAGGCCATTCCGGTCTTCATTCCGAATCCCGACAGCGCCTGTTCATGTTTTTCATCCGCTTTTCCAAAGATGGCGCCAATCCTGCACGCGGCAGAGATTAATGCACCCGTTTTGGATGCAATGATCTGGAGATATTCTTCTTCCTTTACGCCGGGGTCTCCGATCTTGCCCAGTTGAAGGAGTTCTCCCTCGGTCATTCTGGTTGTGGCTTCGGAGAGTACGTCCATAATCTTCTGGCTCTTTTGTTGAACGGCAATCCTGAGGGCATTGGAATAAAGATAATCGCCAACCAGAACAGCAACCTGATTGCCCCATACGGTATGGGCAGTAGGCCTGCCCCGTCTTAACTCTGCGCCGTCAACGATATCATCATGGAGGAGGGAGGCGGTATGTATGGCCTCTATGATACCTGCAATGATTATTCTGGGGTATTCACCGTATCCAAAAAGGTCGGCGCTTGCAAGGAGGAAGAGGGGACGTAGGCGCTTCCCGCCGCCTCTGACTATATGCTTGCCGATGGCAGGTATGAAAAAGGCAGAACTGTCAAAGAGGTTCAACAGCTCTTCTTCAACCTGTTCAAGCTCCTTTGTGTAGGAGGAAAAGACCTCCTTTACATCATATATAAGCTCTGGCATGATTTAATTATGGGTTTAAGTCTACACAAAAATGATATGTCATATGTGTCTTTAAAGTCAATATTGCGTTGTTTTAAGGACGGTTAATCCAATAAACAATAAATCCGGATGCAGCTCACGGTTTCAACCGGAGGCCTGATAAATCCAGTCCGGGCAGGTTCAGTTTTTTTATATGCCTTGGTCTGAAGACCCCTTTTTCGGTTATGATTGCAGTAACATATCGGGCAGGTGTTACATCGAAGGCCATGTTGATAACCGCAACACCTTCGGGGGCAATCCTCTTACCACTTATAGAGGTTACCTCCTCACCGGGTCTTTCCTCTATGGGGATAAGATCACCTGACTGGATATCGAAATCAATGCTGCTCAGGGGGGCTGCAACATAAAAGGGGATGTTATTCTCACGGGCAAGGACCGCAACAGAGTACGTCCCTATCTTGTTTGCCACATCACCATTTCTTGCGGTTCTGTCAGTACCGACAATACAGAGATCAATATCTCCCCTTCTCATCAGGGCGCCGGCCGAGTTGTCCGTAATCAAGGTTACCGGTACCCCTGCCTGCATCAGTTCCCATGCTGTAAGCCTTGCCCCCTGGAGGACCGGCCTGGTTTCATCAGCTATTACATGGACCTTTTTCCCCCCTTCAATGGCCATGAGGATGGGTGCTGTTGCAGTTCCGTAACCACCGGTAGCAAGGGCGCCTGCATTACAGTGTGTCAGCACGGTATCGCCATCCTTTATAAACTCGGCGCCGAAAACACCTATGGCCCTGTTAACCCTGATGTCTTCATCCAGCATTAACCCGGCCTCCCTGACAAGCAGCTCCTTGAGGCGGTCAACTGTTTCTCCGGAATTTCCGGCAAGGACCCTGCGTAGGCGGTTCATGGCCCACTTAATGTTAACGGCCGTGGGCCTCGTAGAGAGCATGGTCTCCATAAGGGGCTCAAGGTAGCGCACGAAGTCGTTGTAAGAGCCTGCGGTGGAATCCTGTGCTGAGAGGGCTATCCCCATAGCAGCGGCTATGCCTATTGCCGGGGCTCCACGAATCTTCAGGGATCTGATTGCGTCTGCAATCATCCGGTGGTTTGTGCAGTCTATATAGCTTACCTCATTTGGAAGCCTGGACTGATCCAGTATCCTGACACTGTCCTCTGTCCATTCGATTGCCTTAACCATAACTCTATGCTCTGTCAAATCAGGGGTTGTTAAAAAGGATGGTTATAATATAGAAAAACCTCGACATAACAGCTCCATATTATAGCACAAACACGAAGATGAGCATCAGGACGGTTAATACTATGATTGCTATGATCGTTGTCCAGGCAGTAATGTTAAAAAACCTCGAGTTAGTATAACTGCCCATTATCTTGGGATTGTTGGAGATCCGGAGTGCGTATACAAGGACAAAGGGCAGTATCAGTCCATTGAGCACGGATGAGAAGACCATAAGCGTCACAAGAGGTGCCCCCGGGATCAGTACCAGCAGGGATGATATTACGATCAGTGACGTATATATCCACATGAATTGGGGGGCCTCCTTGAAGGTCTTGTTGATTCCGGCCTCCCATCCCATGGCCTCGCAGGTATAGTATGCCGTTGCGAGGGGTACGATTATGGCGCCGAGTATCGATGCATTGGCAAGGCTTACAGCAAAGAGGATCGATGAGGCATTTCCTGCAAAGGGCTGCAGTGCCAGGGCTGCCTCGCTTGCGTTGTTTATCCTTATTCCCGCAGGAAAGAGTACTGTGGCGCATGTCACAATTATAAAGAACGAGACAATATCGGTTATTGAGCATCCAATAATGACATCAAGGCGGGAGGCCTTGTAGTCTTCCTTTTTTATCCCCTTTTCTGCTATCGAGGACTGGAGATAAAACTGCATCCAGGGAGTTATGGTGGTTCCGATAATTGCAATTGTGAGTATGATATACTCTGGGTCGGCCTTTATGTCAGGTATCAGGAGACGCTTTGAGACCATTGCCCAGTCCGGATGTGCAAGGATCCCGGCAACAACATAACCGAAGTATATTATACATGCAAGCAGGAGTAGCCTCTCTACCAACCGGTAAGTCCCCCTTGTTACAAGAAGCCATATTGCAACAGAACCCAGAGGAACCATAATGTATTTGTTGAATCCGAGAATTTCCATACTTGCCGCCCAGCCCGACAGATTGGCAACCGTTGTACCGAGGTTGGCAAGGAAGAGGCCGAACATCATGTAGAATGTGGCCTTGACCCCGTAATTTTCCCTGATAAGGTCGGATAACCCCTTGCCGGTAACAACCCCCATACGGGCAACCATTTCCTGCACCACTATAAGGGAGATGGTGGTCGGGATGAGAGTCCAGAGCAAAGCAAGCCCGAACCTTGCACCGGCAACGGAATAAGTGGTGATGCCGCTTGCATCGTTATCGATATTGGCCGTAATAATCCCGGGTCCAAGTACGGATATAAAGATGGCTGTATTTCTGAAGAATCTCTTCATGGTTTAAGGGTTTATTCTATTTTGGTTTCCAATATTGAAAACGCCTTCAGACTTTTTTCCGCTTTCGTTTTGCCTTGGGGGGCAGTATCCTGTCTATGATATCATCAACGGTTACTATCCCAAGAAGGACCCCGTCCGTGTCCACTACCGGAATGGCAACGAGATTGTACTTTGAGATTGCCGCGGCAACTATGCTCTCATCATCGTCCGGGTGAACCGTCTTGATCTTGCCCACCATTATGTCCGAGAGCTTTGCCCCGGGGTCGGCAAGAAGGAGTTCCTTGAGGGAGAGGACCCCGCTGAGCTTGTCTTCATCTTTAACGACATATATGTAATAAACCGCCTCTATCTCGGCGGCGTCATGTTTGAATTTAATCATGGCGTCAGCTACAACAGTGTCCTGAGAATAAGCAATGAAGTCATTGGTCATCAGTCCCCCTGCCGTGTCTTCCTCGTGTTCAAGGAGTTCCTGGATGTCCTCGGCATCCTCTCTGTCTATTTTTTCAAGCAACTCCTTCATCTTTTCTGCAGGCAGGTCTCCGAGGATGTCGGCGGCCTCGTCCGGGGGCATCTCCTCGATAATATCAGACGCCCTTTCCGTATCCATCTCCTCAATGATGCTTGCCTGAATATCGGGTTCAAGTTCGGAGAGGGTTTCGGCCGCTGTCTTAAGGTCAAGGTCGGTAAAGAGGCTTGTCCCCTCATCCCGCGAGACGGAACTTATTATCTCGGCGATATCGGCAGGATGGAGATCGGCCATCATCTGCCTCGGTATAGTAAGGGAGATTGTCTTGAGCTTGGGGGCAAGGGGCTGTATATAGTTCCAGCTTATCAGGTTGTAGGGGAGTTCAACCTTGAAGAGCTTCAGTAAATCATCTCCCCTTTTCTCGATCCCCAGCCTGCGCAGGATTCCCCTCATCCCGGCATCGATGGCAACGAGGACTGCACGTCCTTCATATCCCTCGAGTTTTAAATCATTCACTCTCACCACCTTTGCCCCTGTGGCATCGACTATCTGTTTATCAAGGATATCCCTGGCGGCGAGAAGTTCGTCGTCTGAAAGTGTGTATTCCTGTAAATCCGTACGTGAGAGGGTGGAGGCCATTATCCGCTTGTTAAACAGGCTCATGGTCGTCCAGGGTATCTTGAAGAATCTTTTCTTCCTCGACACGATAAGTGCGCTGACAACGGGAAGGGGTTCTCCCTTGATTATGATGAAATCCTTCAATACCCCCAGTTCTTCTCCCTTGATATCAAGAACGGTTTTTTTGAGGACTTCACTCAGGAATATTTCTCCAAAAATCGGCATGTTACCCCCAGTTTGACATAAACTGTTATTATCCCATAAAGACTGGTAGAATGCAAAGCGTATTTAACCCGTAAAACAGAAGCACAACTATATAAAGTGAAAGAGAAAAACAGGGTTGACAACCCCTCCATTACTAATCCACTCCCGTGAAGGCTTTAAGGGGGTAATAATGGGCGGGTTACATCATGTCGGTTTATTTAAAGTCTGTGTATAAACTGCAGTCATTTGTCATTCCCGCAAGCGAAGCGAGTCGGGAATCCTTCTTATAGAACGATTCCGGACAAGCCGGAATGACAGGAAAAAGACAACTGTTCGACTTTATACACAGACTCAAATTTAAGTCAGGGACTGAAACTCCCCGATCAAAGATCGAGGCATTCAGCCGGCATCCTCGTGATTTTATTTAGGCGCCCAGACCTTGCCCTTGTCGAGTATATGGATGACCTTCCAGCCCCCTTCTTTGAGGCTTCGGGCTATCCAGCGCCTGTGGCACTTCCATGGGAGTTTCTCTGCGCAGAGTACAGCCGAGGTCTTCCTTCCCGCGATCTCTTCAAGGTGAACGATTCCCCTTTTGTAGTCCCCGGTTGCGCTATACTCCTCATATCCCCCCCTTCTGAATCCCCCGAGTAACTCCCCCATGAAATGGTACTCTACAGCTAAACTCTCAAGCAGTGTTTCAAGGTTTTCCCTGTTGTAGGTGCTGAACTTGCTTCTTGGGAACCTCCTGGTATCTATTACCGCCTCAATACCGTAATAGTTCAGGATCTCTACAAAATCTTCCTCCGCCTTCCTGTCGGTGCCGAGGGTATATACGATCATCAAGGTCCCCTTTGATCATTACATCTTCCTATACCGTTTCCAAAGCCAGTTATATAACCTGTTGGCCCAGCGTCTTATAACGCCTGCTATCTTGACCAGTATTCCAAAGATTGTCTTTGAGCGGGCCTTTATCTCGATCCCGGTAATATCTTCAATTACCCCGCCGGATTCAATAATGACCGAACTGGACTTGCTTCTGACAAGGACCTGACTCGGATAGACACTCCTGTGTCCTGTAATCAGGTAGCTGATGATACAGACAAGTGCTGCATAGGGTCCAATCTTTGACCCAAAGAGTTCGACCGCCATTATACTTGCGGCAATGGGTGTGTTGGCTGCGCCTGAGAGGAGTCCGACAAGACCGATTGCAGCAAAGGTGGCCCTGTCCAGACCAAATATGTCTGCAATGAGGCTTCCTGCCGTCGAACCAATAAAAAATATGGGTGTAACTATTCCCCCGCTTCCCCCGAAGTTGAGGGTGACGGAGGTAAACACCATCTTTATAAACGGGTCATACCAGTTTGTAGCCCCCCCCTCGATGGTTTGCCTTATTGTACCAAGTCCCAGGCCAAGAAACTTTGTTGTGAATATAAAGGTAAGGATAATCAGAATTCCACCACCAATAAGCCCCTTGGCGGGTGACCATATCCTGATCCGGTTACTGATCCTCTTGAAGGATTCAAGCAGCTCGATGAAGATGAATGCACAGAACCCGAGGATGATGCCTGTAATGGCCACTTTCACGATAAATGAGCCGCTGAAGACGGGAACAAAGTTAACGGGGTGATAGAGATAGTTGATCCCCAGGGCGGTTGCAACGTGGTAGCCGATCATACCTGCCACGAAAGATGGAAAAAGGGCGTCATAAAAGAGGTTCCCTATGAACAGGACCTCAACGCCGAAGATTGCCCCGGCTATGGGTGTGCCGAATACGGTTGAGAAACCTGCGCTGATACCGCAGATTACCAGTTTTTTCCTGTCTGCATCACCAAACCTCAGGATGTCTGCAGTGACGGAGGCCAGCCCCCCTCCGATCTGGGCGGCAGGTCCTTCCTTTCCTACAGAGCCTCCCGTTGCAACGGTTATCACGGTGGCAACAAACTTTACCGGAATTACCAGGAAGTTGATCTTTCCCGACCGTTTGTGTACCGCCTCTATGACCTTTTCCGTACCGTGTCCTTCGGCATCCGCGGCAAGATATTTTATAATCAGGCTGCTCAGAAATATGGAAAGGGGAAGGATCAGGAAATAATGATTGTACTTCGTGACGTAATTTTCCGAGATTTCAAGTATCTTAAGGAAGCCTGCTGTTGCAGCCCCTACAATGACGCCGACGGTTGAGGCGATTATGAACCACTTTACCACGCTTGTAAAAAGAACTACTCCTTCTATTACCTCACCGGTTAATCCTTTTGGTATCTTTGGCATTTCTGTTTTTACCTCAACACTAACAATACCCCTACAAGGCTGATATTGTCAAGGGATGCCGGGAAACAGCGTGGATTTCCGCAGAGGAGCCTGGAGAGCCATATTTTCTTTGACATATCATATTTTCATGTGTAAGAATATAACTTCGATTCTCAAGGAGGATTATGCATTTTTCCCGGTACGTTAACAACAGACTCTTTGCCGAGGATGTCTCCGTCGAGGACCTCGCCAGGGAGTATGGGACCCCTCTTTTTATTTACAGCCGTAAAACGATAGAGAGGCACTTCAGGGCCTACGACGAAGCCTTCAAGGAGATAACTCACATTGTCTGTTTTGCTGTAAAGGCAAACTCGAACGGGGCCATACTGAGGCTCCTCGGAAACCTCGGGGGGGGCGCTGATATAGTCTCCGGTGGTGAGTTGTACAGGTCGCTCCGTGCAGGTATTCCCCCGGGGAGGATAGTATATGCGGGCGTCGGGAAGAGGGATGATGAGATAGAATATGCGCTGAAGAAGGGCATTCTCATGTTCAATATCGAGTCTGAACAGGAACTCCTCAGAATAAACGAGATCTCGGGGCGGACAGGCAAAAAGGTCCGTATCGCCCTCAGGATTAACCCTGATGTCGATCCGGAAACGCATCCGTATATTTCCACCGGGCTAAAGAAGAACAAGTTCGGTATACCCATAGAGGACGCCCTTGAGTTTTACCGTCTTGCCGCAGGTCTCCCCAATGTCGAGGTGGTTGGTGTGCATAAGCATATCGGATCCCAGATCACCAGGGTTGCACCCTTTGTTGATGCCCTGAAGCGGGTGATGATCCTTATGGACAGACTCAAGGAGGAGAATATAAACCTCAAATATCTCGATATCGGCGGCGGCCTTGGGATAAGGTATTCAGATGAGTCGCCTCCCCACCCGAAGGACCTTGCAAGGAGGCTGCTCCCTCTGCTCAGGGGACGGGATATAACCATAATCATGGAACCCGGCAGGTCCATTGTGGGAAACGGGGGCATACTTGTTACAAGGGTTCTGTATCTCAAGAAAGGCGCCGACAGGGAGTTCGTTATTGTAGATGCCGGGATGAACGACCTCATGAGACCCACCCTCTATGATTCATACCATCATATCGTCCCGGTAAGGAAAAACAGGAGGAGGGTTTTTAATGCCGATATCGTTGGCCCTATCTGTGAAACAGGGGATTTCCTTGCCAGGGGAAGGAGCATTCAGGCAGTTAAGCAGGGTGAACTCCTTGCCGTTATGAGTGCCGGGGCCTATGGCTTTTCGATGGGTTCAAATTACAACAGTCGCCCGAGGGCTGCCGAGGTTCTCGTTGCCGGGGAAGACCGTTACATCATAAGGAAGCGGGAATCTTACAGGGATCTCGTCAGGGGTGAGAGGGTACCTGATTTCCTGAGATAATTATGGATATAGACTTCACAAAGATGCATGGGCTCGGGAACGACTTCGTGGTTGTTAACGCCATTGAACAGCCTTCCCTGATCGGGATAACAGATGATGAACTGTCTTCATTGTCCGTGTATCTTTGCAGGCGGAGATTCGGTGTCGGGGCGGACCAGCTTCTCATGCTCTTTCCCTCTGATGTGGCCGACTTCCGTATGAGGATCTTCAATGCCGACGGTTCCGAGGTGGAGATGTGCGGGAACGGGATCAGGTGTTTAGCAAAGTACATCTGGGACAGGAACTTAAGCGACAGGAATGTGCTTGATATACAGACAATGGCAGGTATTATCAAACCGGGGGCGAGAGACGGTCTTGTCAGGGTTGATATGGGGAACCCTGAATTTCATCCTGACAGGATACCCCTCTATCTGGAGGGGCTTGAGGACAGTAAGATTGCGAAAGAAGAGAGGGTGCTGGATTATTCACTCGATATAGAGGGTGAACTCCTGAAGATATCCTGCGTATCCATGGGGAATCCCCACTGTGTGATAGTGGTGGACGATGTGCAGACATTCCCCGTGAGTTATTACGGCCCCATGATTGAAAACCAGCAGTTATTTCCCAACAGGACCAACGTCGAGTTCGTCGAGGTAATCAATGATGGAGAGATAAGGATGAGGGTGTGGGAGCGTGGTGCAGGTGAGACCATGGCCTGCGGTACGGGTGCTTCCGCCTCTGCAGTCATTACATCCGTAAAGGGACTGACAAACAGGGATGTAAGGGTTCATCTCCTTGGTGGGGATCTCCTTATTGAATGGGCCGCCGATGGTCATGTGTATATGACCGGTCCTGCTATAGCCGTCTTTGATGGTATTATCCCCTATGAGTTGTACAGATAATGGAGATGCAAGAAAGGCGAAGGACTCAGAGAGAAAAGGTCAGTATTGAAATACAGTTTGCAGTTACTGAATTTGAGAGAGGGACTGCAACGAGACTTGTTGCAAAGGGAAGGATCGTTGACATGAGCCCGGGGGGATTTGGCTTAGAAAGTGAACATCCGCCCCAGAAGGGGTATGTAATAACCGTGATAAACGATGGAAGAGAGGGTACTCCTCCCTATGGCTGGGTTAAGTGGACAGAGCGAAAGGATGGAATTTTCCGGGCAGGACTTGGTTATAGCTTCCGTGATAGCGGGCCTGGATCAGGTTTGCAGTTCCCCGATATACAAAGGGGATCTTGTTAGAGTCAGGGAGATGGGATTGCCGTACAATAGTCTGAGGAGCCTGTAAAAACAACGGCATGCGAGACTTTGAAATCGCAGGTCTTAAAATAAATTGAGGGCCTGCCCTGAATTTTTTCAGGGTGACATGGACAACCGCCCCTCAAAAATCAGAAACAGGAGGTTGCAATGTTTGAAGGATCAATGGTTGCAATAGTAACCCCTTTTAAGGATGGTAAGATCGATGAGGAGGCTTTCTCGGAGCTGATTGAGTGGCATATTGCTGAAGGCACGGATGCCATCGTCCCCTGTGGGACAACGGGGGAATCGGCCACACTTGAATACGATGAGCACTACAGGGTAATAGAGATTGCAATTAAGACCGTTAACAAGAGGCTTCCCGTCATAGCGGGTACAGGGGCTAACTCCACGGATGAGACCATCACCCTGACAGGAAAGGCAAAGGAACTCGGCGCCGATGGTGCCCTCCTTGTCGCCCCTTACTATAACAAACCGACACAGGAAGGCGTTTACAGGCACTACAGGGCAGTGGCTGAGTCAGTTGATCTCCCCCTTGTACTTTATAACGTTCCAGGGAGGACGGCAATAAATATTTCACCTTCAACCGTAGCCCGTCTTGCCGAGATTGAGAATATCGTAGCCATCAAGGAGGCATCCGCTAATATGAGGCAGGTGAGCGATATAATAAGGCTCTGTGGCGAGCGTATAACGGTACTGTCCGGAGATGATTTTACTATCTACCCCATTATGATGCTCGGTGGCAGGGGTGTGATATCCGTCTCTGCCAATGTTTTGCCGAAGGCCCTTTCAGAGCTTTGTGCCGCCTGTAACAAGGGTGATTTCAAAAGGGCGCGGGAGATACACTACATGGTGGAACCTCTAAATGCGGCAATGTTTATCGAGACAAACCCGATCCCTGTAAAAACTGCACTGTCCATGATGGGGAAGATCCGGGAGGAATTCAGGCTTCCCCTCTGTGAGATGGCTGAGAGCAACAGGGAGAAATTGAAGGATGTGTTGGAATCGTATAACCTCATTTAATGCCCGGAGTCGGTGATAAGGGGTAATTTAGGGTCACTCAAGAGACTTGACTAAAGGATCCGTGATGTGATAGCCTGTTAAAAGTTCGGGTCACGAAGATCCGGCATGGCCACGAAGGTTCTGAAAACCTGCGTGGTTTTTTTTTGGAATTTTGGAATTAAGGAATTTAAGGCCATGAAGGCAAGGTGCCGGAAGGTACCTCTTCATGGCCTTTTTTGCTTTTCAGCAGGGCTGTTTTATTTTTCAAACAAGAATTAAACAGAAGGAGCTGAGGATTGAGGCAGACAACTTGCAGAAAGGTGATTTGAATGGAAGGGCAAATGGATTTAATAGAGAAACTCAAAAAGCTGATTCCCCACTGGCAGGAACACAACGGTGAGCATGCAGGAAACTATAGAAAATGGTCTTTGGAAGCACAGAGTCAAGGATATACAGAGGTGGCTGCAATCCTGAACAGGCTTTATGCAGAGAGCATGAAACTCGACGACCTCTTTAAGGAGGCTGAGAAGGAGGTACAAAGGACAGCGAAGCTTCCCGGCTAAAGGTCGGGGCATTCAGCCGTCATTCCCGCGGTCTGCTGGGCGGGAATCCAGTCTTTTCAGTAACTTCTGGATACCCGACTACAGACTTCGGGTATGACAAAAACATTTGCCGGCAGAATACCGGGGCAATGTTGAAGGTTGCTCTATCCGGCGCTCCTTATTGCTGAATTTGGATAAACGAACAGCAATTAAAATTTATGGAGGTTACACCATGCATATGGCGGATGCCTTACTATCACCCACAGTAGGCGGAGGATTCTGGGCAGGGACCATCGGGGTTATAGTTTATGCGGCAAGAAGGGTGAAGGAGAGGATTGATGAACGATTGATTCCGCTTATGGGGGTGCTCGGGGCGTTTGTTTTTGCGGGACAGATGATCAATTTTACCATACCGGGATCGGTCTGAAAATGCTTGGAAAAAGGTCCGGTCACAGAGACAGATGAGCTTTGAAAAGGGGTTTTTCAACGTAGGGTACCTGGACTCACTTTCATACAGGGATACCTTTGTCCACAGGCTTGACCCACGGGTGAAGCTGATTGCAACCATTATTTTCATCGTATGTGTGGTGTCCCTCCCCAAGTATGAGGTTTCCGGTCTGCTTCCCTTCTTTATCTTCCCGATCTTTATGACAACCGTTGGAGAAATACCCGTGAGATATATACTGAAGAAACTACTTGTTGTGTCACCATTTGTCGTCTTTATTGCAGTGTTTAACCCCTTTATCGACCGTAAGATGTTGCTCTCTGTTGGCGGTCTTGAGATAACGGGGGGATGGGTCTCCCTCTTTTCAATAATCATAAAATTTGTACTTACAATAGGTGCGGCCCTTCTCCTGGTTGCCACTACATCATTTATCGGCATCTGTGAGGCACTGGGTAGAATGAAGGTCCCCGAGGTGTTTGTAATTCAACTCCTCTTCCTCTACCGGTATCTCTTCGTTCTCCTGGAGGAGGCCTTCAGGATGGTGAGGGCAAGGGACGCCCGCTCCTTTGGAAAGAGAGGATATGGGTTCAAACCCTTCATACACCTCATTACGGTACTCCTGATCAGGACCTTACGGAGGGCCGAAAGGATATACGGGGCCATGGTATCAAGGGGTTTCAGAGGCAAGATTGTCCTTCCGAGGACACACAGGATTACGGTTACCGATACGGTCTTTCTCTGTATTTCGGCGATACTGTTTCTGACGTTCAGGTCCATGAATATCTCCACAATCATAGGTGACTTTATCAGGGGGTGGCTTTCATGAGCCACCATATAGTTGATTTCAGGGATGTCTCCTACAAGTATCCTGATGGCACAAAGGCACTGAATAAGATAAGCTTCAGGGTTACCCATGGAGAAGCGGTTGGTATTGTAGGTCCGAACGGGGCGGGGAAGACCACCCTTATCATGCATATGAACGGACAGCTTCTTCCGGGGCCGGGAGAGATTATGGTCGGGGACCTGCCGTTAACCGGAAAGACACGGACCGAGATAAGAAAAAAGGTGGGCATCGTCCTTCAGAACCCGGATGACCAACTCTTTATGCCCACGGTCTATGAGGACGTTGGATTCGGGCCGACGAATCTCGGCCTGTTACCAGATGCTGTGGGGGTGCGTGTAAGGGATGCCCTCCGGGAAGTGGGGTGTGCCGACATCGTGGATAGGCCCCCCCACAGGCTTTCAGGCGGACAGAAGAAGGCGGTTGCGATTGCTGGTGTTATAGCCATGAAACCTGATATACTTGTGATGGATGAGCCCAGTGCGAACCTTGACCCTAAGGCCCGAAGGAACCTCATTGACATTCTGAAAGGGTTTCATCACTCCCGGATTATCGCTTCTCATGATCTGGATCTGATACTTGAGGTCTGTGAGAGGTGTATTGTGCTTTATAATGGAGAAGTCAAGGCGGATGGCAGGGCTGAGGATATCCTCCTTGATGAGGCCCTGATGAAGCGGTGTGACCTTGAGCTTCCTGTTTCAGTGCTCTTTCAGAGGAGACAGCAGTGATATAAGGCGGGGGCTTTCGGCAAGGTGCATTGTAAAGAAATGAACGGGGACTGATAGAGTTAACGGAAGAAACCGATTGCGGAGGACTTAACATGTTGGTTGTAATGCATCACTGGGCAACGGACGATGACATCGAGAGGGTCAAGGATACAATCAAATCGCTTGGCTTAAGGCCCGTTGCCATTCCAGGAGCGGAGAGGACGGCGATTGGTGTGATAGGCAACCAGGGCTGGATCGATGACGGTCCTTTGTCCGATATAAAGGGAATCAGGGAGATAATCCATATAACAAAGCCCTTCAAACTCGTAAGCAGGGATTTCCATCCAAGGGATACCGTGGTCAGGCTCGGGAAGGACCTGAGGATTGGCGGGCGTTCCCCATTTCTCATGATTGCCGGTCCCTGTGCGCTTGAGAGCAGGGAACAGGTCATGAAGACAGCTCAATTCCTGATAAAGTGTGGTGTTCCCGTCTTAAGGGGGGGGGCATTTAAACCGAGGACCAGTCCCCACAGTTTCCAGGGGCTTAGGGAGGAGGGTCTCGGCATACTCAAAGAGGTGCGGGAAGAGACAGGAATAAAGGTGGTTACAGAGGTGATGAGCCCCGAACACGTGGAGATGGTGGCAGAGAGTGTTGATATATTGCAGATAGGTGCAAGGAACATGCAGAACTTTGATCTCCTCAGAGATGTGGGACAGTTGAAAAAGCCCGTTATTCTGAAGAGGGGCCTTTCCGCTACCCTTGAGGAGTGGCTTGCCTCTGCTGAGTACATACTCCTGGAGGGAAACCCCAACGTTATACTCTGTGAGAGGGGCATCAGGACCTTTGAGCGGGCAACACGGAATACGGCCGACCTCTCCGTGATACCCCTTGTGAGGAAGACCTCCCACCTGCCCATTATCTTTGATCCAAGCCATGCCACCGGAAAGAGGGATCTTGTCCTGCCGATGGCCCTTGCAGCAGTTGTGGTCGGCGCCCAGGGCGTGATGATCGAGGTTCACCCCGAACCTGAACGTGCCCTCTCCGATGGTCCGCAGTCGCTGAACTTCAGGGAGTTCAGGAAGGTATATAAGAAAATCATCGACCTCGTGGAGTTTGTTAAAGGCGCATGAGCCGGATAACCCCGCCCTGTTGAAAAAAATTGATTGAAGGAGTGTTTTGTTATATCCGAGGACATGAATGAGGCCTTTTCAAGTGTTATTAAAAAACTGATTTCATCCGGAGACATTGCTGAAGATCTCCTTAAACTGAATATTACAGACCAGTTTCTTTCGGATGATACCCATGGGGAAGCCCCCCTGAAAAGACTTAATGCTGCATTTCTGCTGATGCTTTCCGGAAGGTCCCACCCCCTCTTTGATAAAGCCGGATCCTATATCGAAAACAGAAAGAGCGACCCTCAATGGACTGAAAGGGCCGAGTTTTACCTGCAGGCCGTCAGGGATATCCATAGAGAGATCGAGGGGGCATGTTCCCTCGATCATGAGTTCGGTAAGAGGCTAAAGGAGCTTTCGTTATTGTTCGAGGACGGCAAGGCTCCCTATGACAGGATGGAGATGATAGACAGGGTGCATAAGGTGTTCTTCCCAGAGGGTGTGGGTGTGAGTCGTAACAGGGAGGAGTTGATCAGGACCCTGAGGGATAGAAGACGAATAAAAATCACAAGGTTTAATCCTGTTCCGATTACTGATCCGGCAAGGGAGGTCCTATTTACATCCAATGTACTCCTTACCCTGCCTCCTGAAGGAACGGATATCGGTTCCTTTGACATAGGCCCTTCCCTCAGGGAACACCTGATGGATGTTTTCAGGGAGGAGCAGCTCTACTGGTATGACCATCCGGTACAGATAGGTGTGGACATAGAAAAAAACGAGGTTGTCTATGGCCTCAGGGGGTTGGCAGAGGCATTGAGGTTTGAAAAACAGAGGGGCACGGTTCCGGCCTCATCAGGGCTTAACTGCATCCTCTCTGTTTCCGTTACTCACAGGGGACTTCAGTCCTGTGCGAAGGAGTATATAGAGGGAGAACTCAGAAAGGCAAAGGGGACCGAAGACCTCGAGGTATACATCTTTACTGAGGCCGACACAACAGCGCTTGTTGAGGAGATCCTCGCTCCTGCGGCCCGAAGGTTTCTCGGGTACGACGGTGAAGCGCTCCTGAAGGAGGTCTTCGGCGTTGACGGTGAATACGGAAGGCATTACAGTTTCCTTAAGGCCGTTACGGCCCTCTGGCAGGTATTTATCGACCCCGAAGTGGGGGCCGCCTTCAAGATAGACCTTGACCAGGTCTTCCCCCAGTCCGAGTTGGTCGGGGAGACCGGGCTTTCGGCCTTTGAACATCTGAAAAGCCCCCTCTGGGGCGCCGAGGGCATTGACAACGATGGTGATCCGGTTCACCTGGGCATGTTGGCCGGTGCCCTTGTCAATGAGCGGGACATCGGTAAATCCATCTTTACTCCTGATGTGGGTTTTCCTTCTGAGGAAATCAGAGGAGACGAACTCATATTTTACAGCACCCTCCCGCAGGCCCTTTCAACAGAGGCGGAGATGATGACCAGGTATGATGGTAATCCTCTGGACGGGCGTAATTGCTGTATTCAGAGAGTGCATGTTACGGGCGGCACAACGGGGATACTGATCGGCAGTCTCAGGAAATACCGTCCCTTTACACCGACCTTCATCGGAAGGGCGGAGGACCAGGCATATATCATGTCGGTCCTGTTCAGAGAACCCCCTCCCTATCTCAGGTACGTCCACGAGGACGGCCTTGTTATGAGACACGACAAAGAGGTCTTTGCCGGGGAGGCAATAAAGAGCGCTGCCCTGGGGAAGACCGTAGGTGATTATATAAGGCTGGTGTGGTTTTCCCTTTATGCAAGGGCGCTCCCGTGGCCGGTACGGAGAACAAAGGCACTACTCGATCCCTTTACTGGATGCTTTATCTCTCCCATGCCCTTTACCATGGCCTATCTCCGTCTTGCCCTCAAGGCCGCAACCTTCTTTGAAAACCGTGACGAAAGGGGTTATGACCTCCTTAAGACCGGGATCGGAAGATTAAGAAAGATCACGGGAGTGACAGGAGATAATCCCGGTCTTGTGAAAGACCGCTACAGCAGGGAGAAGGAGGCCTGGGATATTTATTATAACGTTCTTGATGCAGTGGAAAAGGCGCTTAAAGGTAACGATCCCTTTGCAGTTAAATTGAAGAAAAGGGCGGAAGAAATTGTAAGAGGGACCAGAATAGAGATTGTAGCATAGTCCTTTTATCCGCCCCTGATCAGTCCTTAAGCACCCTGTATATGGCTGAGAAGTCGAGGTCCTCCATCCCCCTAAGTAAGGTCATTGCAAAGAGTTCCTTTGTTACGCTCGCAGTGAAGGCCGGGGATTTGAGGGTCCGCGCCAGATCCTGGAGGTAGTGGAGGTCCTTGTATATCAGGGATGAAGAGAAATGGGTAGAGAAGTCCTCATTAATGATCTTTTCCCTCTTTGCGTTAAGGACCAGGGAGTTCCCCGCCCCTGAAGAGAGTATATCAATCACCGTTTCCTTATCAATGCCGGTCTTTTCTCCGAGGACTATGGCCTCTGCAAGGGTAGCCATGAATGAGCCGAGGACGAGGTTGTTGATGAGCTTCATCTTTGTTGCCAGCGCCGGCTCCTCGAGGTAGAAGATATCTTTGCCGATCTTTTCAAGATAGGGAAGGGCCTTTTCATAGGCGGGCCTTTCACCGCTTACAAGGATGGTAAGGAGCCCCTTTGATGCCGGGACAACACTTCCCAATACCGGTGCTTCAAGGTAAGATGCACCGGCACCGGCGAGTAACTCATGAAAGCTCCCGACCGAATCGAAGTGGTTTGTTGTGGTATCGATGATTATCTTGCCTCTGCATTCGGCCTTCAGAATACCTTTATCACCTGTCAGCACGGAACTGACGGCCTTGCTGTCAAAGAGATTGAGAAAGAGGACGTCAACTCTGCTGATAAGGGCAGAAGGGCTGTCCGCAATGGGGAGATCAAGGCCCGATGCCTTTTCCCTGGTCCGGTTCCATACGGTGAGGCTCACTCCTTCGGAGACAAGCCTGCCCACCAGCGCCTTTCCAAGGTTGCCCAGTCCTATAAAACCGACATTCATATCAAATCCTCCTTCCGCGTAAGCTGCAGCTGTTTCATAATATGCAGAGTTCTCAGGGCCTGATCGTTACGTAGATATAGCCGCCGGCACGGTATACAAGGAGGAGGACACTCTCCTCTTTACCGATTCGGGATGCAGCCCTTTCGTAGTCCTCTATGCCCTTGATTGCCTTCCTGTTTATCTCCTGAATGACGTCGTTTCTTCTGAGTATTCCGTATGCGGGACTTTCGTCTTCCACACCGGTGATAATGACCCCCGTTACCTTTTCAGGGATGTCGAGGGTCTTTCTTAACTCTGCAGTAATTTCCTGAACGTGAATTCCCTTCAGGACATTTTGATAGCTCCCGGCACGCGTCATCAGTGTCTCGGGGAACTCGGCGATGGTTACGTCGAGGATTTTCTCCTTCCCTTCACGTATAACCTTTACCTCAATGGTCTTGCCGGGAGATGTGTCGGCGACCATACTCCTGAGGTTTGCTACATCACGGACCGGTTTTCGGGCAAACTCCACAATCAGGTCTCCACGCCTGAAGCCTGCCTTTTCAGCCGGGCTGTCCTTTACCACATCTGTAACGAGCGCACCCGTTTCTTTCTTGATATTAAAGTGTTTTGCAAGCTCGGGAGTGATGTCCTGTATTGTTACGCCCAACCAGCCGCGAACCACCTTCCCGTACTTGATGATACTCTCCATAACCGCCTTAGCCATGTCGGACGGTATGGCAAAGCCGATCCCCATATAGCCGCCGTTGGTGGAGAATATTGCGGTATTTATTCCCACGAGTTCACCCCTGATGTTGACGAGCGCTCCTCCTGAATTTCCCGGGTTGATTGCGGCATCGGTCTGGATGAAGTCTTCATAATCGGCGATACCCACATTCGACCTCCCCACGGCACTTACTATCCCCATCGTTATGGTGTGGCTCAGACCAAAGGGGTTCCCTATGGCGAGCACCACTTCCCCCACCTTGAGACTGTCGGACTCGCCGATCTTTATGGTTGGAAGGTCCCCGCCTGCATCTATCTTTATAACGGCAAGGTCGGACTTGGGGTCGCTTCCGACAACCCTGCCCTTGAACTCCCTCTTGTCATAAAGGACTACCTTAATCTCGTCGGCGTCCTTTACAACATGATTGTTGGTAAGTATATAACCGTCATCGGTGACGATCACTCCTGATCCGAGGGCGGAGGATTGGTATTTCCTCTTCTCTCCGTTAAAGCCAAACCTGTCACCAAAAAACTTCCGGAGAAAGGGGTCGTTGAAAAACTCGTCAAAAGGGCTGCGCTGCTTCATGGTTACTGTCTTTGTTGTCGAGATATTAACCACGGAGGGCTTAACCGCTTCCGCCACCTCAGAGAGGGATGAACTGAGTTTGCCTAAAAAGCGTGTCGTGTCCCCGGAAATGCCGGTTTCTTTTGCAAAGGTGAGTTCATGGACGTTCATCTTTACAGAGACTGCCAGCCCGATTATGAGACCGACCATCAGAAGGGAAAAGGCAAAAAGGACGGCTTTTTTATTCATGGCTCGATCACCTCCTGTGGATCCCGGTTTGTTTTTCTGAGCGATCTGTTGGTTGTGAGGTTTATTATAACAAAAAGTTTGACGTGTTGAGAATTATAAGTCAGTCGGAAGTTTCACCCTGAAATCAGGATTAAACAAGATAAATAGTATCCGCTCCGTCTTTTTCATTTATCCTGTTAATCCTGTCTGAATTCGTTTTTATTTTTGGACTGACTTCTCACGACTTTTTTTAGACAGGATGTACAGGATGACGGATTAAACAACGTTTTTTTGTAATATGGGACTTTATGCAGGAATACCCACCACCGCCCGGCCTTACGCATCAAAGGGGCTGCCACTCCTGGGGCATAAAGAGCCTCTCAAAGGTCAGAAGCGCAAACCCGTCGGTCATTCCGGCGATGAAGTCGCATACAACCCGGTGCCTGTCCGCCTTGTTTTCTGAAGGGGTATCCTTTGTGACCTCATCCGTATGTTCAAGGAAATAGGCATAAAGGTCTTCAAGTATCTTCTTAGCCTTTATGAACTCCCTTTTTATCTCTTCACTTTCATATACCCTGTCATAAAGAAAGTCCCTGAGTTCATAGATGGCGGATGAGACATCCTCGTTCATGTCTATCTTGTCATATCCCGTCTCCATTGTCCTGCCGATAACCGCCTTGACCATGATATCGACCCTCTTGGAATATTTGCTCCCGAGTACCTCAACCACATACTTCGGGATATCCTGCTTCTTTATAACACCTGCCCTCATGGCGTCATCGAGGTCGTGGTTGACATAGGCAATGATGTCGGATACGCGGACGACCTGTCCTTCGAGGGTTTCTGCAAGTCCCTCCTTTTTTTTGGGTATGATCTTCCCTTTTCCCTTGGAGTGGGTAACAATCCCGTTCCTGACTTCATAGGTGAGATTAAGGCCCCTTCCTTCCCGCTCAAGGACGTCGATTACCCGGAGGCTCTGTTTGTAGTGATCGAATCCCCCCGGATGGATATCCCGGAGGACCGACTCCCCGGCATGACCGAAGGGGGTATGTCCAAGGTCGTGTCCAAGGGCGATCGCCTCTGCAAGGTCCTCATTCAGACGGAGTGCCCTTGAGATTGTCCTTGCAATCTGCGAGACTTCCAGGACGTGGGTGAGCCGTGTCCTGTAATGGTCGCCTCTCGGGGCAAGGAAGACCTGTGCCTTGTGTTTTAGTCTTCTGAATGACTTTGAATGGATGATCCTGTCCCTGTCTCTCTGGTAACAGGTGCGTATCTCTCCCTCCCTTTCCTTCCTTACCCTGCCTTTGCTGGCAACGCTGAATGCCGCCCCGTGATGGAGGGTCTTAAGTTCAATCTCTTCTGTCTGTTTGCGGATATTCATAAGGCGGAAATGTATATGGTTCAGGATATTAACGGTTCTGATTGCCGTGCCTGCTTTCCGGATAGAGGGATTGTGGTGCCGAAGGGGGGACTCGAACCCCCACAGGTTTCCCCATACGCCCCTCAAGCGCACGTGTCTACCAAATTCCACCACTTCGGCTATGAATATTATCTATCAGATGGATTTATATTGTCAACATGTATGGACGACAGGAGTTCCCTCAATTTTTGAATTTCATTGTCGACCACTTGTTGAATCACTTTTCCCCTTATCTATCAATGCATTATGTTTTTTGTTGCTCTGTTTTTGGGGGAACTCCTGTTCTGATACCACTTGCTTCCTATTCAGGATTACAGTTAAGATTAAGGCATGAAGATTAAAGGTCTTAACAGTCTCAGGTTCAGATTCAGCCTGATTGTTGGGATTATTCTATTTCTTTTCTGTTTATTCTTTTCCTCGATCCTTTATTACTATCTGAGAACCCACGCAATCGAGAATGCCAACAGAAAGACACTCATAATCATGACATATGTTAAGGCCATCGGGGATTATGTGAAGAATTCATTCAGGCCCGGGATGCTTGAATTACTTTCCAGGCAGCATACGGAGGATGAGTTCCTGGTTGAGGCGATGTCTACAACACATGTAAACCTTGAAGTAATGAGGCTGTTCAATAAAGACCTCAGTGAATACGTATACAAACGGGTTTCTGATAAACCACTAAAT
>VAPE01019029.1_pt1 | contig 27535 bp, 27 predicted proteins | sample 3393911 | NCBI WGS metagenome assembly VAPE01 (sample SAMN08290436, study PRJNA428436) | hydrothermal vent metagenome | isolation source: Deep-sea hydrothermal vent chimney | place: Atlantic Ocean: South-mid Altantic Ridge
CATCTGAACCGGACAGAAAAGCCACAATACATATGCAGACGATGATGGCTATCAGACCGACAAGCTTATTTGTAGAATCTAAGGATATTGATTCCATTATTTATCGGACTTGATCTTCCGCACTATCACATCAGCCACTTCGGATGTCCCTGCAGCAGTAGGATCATCGGGGTCCGGCTTCATATCGTAGGTAACGCTCGACCCCTCGGATATGACCTCTGCAACCGCCCTTTCAAGAACCGAGGATGCCTCATCTTCCCCGATATAGCTTAGCATCATCACAGCGGAAAGGATCATGGCAAGGGGATTGACCTTGTTAAGGCCCCTGTATTTGGGGGCGCTGCCGTGGGTGGGCTCGAATACCGCTATGCCGTCCCCGATGTTTGCACCCGGTGCAAGCCCGAGACCGCCTATCAACCCGGCTCCGAGATCTGAAACTATATCACCGTAGAGATTCGGGAGGACAAGCACATCATAAAGCTCGGGCTTCTGGACGAGCTGCATACACATATTATCAATAATTCTGTCCTCGAATTCAATACCGGGAAAATCCTCCGAGACCTTCCTGGCGGTCTCGAGAAAGAGGCCGTCTGAGAACTTCATTATATTGGCCTTATGGACGGCGGTTACCTTTGCTCTTTTATTCATCACGGCATACTCAAAGGCAAACCTGACGATCCTCCCGGTGCCGAATACGGAAATGGGTTTTATGCTTATGCCCGAGTCCTCTCTGATCCGGCGACCCGTTGTCTTTTCAATGTAATCGATAAGCCTTAGGGTGTCTTCTTTTCCTTTTTCAAACTCTATCCCGGCATAGAGGTCCTCCGTGTTTTCCCTGACTATAACGAGGTCGATATCCTCATATTTTGTGCGTGCACCCCTGTAACTCCTGCATGGTCTTACACAGGCATAGAGGTCGAGTTCCTGTCTCAGGGTCACATTAACGCTCCTGAACCCCTTACCCACGGGCGTTGTAACAGGGCCTTTAATTGCAACCCTGTTCCTCCTGATAGACTCCAGAACCCTCCGAGGCAGGGGAGTGCCTTCTTCCCTGTAGACATCCTCGCCCGCATTCTGGACGTCCCATTCTATGTCCACACCTGTTGCTTCTATGACCCTGACGGTGGCCTCGCTTATCTCGGGACCGATACCGTCACCTGGAATAAGTGTAATCCTGTACATATCACCTCCGGAAAACAAAGAGGACCTATTATACAAAAAGACTTTTCTTGACTTCAATGCTGACTCTAATTTATGATAACATTCAATGCTGAAAGAGATAGCCATAGGCTCCGACCATGCCGGACTGGAGATGAAAAACCGGATAAAGGCGCTCCTGATCCAGCACGGTTATACTCCTCTTGATTTAGGCACCAACGATGAGTGTTCCGTTGACTACCCGGATTTTGGAGAGAAGGTTTCGAAAGCGGTTTCCTCGGGTGAGACGGCAAGGGGCATTCTTATATGCGGGACAGGAATCGGTATGTCTATTGTCGCGAACAAGTTTCCCGGCGTGAGGGCAGCCCTCTGCCACAACGTCCATGCATCAAGGATGAGCAGGCTCCATAATGACTCCAACATCCTCGTTCTGGGTGGAAGGACGACTGAAAAATCTCTTGTGGAAGAAATTGTAACAACGTGGCTTGAAACCCCTTTTGAGGGAGGCAGGCATGAAAGGCGCCGGGATAAAATAAACTCAATCGAAGAGAGGATAAAAAGTGCAACTCAATGAAGTACGTAAAACAGACCCCGAGGTTTATGACTCCATCATAAAGGAAACACAACGTGAGGAGAACAAGATTGTCCTGATTGCATCTGAAAACTATGCATCCAGGGCTGTCCTTGAAACACAGGGATCGGTTTTTACCAATAAATATGCCGAGGGTTATCCCAGGAGGAGATACTATGGCGGATGTGAATACGCCGACCAGGTAGAGGACCTCGCCGTAGAACGTGCAAAGAGACTCTTTGGTGCCGAACACGTAAACGTCCAGCCCCATTCCGGGACCCAGGCAAACATGGCGGTCTTTTTCGCGGTCCTTAAGCCCGGGGATACAGTGCTTGGCATGAGTCTCAATCACGGAGGTCACCTCTCGCATGGCGCGCGTGTCAACTTCTCCGGATTCCTCTACAACGCCCTGAGCTACGGCGTCAGGCAGGATGGATACATAGACATTGACGCGGTAAGGGATATTGCAAGAAAACACCGGCCGAAACTGATTGTAACCGGTGCAAGCGCATACTCGAGGGTTATAGACTTCAGGGCATTTTCAGAGATAGCAAAAGAGACGGGCGCATACTTCCTTGCCGATATCGCCCATATAGCAGGCCTCGTTGCCAGCGGAGTCCACCCCACCCCCTTCCCCTATGCTGACTTTGTCACTACAACGACACACAAGACCCTGCGAGGTCCCCGTGGCGGGATGATCATGTGCCGTTCGGAATTTGCAAAAAAAATAGACAAGATGATCTTCCCCGGCATCCAGGGTGGACCCCTCGTTCACGTAATAGCCGCCAAGGCGGTTGCCTTCAAAGAGGCCCTCTCTCCGGGGTTCAGGGAGTATCAGGACCAGATCGTCAGGAACGCCAGGAAACTCTCTGAAGAATTAATCCTGCGCGGGTTCGATATAATTTCAGGCGGGACAGACAACCACCTGATGCTCGTTGACCTCACAAAGAAGGGAATTACGGGAAAGGACGCCGAAGCCGCACTTGATATAGCGGGAATCACCGTGAACAAAAACGCCATCCCCTATGATGAAAAACCGCCCACAATAACCAGCGGCATCAGGCTTGGAACCCCGTGCGTTACAACACGGGGAATGAAGGAGGCTGAAATGGTGGAGATTGCATCCATAATAGACAGCGTAATCAATAATTCAAACAACGAGTCGGAATTGAGGGAATTGCGTGAACGGGCTGCTTCACTCTGTAAATCTTTCCCTTTATACTGATCCCTTCAGACAATGAAATGTCCCTTTTGTGGAAATCTGGAAGACAGGGTTATCGATTCAAGAACCGGCAAGGACGGCGACGTTATAAGGCGGCGGCGGGAATGCCTGAAGTGTGAACGGCGTTTCACATCCTACGAAAAAATCGAAGAAAACCTCCCCCTGGTTATCAAGAAGGATTCAAGGCGGGAACCCTTTGACCGGTCAAAGATCCTCACCGGGCTGAAGAAGGCATGTGAAAAAAGGGATATCGAGACGGAAACCCTTGAGGAGATCGTTGATGAGATCCAGAGAAAGCTCCTTGAACTCGAGGTGAAGGAGGTAAAGAGTTCCTGGATAGGAGAGGAGATAATGAACACCCTCAAGGAACTCGATAAGGTCGCCTACGTGAGGTTTGCCTCGGTTTACAGGGAATTCAAGGATCTGAACGAGTTCATGGAAGAGATGAAAAGCCTCTTTGAGTAAGAACGTGCTCCTCTGTGAAATAGTCTTCCCCCAGAACCTTCCCTTTCTCACATACTCGGTACCGGAACCCCTTAAAGAGATCATTAAACCGGGACAGTTGGTTACGGCGCCCCTGCGTAAGAGGGAGAAAAAGGGCATCGTGCTCAGATTGCGGGCGGCCGTTGATGCCTCCGGCCTTAAAGAGATAACCGGTATTGTAGATTCCACGCCGCTGCTTCCCCTGCCCCTCATATCTCTGCTTGAATGGGCCACCGACTATTACATAACCAACCACGGTTTGATGCTAAAGTCCATGCTTTCCGATGTCCTGATATCCCCACCGGGTAAAACCAGGCCCTGCAGTCCGCTCATTCCCGGATACGATACGGATGAAAACACGGAAGATACGGAAGAGATTATTGCAAATATAAAGGCCTTGACCGGGGAAGGCAGGTTCGGCGTATTCCTTCTGCAGCCGGCCGATCAGTACTCACAACTCCAGGTCATCCAGGGACTTCTCTCTGAAGGGGTGTCTGCACTGATACTGTCGCCTGAGGTATCCTATGCCGAGAGGATCTATACCGTAATAAACCGCTGCCACAGTGGAAAAACCGCAATCCTGCACGGCAGGATGAAGAGATCGGAACGTTACGATACACTGAAGGGCCTGCTCAACGGTAATTACTCAATCCTTACAGGGACGAGATCCGCCGTATTTGCACCCATGAAGCCCGAAATACTTATTGTGACTCAGGAGCATAATCACTCATATAAACAGGAGGAGTCACCGCGCTACCATGCCCGTGATGTTGCCGTTATGAGGGCGATGCTCGAGGATATACCCGTCCTGCTTATGTCACCAACACCCGCTCTGGAGTCCCTCCACAACTGCAGGAGGAACAAATACAGGCTGATCAAGACCGGACCCAGGCCCAACCCGCCGGTGGTAAGGGTTCTGGATCTCAAGAAAACCGTATCCCCCGTCCCCTTTCTCTCCCAACGGGTGATAAACTCCCTGAAGGCCGTTACCAAAAACGGAGGCGGCGCAGGGAAGAAGGCCATGATCATTATTCAGAGAAAGGGGTATGCAATGCTCAGGTGTGATGAATGCGGACATATAGAGGAATGTCCCGACTGCATGATACCCCTAGTGTATCATAAAAAAGAGGGCCTCCTCTGCCACTACTGCAAATTCAGCAAACCCCTTCCACGCTCATGTCCGCACTGCAAGGGCTACAATCTCACCCCGTTCGGGGCAGGTGTCGAACGGATTCAGGAGTACCTTGATAATCTCTTCGAGCCCGACGTGAAACCCCGGGAGATAACCCTTGATGCCCCCGGGGACCGCTACCTGATTGTCGGGACCCTCTCAAAGAAGGGAATCGATTCCAGGAGCCTCGACCTGATCGCATTTCTTAACCCTGATATCATCTTAAACCTGCCGGACTTCAGGTCCTCGGAGAGACTGTTTCAGGAAGTCGTCTCCGTAAGCGATTTTTTATTACCCGGCGGTGAGATAATTCTGCAGACGGAGGTACCCTGGCACCCGGTCTTCAGGTACCTCAAGAAATGGGATTACCTCGGCTTTGCCCGGGATGAGCTTATGAAACGCAGGGAAGCCGCAGCGCCACCCATTACCAAAATGATAGCGGTGTATATCTACAAAAAAAGGGAAAGTGATTCAGACAGGGACGATATCGAGGGTGCTATAGAGGGAGTTGGAAACAGGGAGGATGTCCACGGCCCCGTCAGGACCCTTCCCAGGCTCAGGGGATATGAGGTCTGCTACCAGGTAGTATTAAAGGGTAAGACGATGAGTATACCGAGAAAAAAAGCCCTGTACCTGAAGGACAGACTCACGGAGGACGGCTTTACCCTACGGTTTGATGTCGACCCTGTATTCCTTTAAAATAACCCTTGCCGTGTCGATATCCCTAATTATCTGTTCCCTGAGGGCATCAGCGCCCGGAAAGGTCTTTTCCCCCCTTAGCCTGTCAATAAAATATACCACGATATCCTTCTTCAGGAGGTTACCTTTAAAATCAAGGAGGTGCACTTCATAATTCTGCTTCTGACCGCCGAAGGTCGGGTTCTTCCCAATATTTGCCACCCCGTCATAAACATTCGCGTCGACCGATACCTTGACAACATAAACCCCCTCTTTTGGAATGAGTTCGTGGGGGGTGGTGATGTTTGCCGTTGGGGTATTCAGAATCCGCCCTCCCCTCCCTGCGCCCTTTATTACGGTACCGTGTATTGAATATGGCCTGCCGAGGAGGGAGGATGCCTCGCAAACCCTTCCCCACTGCAGGAGCTGCCTTACCCTTGTGCTGCTTACCGTGAACCCGCCGATCTTCATGTTCCGCACGACATTCACTGTGAACCCATACCTCCTGCCATAATTCCTGAGCATCCTGGTTGTCCCCTTTTTACCTTTTCCAAACCGGTAGTTGTGGCCTACAATTACATGTTTAACTTTAAGTTTTTCAACGAGTATTTGCCTTATAAAGTCATCAGGTGACAGCCTTGAGAAATCCTTATTGAACCTGATTAACAGAAGGAGGTTGATACCGGATTCCCCGATCAGCCTTATCTTCTGGTCGGTCGGGGTCAAGAGCCTTACATCTCTTTCAGGGGCAAGGACCTTTACGGGATGGGGCTCAAATGTAATAGCCATGGATGCCCCCCCCATGCGTGATGCGACATCGACAACACGACTGAAGATCTTCCTGTGCCCGAGGTGTACGCCGTCGAAGTTGCCTATCGTGACGACAGGCGACTCCGGGTTCTCCTCAAGCTCTTCCAATCCCCATATGACTATCATATCTCCTCTGCGCTATTGTGAATTGCCTTGACGTGCTGTTCTTCCAATAACCCGTGAACCCAGGGAGCCGAAGAAGACGAAAAAACCTGCAAATCCCTGAGAGTCCGTCCGGGTATCGGCCTCCCGGTCAAGCTCTCCGGTCAAGGGCCGGCACTTGCCGATGGCATGCCTTGGAGCATAGCAATGTAAGGTTTTGATATTTTATCCTTATATTTGCCTCCTGCACTTCGGTGCTTTCGGCAAAGAACATTGTAAGGAAATCTTGATTAATTAGTGTCTGAGTATAAAGTCAGTCTCTCTACCTGTCATTCCGGCAGTCCTTAAGCCGGAATCCAAGAGGAGCATGATTCCCGATGTAGCGGGAATGACAATTCAAACACCCCGGCATTACAAAGTTGACACGACACATGCAGTATTTTTTAAAGATACAATACAACTTAAGATAACAAAAGCACCTTGCCTAAATAAAGGAAAATATGCAAAATATAAGCGTTATGTCCGATGGGCTGACCTATAAGGAATCCGGTGTGGATGTGGATGAAGGGGAACGTTTCGTCAAACTCATTTCACCCCTTGTAAAGGAGACCTTCCGTAAAGAGGTCCTTACCGGACTTGGTGGGTTTGGTGCGCTCTTTGAATTGGATCCCGGCAGGTTTAAAAAACCTGTGCTGATCAGCGGAACCGACGGCGTCGGGACAAAACTGAAGATCGCCTTTATGGTAGACCGCCATGATACCGTGGGTATAGACCTTGTGGCGATGTGTGTAAACGACATCCTCACCTCCGGGGCGGAACCACTCTTCTTTCTCGATTACTTTGCTACAGGCCGCCTGAGTGCGGAAATCGGGAAGGAGGTCGTAAAGGGAATAGTCCGGGGCTGCAGGGAGGCCGGATGCGCCTTGATAGGCGGAGAAACAGCCGAAATGCCGGGTTTTTACAGCGCAGGTGAATACGACCTGTCAGGATTTGCCGTGGGGATTGTTGAAAAGGATGAAATTATTGACGGAAGCACGGTTGATACAGGTGACGTCATAGTCGGTATTTCCTCAAGCGGCCTTCACAGTAACGGATTCTCTCTCGTGAGGAACCTGTTCTTTAACCGGAATAAGATGGAGATTGACTCCTACATGGAGGTCCTGGGGAGAACCCTCGGGGAAGAACTCCTCGAGCCTACGAGGATATATGTAAACGCCTTTAACCTCCTCAGGGAGGAGGGAATCGGCGTCAAGGCAATGGCCCATATTACAGGGGGAGGCATTCCAGGCAATCTGCCGAGGGCGCTCCCTGCGGGGAAAAGGGCGCTCCTGCGGAGAGGTTCATGGAAGGAGCCGCCGATTTTCGATATGATAAGAAGGCTCGGGAATATCTCTGAAAGAGAAATGGAAAAAACCTTCAACCTCGGCATAGGATATATTATAATATTGAGTGCCGCTGAGGCAGAGAGGGCCGTCTCCGTGCTGAAGGGTCCGGTTTATGAAAGTTTTATTATTGGCGATATCCAAAATGGAGAAAAGGGGATAGAGTATGCATAAAATAAAAACGCTCCTCCGCCGTATCTTTGCACCGATAACCATAATGCTTATACCCCACTCCAACAAGAGGCCCATGAGTGTAAAGCTCCCCTCGATAGGAATAATAGTTCTTTTATTAATCTGGACTTCTTTTACGGGGTATATTGTTTTTGTGGGCGTCACTACGGAGAGGTACAATGAGGTGAAGGCGAAGCTGGATTTCTATTACGGACAGTTTGCCGACCTGAGAACGACCATTAATTCCCTGAGAAAGTCAGAGACACAGTTTAAGCGGTTGTTTTCCCTTGAGAAAAAGTCCGAGGTCCTTGAAACCCTCGATGTATCCGACTCAGGCTCTATAGATATGGAGCTGCTGAAGAAGCAGATTGAAAAGACAATGGATACCGTGGGAGAGATAAAGGACTACCTCAGACAGCAACGCGATATCTACTTTGCCACACCAAGGGGATCACCGCTCGAGGGGGGTTATATCAGTTCTCCCTTTGGCTGGAGAAAACATCCCAAGACCGGCAGGAGGGATTATCATACCGGTATCGATATAGCGGCTTGGCCGGGCACCCCTGTACGGGCAACGGCGGACGGTATTGTAAGTTTCTCCGGCTGGAGTGGCGGCAGCGGCAGGCTTGTAGTGCTTGAACACGGCTTTGGGTTTACCACCGCATATGCCCATAACAAAAAAATCATCGTTAAGGTAGGACAGAAGGTCAACCGGGGAGATATAATTTCCTATGTCGGTTCCACGGGAAATACCACCGGCCCCCATGTTCACTACGAGGTATGGCTTGATAAAAAGCCCGTTAACCCCCGTTCCTATATGAAAGGAAAATGAAATGTTTAATAAAAAATATGACAAGATAGAGACGATTGTAGGATTCAACTCAACGATAAAAGGCGAGGTGCATGTCAAGGGGACACTGCGTACGGATGGGATGATCGAGGGCAATATAAAGGCGGACTGGGTAGTTGTGGGACAGAAGGGACGCGTCAAGGGAAATATTCAGGCTACGGGCGTCCTGGTGGGGGGTTCGATAGAGGGCAACATCGAGGCAAAGGAGTCTGTCGAGATTAAATCCAAGGGATATATCTGCGGAGATATCAGGACTCAAAAACTTGTCATTATAGAAGGCGGTATATTTGACGGCTACTCTATCATGAAAAAAGAGGAGAAGAAGGTTGTTGAACTCCAGAAAGGTCAGCAGGGTCCTGAAAAACCCAGGTGAAACAGTCAAGGCGGATATACCGGCAGGACATCTCCCTCAAGGACGCACTTCACAGATGGCATGACTTCCTGAAAAACATTCACAGGACAGAGGCCGAGCATATACCCGTTGAGGGTTCCCTTGGCCGTACCACTGCTTCTGCAGTATTTGCCGCCATATCATCTCCCTTTTTTCATTCCGCTGCCATGGACGGCTATGCAGTTCCCTTCCATGAGACCTTCGGCGCTTCAGAGACCACCCCGGTTAAACTGAAGATTGATGATACGGCCGTTGAAGTAAATACAGGGGAACCCATGCCCGGCGGGTGTAATGCCGTGATCATGATAGAGGAGATCCACAGGGACGGGGATTATATAATAATCAACTCCCCTGCAACCCCTTACCAGCATGTCAGGACCGTTGGAGAGGATATTGTTCAGACCGAGCTTATCCTTCCGGAAAATCACCTTGTCCGGCCCATAGACATCGGTGCAATGCTGGCCGGGGGAATCACCGGAATAGGTGTCCGGCGTAAACCGCTTGTGCGGATCATTCCCACGGGAAATGAGATTATAGCCCCTGGTGAGCCCCTTTCAAGGGGAAAGATAATAGACTTTGACAGCTACATGATAGGGGCGATGGTCCTGGATGCAGGTGGAGATTATACCAGGGAGGAAATAATCCCCGACAACAAAGAACTACTTAAAGAAGTACTATCTAACTCCTTGAATAAATGTGATTTTATTGTCGTTATTGCAGGATCTTCGGCAGGCACCAGAGATTTCACGCCGGATGTGATTGCTGAGATGGGCGATATCATTCTCCACGGCATAAGGATAAAGCCCGGAAAGCCCGTCCTCCTTGGAAGCATCGAAGGAAAACCGGTTATCGGTCTTCCCGGCTATCCAGTCAGCGCTTACATAACCTTTGAACTCTTCGGCCTGCCCCTCATTTTACACCTCCTCGGCAGGGCTCTGCCCCGGCGGGAGGAACTCATCGCAAACCTCGCAAGACCCGTTACATCACCTCCCGGCAGTGAAGAGTTCCTCCGGGTCAAGGTCGGAAAGGTGGGTGATAAATATATGGCGACACCCGTCGGAAGAGGGGCCGGAGCCGTCATGACGCTACAGCGTGCCGACGGCATTGTACGGGTTCCTGAAATGAGCGAGGGGCTTGCAGCAGAAACGGAAATCAAGGTAACACTGATGAAGGACAGGGAGGAGATCGAGAACAACATCGTCTGTATCGGAAGCCATGATAACTGCATCGATTTGCTTGCAAACCGGTTAAAGCAGCTCTTCCCCGGATACAGTCTCTCATCTGCGCATGTCGGCTCGATGGGCGGGCTCGTTGCCGTAAAAAAGGGACAGGCACATATGGCCGGAACGCACCTTCTCGACGAAACCTCCGGTGAATACAACGTGCCTTTCCTAAAGAAATTCCTGAAGGGAATCCCGCTCACGTTGATAAACCTCGTTTACCGCCAGCAGGGGCTTATCGTACAGAAGGGTAATCCCCGGGGGATTAAGGGTATTGGAGACCTTACAGGAGAGGGTCTTGTCTTCATAAACAGACAACGCGGTTCAGGAACAAGGCTCCTGACGGACAAGTGCCTGAAGGATGAGGGTATCGACCCCGCAGATATCGAGGGTTACGGCAGGGAAGAGTTCACCCATATGGGGGTTGCCTCTGCCGTTGCATCCGGGGTAGCGGATGCGGGTATGGGTATCATAACAGCCTCTATAAGTCTTGGACTCGAATTCGTTCCTGTGGCCAGGGAGAGATACGACATTGTGGTAAAGAATGATTTTCTCGATTTACCGCCCTTTACCGCGCTTCTCTCCATCATCAGGTCGGATGAGGAATTCAGGGCGATGGTCAACTCCCTCGGCGGATACGATACGAGTGATATGGGCAGGGTTGTTTACGAACAATCCACCTGAAGCCGTGGCTTAAAACTCACCTCTTCTTTTGACAACAATGAATAATGCCCTTGCATTTCAGAAGGACCTCAAGCTTGTACCCCCCTCTGTTGATGACAAGAGGGCCGATCTGGAACGCCTGCTGAATGCCCTGGAGTTGGATAACCTACAGGTCCCCCTGGGCCTGGTCAGGGAACTTCCGGCTGCCCTGAGAGACAACGGGTTCAACATATCCCCGCTCTTCGGGATGTTTGACGGGGGCACAAGGCTCATCAGCCTCGACCGGAAGGAGTTCGCCGGACTTGCCATAGACATCGGAACCACCAATATAGCCGCATCCCTCCATGATCTTAAAAGGGGAACGAAGATCTCTGCAATGAGCATCGAAAACCCCCAGAGGGAGTATGGCCCGGACATCCTCTCCAGGGTCCAGTTTGCCATGGAGCACGGCGTAAAAGACCTTACCGGCTCCCTCGTAGGGGGACTCAACCGGCTGATCGAAGCGGTAACATCCGGGGGCGCGGTCGAAAAGGAGCATGTGGTTGCCGTAACCGTCGCCTCCAACACGGTGATGACCCATTTTCTCCTTGGCCTCGATGTAAACAACATACCGATAGAGCCCTATACCCCCGTGGTGCATTCACCGGGGTTTTTCACGGCAGGAGAACTCGGTCTCGATATCGATCCCAGGGGCGTTGTTTACATATTTCCAAATGCCGGAAGTTATGTCGGCGGGGATATTGTATCCGGAATAATCTCAACGAAAATACACAGGTCCGGGGCCATCTCGGTACTGATAGACGTGGGCACAAACGCCGAGATCGTGATAGGCAACAGGGACTGGCTGCTGGTCGGAGCCGGAGCTGCCGGTCCGGCCCTCGAGGAGGGTATCTTCTCCTCAGGGAAAAGGGCTGTCGAAGGAAGCATCTACAGGATCGACCTTCAGGGTGATCCTGCCGTGCCTGTGTACAGGACCATCAACAATGCCCCCCCTGCCGGTATATGTGGTTCCGGGATTATCGACCTCGTTGCCGGCCTCTATGAACAGGGCATGATCGACAACAGAGGGAGATTCACTCCGGAGTGTCATACCGGGATCATAAACGGGGAAAGGGCATACACAGTGTTTAAGGACGACAAAACCCACCTATACATCACAGAGCGTGAGATCGATAATTTCCTCAGGAGCAAGGCCGCAATGTTTACATCGCTTCATGTCCTGTTGCAGGCAGTCGGGATCGGGATAGGGGATATCGAGCGGATCTTTATTGCAGGGGCGCTTGGGGGCGGTGTCAGGGTCGAAAAGGCCATAACCCTGGGGATGCTTCCTGATATCCCCGCTGAGAAATATATCCCCGCAGGAAACACGTCCGTTAAGGGGGCAAAGCTTCTCCTTAAGGATGCAGGGCTTCTTGACGATATCCGGGAGGTGCGTTCAGAGATAACCTACCACGAGATGAATACGGATACGACCTTCATGAAGGAATTCCCCGGGGCACTCTTTATACCACACGCAAACCCCCGGGTGCTGAAGCCTTAAGCGCAAAAGGCAGGAGGCAGGAGACAGAGGGTATGGCGAATCCAGAATCGAGGCAGGAAAACTAATGAACCTTTTGTTCGTGATAACAAGAAAGATTCCCCGAACGCTTTCGGGGAATGACCGACATATGGAACTGCGGCAGAGATAGCATGGTACTGTAAATTCAATAAAATCAATATATTACAGCAATTACTTGATCTTTCACTCGAACCATTGAATCCCCGGCCCCCTGAAGTGCTCTGATTTCGCCGGCTCTTTTGGAGATGATCCAACCGCACCAATGATCACTCCTTTGATCACTCCTTCTCCTTGGCTTCCTCCCAGAGCCGGTCCATCTCTTCAAGGCTCAGTTCATCGAGCTCCCTTCCCATAGCCCTTGCCCCTGTTTCAATGTATCTGAATCTCCTTATAAACCTGTCCGTTGTCCTTCTCAGGGCCTCCTCAGGGTTTATATTTACAAAACGTGAAAGATTCACGATGGAAAATAAGAGGTCACCCAGTTCCTCTTCCATCCTCTTGCCTTCCCCGGACCTGAGAGCTTCCCTGAACTCCTCAAGCTCCTCTTCAATCTTCTCCAGAACACCTCCTGCCTCCTTCCAGTCAAACCCGACCCTTGAGGCGCGTTCCTGAACCCTCTGTGCCCTCAGTAGGGAGGGCAATGCCCGGGGAACCCCTTCAAGCACCGAATCCCTCAGTTTACCTTCCCTCTTTTTGTGTTCCTCCCACCGCTGCACAACCTCCTCGGTACTTTCCAGATTAAGATTGCCAAAGACGTGGGGATGTCTTGATACCATCTTCTGCGTTATAGAGTCGAGGACGTCCCGGATATCGAATTCACCCAGTTCCTCTGATATCCGCGCATGGAATATAAGCTGAAACAGCAGGTCACCGATCTCCTCCTTTATTTTCTCCGGAGAGTTCTCCTCTATTGCCTCGAGGAGTTCATATGCCTCCTCTATCAGGAATGGTTTTAAGGACTCCCTCGTTTGTTCCCTGTCCCAGGGACAACCGTTTTTGTCCCGGAGACGGTCCATGATACTAACGAGACGTTCAAATTTATCCACTTATACGCCCCTTCTGTCAGAGAATATGTATTTATGGATCTGGAGGTTCAGCCTGACGGAGAGCCCGTCATCGAGCATCCACCCTGCAAGGTCTTCCGGTTTGACGGCCCCTGTGGATGGTGAAAAAAGCACCCTCTCCTCTTTGAGGCCGTACTCTTTTATAACCCCTTTAGACCACTCGTAATCATCTGGCGAGGTGATAACAAACTTTATTTCATCATGCTTCCTCAACCTCTTCAGGATACCGAAATCCATCCTCCCGGCCATGCCGCTTCCCGGGGTCTTTATATCGATAATCGCAACACAACGTTTGTCGAGCTTGCTGATGTCCCGGGAACCGTTCGTCTCAACAAGCACCTTAAACCCCTCATCTGCAAGCCCTGAAATAAGGATGAATGCGTTTTCCTGGAGTAAGGGTTCACCACCTGTGACCTCTACAAGCCAGAGACCCGAGCCCGTGGCATCATCGATAAGGGCCTCTATCTCCGTCTCCTGCCCCCCCTCATAGGCGTAGACTGTGTCACAGTAGGTGCATCTGAGGTTACAACCGGTGAGTCTGATGAAAAAACAGGGATATCCGGCATAGCTTGACTCACCCTGGATACTCCTGAAGGTCTCACAGACAAGCAGCCTTCCGTTATTTTTCATATTGAAAGACTTCTTTAAGGGCCTCATCTACAGGGCCGGGCACAAGGCCCCTCACATCACCGCCGAAGGATGCGATTTCCTTCACCATTGTAGAGGAGAGGAAGGAATACTCCTCGGACGGCATCATAAAAACCGCCTCAATTTCCGAGTCAAGCCTCCGGTTCATCAATGCCATCTGCAGCTCATACTCAAAATCGGAGACCGCCCTCAGACCCCTGACTATAGCAACCACCCCCCTCTGTCTGGCATACTCGACAAGGAGGCCCTTAAAGGGCTCTATCCTTAGCCTCTGCAGTGCTCCAAGGGACTTTTTCATCAGATCGAGCCTACTGTCAACGTCAAACAGGGGTTTCTTTTTCGGATTGACGGCAACCGCAGCTATTACCTCGTCGAAGATTCCGAGGCTGCGTTTTACAATATCGATATGGCCGTTTGTAATGGGATCAAAGGTCCCGGGACATATGGCAACCCTCTTTGTTTCATTCAACACGTTCGTCACTCCTTATTCCACGATGTTATAGCTCGTTAAGGCAGTATCCCCATAGGAATACTCCTTGCGTTTAATGAGTTTGCCAACCTGATCAGGCAGCCTCTTTTTTGAGAAGTGCTCAACCAGGACCATTCCGTCCCTGCTGAGAATCCCGCTTTCAGCAATAAAGGGCAGCACCTTCATTATCTCTTCCGTACGGTAAGGGGGATCGACAAAGATAAAATCGAAAACCATATTCTCCCTCACGGCCTTCTTCAGAAAGGTAAAACTCCCCATCCTGTAAACCCTGGCAGATGACGAAAAACCGAACTCCTCTGCAACTTTCTTAATAAGATCCGCCCTCAGGGTATTAATATCAACAAACACCGACCTTCCGGCACCACGACTCAACGCCTCGAGGCCTACGGCGCCGGTGCCCGCATACAGATCAAGAAAGGCGGAGTCCTCAACAGACGGTCCGATTATGTTGAATATAGCCTCCCTGACCTTTGAAGCAGTGGGCCTTATGGTCCTGCCTGCCGCCTTTAGCCTTCTACCCCTTGCCTGCCCTGCAGTGATTCTCATACTCCGGTGTCGAGAGGGGGATTGATGATCACGGAATTATTCCTTTCATGAGCATTATCGACAATCACCCTCCTGCCCTCGACCCTCAGCCTTCCCTCTGCAAAGAGCTTGACGGCAAAAGGGAATATCCTGTGTTCCTCTTTAAGTATCCTTTCCGAGAGGGTCTCTTCAGTGTCATCGTGATATACCGGTACCACAGCCTGAACAATTATCGGACCCGTATCCACACCCTCATCGACAAAATGCACGGTACAACCCGAAACCTTTACACCATAGTCAACGGCCTGCCTCTGTCCATGTAATCCGGGGAAGGCAGGCAGGATTGCCGGATGTATATTCATTATCCTCATTGGAAACTCCTCGATAAGGGGTCTCTTTACAACCCTCATGAACCCGGCAAGTATAACAAGCTCAACACCTCTGTCCTTGAGTTCCCCGGCAAGCTCCGCAAAGTAATTCTCCCCCGAGCGGTAATCTCCGGGTTTCATGACAAGGTGGGGTATGCTGCGCTTGCGCGCCCTTTCAATTGCATAGGCATCCGGGTTATCCGTGATAAGGACCGCAACCTCGGCAGGAAGGTATCCTGAGCCGACCGAATCAATTATGGACTGGAAGTTTGATCCCCTTCCAGATGCAAGAACCCCGAGTTTGAGCATCGCCTCCTCCTTACCCTTTAATCTGATATATTATACCCAAATCCGGCAATAAAACCATCTCTTGATAAGGTGTTCAACCTTAGGAGGATTCCGGCTGAATGCCTCGAACTTTGGTCGGGGAGCTTCACTTGACGAGCCTGTTGTAAATCCAGCCTATTATAGAGGCACTCACAAAGCCGTCGATAAATCCGTAACAGAGTCCGAGAAAACTCCCGGCGGGCGTGATTGAATATCCCGGGTAAATCGACTCTGCAAGGGTTTTGAGAAACAGCGTACCGTAACCGGTGAAATAACTCAGCCAAGTGGTAATAAACAGAGCCCCACCCCAGAGAACTCCCACTGCAATTCCAAGGGCTAAGGGTTTTAAAGGCATAATCACCTCCTGTAACAACCGGGGTTATCCGTCAAGGGTACGGTCATAAAGCTCCTTCGGTCTTAATCCGTACTGGCCTGCAACCTTCTTAACCGCGTCCTTTCTCTTCAACCCCTTCTTCATAAGACCTATCACCTCCTGAAGGGCATCGTCGATACCGATCTCGGCTTCGGCCATTCCCTCAAGCACAATGACATACTCCCCGGCTATCACAGCCTGTTTCAGCTCATCAAGAATATCCGCTATCTTCCCCCGGTAGACACCTTCATTGAACTTCGTAAGTTCGTGGGAGACCGCGGCATAACGGTCTCCAAGGATGTCATGGATATCGCCAAGGGCCTCAATAAGTCTGTGGGGACTTTCATAAAGCACCATCGTCCTGCCCTCGAACCTTACTTCCTGAAGCCTTTTCCTCCTCTGTGAGCTCTTTGGAGGGAGGAACCCCAGAAAGAGGAACTCCCTGGTACTGAGGCCTGAGACGCTTAGTGCGGTTATTATGGCGGAAGGACCTGGGACGGGGACTACGGTAATATTCTCCTCAATCGCCCTCCTGATCAGCACCTCGCCGGGGTCGGATATCCCCGGAGTCCCGGCGTCGGTAACAAGGGCAACGTCCTTGTCATTCAGGAGACTGCTTATCACTTTTTCAGCCTTCACCTTCTCCCTTGCCCCCCAGTAACTAACAAGGGGTTTTGATATCCCGAAACGGCTCAGGAGTTTGCGCGTATGCCTGGTGTCTTCAGCGGCAATTAAATCAACCTCCTTCAGCACCCTCAACGCCCTGAGGGTTATATCCTCAAGGTTACCGATGGGTGTAGCAACTATATACAGGAAGCCGCTCATTGTTTTTTCCGATTATAATCAAAGGGAGATTTCATGCATCGTTGCGGTTAATCATGCTTTACATACCTGTCCCTGAACCTGTTGAGCCACATTATATGGCTCTGTTCCTCATTTATTATCTCGTCGAGGATCTCCTTTTCCTTTACCGCGCGTTTGAGACCTATGAAATAAAGAAGCGTCTCTTTTTCAAAGGCCAATGCAAAATCCACCGCCTCCTCAATATCCTCTATATCCCTCATCCTGATGAGTGCACTGTCGGAACCGAGGAAGAACTCCGACTCGACAAATGCCCTCATGTATTCTGAAACATCCTCCCACCCCCCGGGCTCATCATCGCCTATTATCTCATATAGTTCCCTGAATCTCTTCTCATGGACAAGTTCCTTCTTTGCGAGGGTATCAAAGAGGTCGACGAGGTTCTCATCTTCCTTGAATCTTTCAGCCATGGAGGTATAGAAATCATAACCGAGTCTTTCGGTCCTGATCGCCTGCTCCACCACTTCTCTTACCGAGAATTTCTCCATTCAAGCCTCCTTCTGTTTTAACAAACCTCCCCGCTCAAGCAGCAGGGTATCATGATATATCCCCCTCCTTGATGGAGGGGGCCAAGCGAAGGATTCCTGGTTAAACTTACTTATTGCCTGACTCGTCCTTTTGTTGCCTTCCCGTCCCCGACATACTCCCTCAGCCTCTGATCTATCGCTGTTATCTCTCCAACATCATCGCCCCTCAGCTCCCATGTATAGGCGCCTGAGGAATTCCTCCTGAGGGTCACCCGTGTGGGTTTCCTGGGCGTTATCTGGACTATCTCCTTATTTTTCGACTGGCTGAAAGAATCCGTCGCCGGGGGCTCCACCCTGCTGCAGGACAGCAGTAGCAGCGAAAGCGTCAGGAGGAGATAACATAGTTTCATTGCCTTATTCATCATGTCTTACGAATAGCCGCTCAGAAGCTCCTGTACCTGTTGGTGATAGGGAATCTCCTGTCACGTCCGAAAGCACGGGGGGTTATCTTTATTCCCGGCGGGGCCTGTCTCCTCTTGTACTCGCTTCTGTCTATCATTGTAATGACCTTTCTGGAACATTCCTCCTCACAACCGAGTTTCAGTATCTGTTCAAAGCTCCTGTCTTCTTCAACATAAGCCCTGAGGATTTTATCGAGTTCCTCATAGGGTGGAAGTGTATCGGAATCCTTCTGGTCGGGCTTGAGTTCGGCGGAGGGTTCCTTCCAGAGGATTCTTTCGGGAATCAGGTCTTTTCCCTCCGTCTTATTCCTCCATTCCGCAAGCTTGTAAACCAGGGTCTTGGGAACATCCTTGATTACCGCAAACCCACCCGCCATATCGCCGTACAAGGTCGCATATCCCACGGACATCTCGGATTTGTTTCCGGTAGTCAGGACAATCCAGTTAAATTTATTAGAGATGGCCATCAGGATGTTTCCCCTTATACGTGCCTGAATATTTTCCTCAGCCACATTGGGCTCCGTGCCCTCAAAGGGGGCCTTCAGGACATCAAGGTAGGACCGGAAGATCTCATCTATTGAAAGAACCGTCAACTCGATACCGAGGTTACCGGCAAGTTTCCGGACATCTTCGGTGCTTTCATCCGACGTATACGGAGAGGGCATGAATACCCCCTTGACCCTTTCCCTGCCAAGGGCATCAACCGCAATTGTGGCAACGAAAGCCGAATCTATACCCCCGCTCAGGCCTACAAGGACCTTGTCGAAATCGTTCTTGTCAACGTAGTCACGTGTCCCGATAAGCAGGGCATTATAGACCTCCTCGAGCTCATCAAGCGGGGGCTTGGGGGAATAACTGATATCTACATCCTTGTTTTTCAGTTTATGTCCATGGATTGTTACCCTTCTGCAGGCTGAGGTATCAAGATGCAACACGTCCTGTCTCCTCCTGGGGTCGTGAAGCCTGCCCATAAATACTGCATCAAGGTCTATATCTATAAGAATGAAATCCTCGGAGAACTGGGCGCCCCTGTAAATAAGAGCGCCATTCTGATCAAAGACAAGGCTTTGTCCGTCAAAAACAAGCTCGTCCTGCCCGCCGACGGAATTGAGATATGCAACAACCACTGTATTGTCCGAGGCCCTCGTCGAGAGCATGTTCTCCCTGAACCCCGACTTGCCCGTCTGGTAGGGGGAGGCATTGATATTTATTATCACTTCCGCCCCTGATATTGCCTGTTCCCTCATCGGACCGTCGGGATACCATACGTCCTCACAGATGTTTATGCCAAATGTGGCCTCACCGATCCTGTATATTCCGGGCTCACTTCCTCTCTGAAAGTAACGCATCTCATCAAATACCCCGTAATTGGGAAGAAATATCTTGTGATATACGTCGACGATATGCCTGTTATGGATAACCGCCGCCGCATTGAATATATCGGCCTCCTTATCAACGTAACCTACAACGGCAACGATATCATCCACCGAATTCCTTATCTCCCTGATGGCAGCGAGGTTATCATTTATAAACTGGGGCTTCAGCAGCAGGTCTTCCGGGGGGTACCCGGTAACCGCCATTTCAGGAAAGGCAACGATATCCGCCCCCTCGTCTTCCGCCCTCTTTACATGTTTTATTATCCTATTTGTGTTACCCTCTACGTCACCTACGGTCGTATTGATCTGTGAAAGGGCAAGCCTCATGGTTCTCATAACACACCTATTTTCAAATGACCTTTCTCCGCCGGTTTAACAACGGCGGATTGTTGAAGCCGGATAATTCTGGATAATTATAGAAATAAAAAGACTTATTTATCAAATAGCAAAGATGATGTATTAGTGAAGCTCCCCGACCAAAGGTTGGGGTGAGGGGAAATAAAACCCTCACAGCACCAGTTCCCCAAATTCCGAGGCGACAAGTTCCTGGAGTGCGGAAACCGCCTTGAATGCATGACGCAGCATCTCCTTATCATAGGCAGAGAGCTTTTCAGGATTGATATACGTATCTATTTTTTCACCCCCCGTTGCCGTTGCCTTTGCCACCTCCGACCTCAGGGCATGATACAGCAGAAGCTGATAGGCTGCTTCAAAGTACTCACCATCGTCTTTATGCAAGAAGCCACGGTCGACAAGTACGTTTATCCTCTTTATCGTTGAAGTCTCCCTTATGCCATGAAACAGGGAGAGGATCCTTATGCCTTCAACCACGAAAATAAGACCGCTTCTCTTGACATCCAGTTCGCCCTTGTGGGGCCCCCCTTTCTCCGTTATGAACTTCCCCAGGAATCCAATGGGAATCTTATGGCTTCCCTCCTCTTCATGCATCACCCTTAATACCTCGTAATGTTTATTCAGTACCGAGAATGCATAGTCCTTCATTCTGCCGAACAGATCCATGTTTCCATAAAGGGGCATTGCGTCATAAAGCACTGTGGCGTACCTGCCAAGATTGCTGATCTGGGTCTCGAACCAGTATTTTATCTGGATTTCCCACTCAGAGAGCTGTTTTCTCCAGATAGGGTTCATGGACATGATATAACCGGGACAGAAGGAAAAACCCGCAGTGATAAGCCCTTCTGAAAATCTCTTTGAAAGATCGATGAAATAGTCCTGGTAGTCATCGTAGTACTGCTCGCTGTCCTGTATTATCATCCCCTGGTCCTGATCCGGGGTGAGGAGGTTTTCCTGTCTCCCGTGACTTCCGGTCAGAAAAAGACAGAACCCAAGGGGTGGAACCCCTATCAGGTCTATCACAAGTTCAAGGACCTTTCTGTGTATATCCTGATTGATCAGCGACAGCATGGTGACGATCTCATAGGCGCTTATACCCATCGACAGTTTGGATGCCGCCACTACTGGCTGCTTGTCCTTTATCTTTCTCAACTCCTCAAAATCCGATGCCGTTTCTATTGACGAGATAAGCATCATCGGCTCAGGGTGTCTTAATTTAAGTAACTGCCTGAAGGTAACTATACCTGCAAGCCTGCCCCCCTCGGATATCGGCAGGTGTTTTATCCTGTGTTCGTTAAGCACGGATATTGCCCGGTATATCGAGTCTCCGGGTTCCAGTTGAACGGGATCAGGCGTCATCACCTTTGATACAGGCACTTTATCGATATCGAGGCAATCGGTAGTTGCAATCCTCTTCAGTATGTCCCTCTCCGTGACTATCCCTACAGGCTCGTTTTTTCTGTTTACAATAACTACGGAAGAGATGCCGCGGTTTGCCATCTCCCTGATAACCGACTTTATCTTTACATCCGGCTGGAAGGTAAAGACGGGCGAGACCATTATGGACCTGACCTCCTCACTGTAGGGGAAGGTCTCTATCCTTCTTAAGGACTCCCTGCCCTTACGCAGTTCCCTCAGGGAATCCCTGTCAAGTACGGGGCTTGTTTTCATTTTTATATTCTAACAAAAAAGGGGTCTTCAGGATGACAAGATTGGCGCCTTGGCTGATTGCCTGAGAGACCGTTCTTGGGCCCGGGTGAAATGTCGGAGAATTATGGTGAGAGGATATCGGTTTATTTATTAAAAATCTCATAATTGAATTGACATCAATCTAAAAATCTCCCCTCGCCCCTCTTTGCCAAAGAGGGGGATAATCCCTCCCTTTGGCAAAGGGAGGTTAGGAGGGATTTTTTTATAATATGTCTACACTATTTTGAGACGATTAATAATTCATTATCAGGGAAGCTGCGTCAATCCGTGTTTTATCTTCCAGAGGTAGTACTTCTCAAAGCCCGCCTTCATCCATTTATAGTGTTTACCCGCCTTCAGTGTTGACTCCTGCCTTGGCGGGAGTACAGGTTTTGCCTTCATAAAGGCAGCGGTATCCCCCATATCCATAAGGCATAAGACGTCAACAGGCTCGGTTTCAGGTGGTTCCTTACCGAGTATGTCTGCGGTAATGGTCCTTGCGGCATCCCTGGCCATCTTCACTGTCATAAAACCGGTTTTTGGGAGGCCTGTCGGTACAGGCGTTTTTTCCGGTGGCGCCATTGCCACGGCAACACCAACAGAAAAAATATTTTTGAAATCCCTGTGCCTGTAGTTATCGTCGACAGGGATAAAACCCTTGGGATTTCCGAGATGCGATACCGCCGGAACACCTGTCATGGGTGGCGCAAACATCGATAGTTTAAAGGGGAGCTTTGTCCCGTCATTCAATCTCACTTCCTCGGGGGTAAACTCGTCAACAGCCATGTTTGTTATAACCCTTATTTCCCTCTCGGCGAATTCGTCTTCCATAATTCTTCTGGATTTTCCAAGTCCCCCTATCCCAAAATGGCCTATATAAGGCTCTGATGTTACAAGGGTTATCGGCACCTTATGTCTGAGCTTCCTCTTTTTCAGTTCGGCTTCAACCTCGAAGGCATATTCATAAGTCGGCCCGAAACAGCTTACCCCCTGAACGGAACCTATCACTATCGGCCCGGGGTCTTCAAGAAAACGTTTCCATGCCTCATGGCATCTGACGGCCTGTTCGAGGGTGAAGATACACTCCGTGTATCCCTTCTCCGGGCCAAGACCCGACACGGCAGAGAAAGCAAGGGCCGGACCTGTTGCAATAATGAGGTAATCATATCGGATTTTCCGGGCGCCGGTAATAACCACGGAGCTTTCGGGATCCACACCTGTGGCTTCTTCGTGGATAAAATCTATCCCCTTTGATCCGAGGATCCTCTGAAGAGGCAATGTGATATCAGCAGGACTCCGGTATCCCATGGAGACCCACGGAAGTGACGGAATAAAGATAAAGCTGTCGAGGTCACACACAACGGAGATCTCCGCCTTCTTTCCCAGTTGTCTCCTGAGATCAAAGGCACAGGTGAGACCACCAAAAGAACCACCAAGTATTACTATCCTTTCGCCCATCGTTACCCCCTGAAGTTATTTCCAAACTTCGTGATGAATCCTGCCGGACGATATCAACCCGGGTTTTCCCGCCAAGCCTCCTGTCTTCTGTGCTATGCCCTCTGCGATTAAACCCTGCAGCTAAAAAGTCCCGATAACCTTATCCTCATCAGCCATCAAATCTATTAACTCATCCCATCCTATGATCCTTATGCCCCTCATCTGACCTGAGAGCCCCCTCAGTTGTATATCTTCATCAAGGGCATAGGCGGTTCCGCAGAATCCCTCCATCATATCATTAAGTGCAAAATAGACACCGTTTTGTAAAAAAACAATATCCGCTGCCAGGTCCCGCGCCATCTTTAACCCCCTCTTCCCCTCAGAGGTATCAGGGCTGCTCCTTACAATAACCAACATATAGACCTCCTAAAAATCATCGTGTTGTCCGCTTCCTTTATCATCTCTGATATATTGAACCCGCTTTCCATCCTTACTCCCTCAAACAAGATCATCCCCGTCAAGATCGTATGTCCTTACGGATGTCTTTTCAGCACTGAAATTCGCTCACTTACGGTAAGTTCTGCATTTTCGGTAACAGGGAAGTCAGGGGTATCGTTTCAGTGTCTCCTCTTACCCGGATACTTCCCCTTTTTTGTAACAGGACAGCATGCAGGTGCAGGTATTGCCTCAGGGTAGTCCTTCTTCAGTATCTCGAGGATGTCGGGAATGATGGGATCAACGAGGAAATAGCAACGGAGCCTTCCGTCCATGTAGTAGTCAATTATTCGGTGGTTCCTGAGCAACGTCAGGTGCTGGGAAATATTGGGCTGGCTGATTTCAAGAAAATCCTCAAAGTCACTCACACACTTTACTCCCTTAGTGAGTTCTTCGAGTATCCTGATACGTGCAGGATGGGCAATTACCTTCAAAAGTTCCGCCTTTTGACCGATAGATCGCATGAAAACCCCCTTTAGATATATATCAACATATTATAATATTTTTATGCTTATGTCAAGCTAATCCGTCAAAATTTCCCGACCCCTTGGCAGACAGCCTGCCTGCTACTTCACTGTCCCTACTCACGTCGAACCCCGGCCGGCCGTGCAGCCAAAAATGAAGAGAGGGACTCCCTGTAGATATTCCCAATCAGTTCATCTGTAACCGGAACCGGCGAAAGACTGAGGGAACCTCCCCCTCTTTGAGCATCGTGGACGTTTCTTACGAGATCCGGTATATCCTCCTCCGAAAACCCGATATCAGGGAGTTTCTGCGTCACACCCATGCTATAGAGCCACTCCTGCACCCTTTGGGCGGCAAGCTCACCTTCCCTGCCGTCACCTTGGAGTTCAGGGACGATAGGTCTCAGGACCCCTGCCAGGACCTCTGATGAAGCAGGATAGATAGCCTTGATAACAGAGGGAAGAAGCACACAAAGGCCAAGGCCGTGCTCCAGTTTCGGCTTGAATGCACTGAGGGTATGTTCAAGGGGATGGGTAATATGCACAACAGAGCAGTCAATCGCTATACCGCCGAGGACCGATGAATAAAGAAGCCAGTACCGGGCATCGAGATCGGAGGGATCTTTAACCGCCACCGGCAGCCACTTTACAATCAATTCCACTGCCTCACGGGCAAGCATCACCGTATAGGCCGATGCGAGCGTTGTGGTAGATGCCTCGATAACGTGATTCAGGGCGTCAAGGGAGGTGTAAAGGAGCTGATTATGGGGAAGTGTCAATGTGAGCCGGGGGTCATCGATTGTGTACTGGGGATATATGCAGTCAAAGCCTATCCCTGATTTGTCCATTTTCTCGGGGATGGTGGCAACTGCATAGCGGTCCACCTCGGAACCCGTGCCATGGGTGAGGTTAATCGAGACTATGGGGAGGGCCTCATGGGGGGTGAAGGCTCCGCTATAAAGCGCCCTCGCATCATGACCCGGATTCTTAAGCAGTATTGATGCCGCTTTTGAGGTATCGAGCGCGCTTCCTCCGCCGATACCGATAACCAGTTGAGGGTTTATACCCCCTACCTCTTCTACCGCCTCGTCGATCCGGTCAACGGTAGGGTTTGCGATCACTCCCTCATAGTGGGCGGACTCCATCTGAAGGGCATCGAGTACGGGCCTTACCGTATCCCAGGCACCGCTTTTCTTGTAAGAGTTCTTCCCGGTAATCAGGGCGACCCGTCTTATACCTCTTTTTCCGTACACATTCAGGATATCGGAGAATCTCTCGATTGCGCCTATACCGAAATAGGCTACGGAACCACACCTTATCTCGACGATCCGGCCGGTTGATGAAGTCATAACAAATACCTCCTCTTTATAGCAGTTCATTATTATACAAAAACCTAAAGTTTTTTCCCGGACCGGACGATTAAGACAATAAGACAATAAGACATTAAGGTTATATAAAAACCCGCTTCTTTTATAACAGGGGATTTTAGACAGTTTGACACCTCACCGTCCGGGTACGGCTTTTGTAAAACCGACATGGGTCCTTCACGGCAATGAAGCAAATTTATACTCCTTACATGGGGGTGCAATCCAGGATATGAGTACAAAAGAGATCACGTCTGAGACGACTGCAGAGGACGAAACGGGAAAGAACCGGCCACTGCATCTGAAAGTGCCTGACTATGCACGTCCTCTCCTCAATATCCCTTCCAGCTCACATGAAAGAATTCTTAAAAGATTGAGCTTTCTTTACGGAGAAGAGGCTGCCGAGGCCTATATGCCCGAGGTTGAAAGGATCATGAGGGTCTACTATGCCCATCTGCCGGAAGAGCTGATCGATGAGGAAAAGGACTTTGAACCTGAAAATCGCTTTACCGAAAAGGACATCATTCTCATTACCTACGGTAATCTCATCAGGGGCAATGACAGATCTCCACTCAGGACCCTCGCAAGGTTCTGCGATAACTACCTCGAAGGCAATATAAACACAATTCACATCCTCCCGTTCTTTCCCTACTCATCGGACAGGGGGTTTTCCATAATCGACTTTGAAACAGTCGACCCCCACCTCGGCACATGGGAGGACATAGAAGAGCAAAAAGTAAAGTACAAGCTCATGTTCGATGCTGTATTCAACCATGTCTCATCAAAGAGCCGCTGGTTCAGGGAATTTATAAACGGAAATCCTTATTACAGGGATTTCTTTATCTCCTTCGGATCCCCCGATGAATTGACACCGCAGCAGAGGCGGTTGATCTTCCGTCCCAGGACATCGGATATCCTTACAAGGGTTCAGACAATAAACGGTCCATGCTATGTATGGACTACGTTTTCAGAAGACCAGATAGACCTGAATTACAAAAACCCCGATGTATTGATGAGAATAATCGAGGTGCTTTTGATGTATGTCCGCAGAGGGGCTGATATAATCCGCCTTGATGCCGTTACATACCTCTGGAGAGAACCCGGAACCAGATGTGCCAACCTAAGGCAGACTCACGAGATCGTAAAACTCTTCCGTGACATCCTGAATGTGGTGGCACCCCGTGTTGCCCTGATAACAGAGACAAATGTGCCCCAGAAAGAGAACTTATCCTATGTCGGCAACGGCAATGACGAGGCCCAGTTGGTCTATAACTTTGCGTTTCCCCCGCTTATACTTTACACCTTTTACTCGGAAGATACTACCAAGCTCTCGGAGTGGGCGGCGGGTCTTAAAGAGGCTGCAAAGTCCGCCATCTTCTTCAATTTCCTCGACTCCCATGATGGAATCGGGCTTCAGGGCGTAAAGGACCTGCTATCAAAAGATGAGATCGATTTCATTATTAAAAGAGCGGAAAAACACGGTTCGCTGGTATCATACAGAAACACGGAAAATGGACGAAAGGAGCCCTATGAACTGAATATCACGTGGTACAGCGCCCTTAACCGTGAAGACGATGATGAGGATATTGCCTTTCAGGTAAAGAGATTTGTGGCATCCAGGGTTATCGCACTTGTTTTACAAGGGGTTCCCGGGATCTATCTTCACAGCATGATCGGTACACAAAACGATATTAACGCGGTTCTTTCTATCCACTCAAACCGGGAGATAAACCGTAAGGTAATTGATGAGGCTGCAATTTACGAGGCATTGAAGGACCCTCTCTCAAAGGTATCCAGAATAAACAGGGAGCTTGGAAGACTGATATCCATAAGGACGAGGCAGCCGGCCTTTCATCCAAAAGGAGATCAGCGGATTCTCCGTCTGTCTCCCCGGGTCTTTGCCGTATACCGGACGTCAACGGCTGGAGATCAGCATATCCTGACGCTCATCAATATAACCGGCAAGGTCTGCCATCTGGACATTCAGGTATCCAATCTCGGTATCCACGATACACATTGGTACGATATCGTAAGCTCAATGGAATGGATGACGGACGGAGGATCGCTTCATCTGACCCTCCTGCCCTTTGATGTTGTATGGCTGACGCCCCTGAAGGAAGCGGGACCTTCGGTTACGCCATAGCGCGGTGAAAGGCGAAAATTTTTGCTTTAGAATCATTTAAGCGGTTAAGGACATCTCTCAGGTCCTCCTCTTTTATCTCGGAGTTGCTTAACCTGTCCATGAACTCTCCTAAAGACGGATCTTCCGTGGATTCCGTCTTTAGGGCAATAGAGTCGGCGAGTTTAAGGAGAGAGGTTGTCTTCCCGTCGATATCTTCCGG
>VAPE01001355.1_pt1 | contig 27483 bp, 22 predicted proteins | sample 3393911 | NCBI WGS metagenome assembly VAPE01 (sample SAMN08290436, study PRJNA428436) | hydrothermal vent metagenome | isolation source: Deep-sea hydrothermal vent chimney | place: Atlantic Ocean: South-mid Altantic Ridge
GATGCAAGGCGGCAACGATGTTGATTATCCTAGTGTGATATCAACGAGTTGCCAACGCAGCAGATGCGCCGTTATCGGGCGCCCCGCAGGGCGGCGCGGTGAAGACCAGTGAATGAGCTTGTTCGGAGATAATGCAATAAATTCCAGATATTGCATGGAATATCACCTCAAGCCGTCACGGATTCAGGATTTACGCAACCTCAGGTGTAACGCGAAACTCAAACCAGGCCCGCTCCCTGAGCAGTTTCGCTGCAAGGGGGTGTAAAATCATTTTTTGTAACTGGTCACAGGGTGTGGCACTCTGCGTATTACTTGCATCTAACCTGTAAGCCGCCACAGGTGCCACAGATTTACGTAGTCGCTTTCGTTCGCCATAGTCCCTCTATGCGGGCGGGAGCGACCACGTGAAGATGGGGTGCCGGTGACGGCTTATCATTTTTTTCTTGTCTTTCACGGCCAGTCAGCGATAGTACAATATGAGTTGTCCCTGTCAATTGCAATACGGTATCCATTATGAAACAACTGGAAATCAATTACTGGATCTCGGCCATGCTGGAAAAACATGAGCGGGTGTCGGACCTGAACATCACCGTGGGCAGGTCCCTGCAGGTGGAAAGCGACGGGGTCCTGGTACCGGTGGCGGTTCAACCTCCGATCGGGGAACTGACCCCCTTTCAAACCGAAGTGTTCGCCCTTAACCTGATCGGCACCAACCGCAGGCTGCTCGACGATCTACTGCACAAGGGTTCCTGCGACCTCTCGTATTCCCCGAATGACACGGCCCGTTTCCGGGTGAACATTTTTTCCCAGAAGGGCCATTTTACCACGGTTTTACGAAAACTCGAAACGAAAATCCCGTCCATCACGGATTTCAACCTGCCCGCAGCCTTCAGCAAAATCGCCCGCGAACGGAACGGACTGATCCTCTTCACCGGCGCCACGGGAACCGGCAAGACGACCAGCATGGCGACGATTCTCAACCAGATAAACAAGGACCGGGCCGTCCACATCGTCACCCTGGAAGACCCGATCGAGTACGTCCATTCGCACAACAAGGCCACCTTTAACCAGCGGGAAATGGGGGACGACTTCGATACCTTTGCCAACGGCCTGCGGGCCTCGCTCCGCCAGGCGCCCAAGGTCATCCTGGTCGGGGAGATCCGCGACCGGGAGACCCTGGAAATCGCCCTCACCGCGGCGGAAACCGGCCATGCGGTCTTTTCCTCCCTGCATACCATCGATGCCGGCCAGACCATCAACCGTGTTCTCGGGATGTTTGAGCACGACGAGCAGCCGCAGATCCGTAACCGGCTGGCCGACACCATTCGCTGGATCGTCAGCCAGCGGCTCGTGCCCAAGGTCGGCGGCGGCCGGATAGCCGCTATGGAGATCCTCTGCACCAGCCTTCGGGTCACGGACCTGATCATTAACGGTGAAAGCGAAGACAAGACCTTTTACGATATCATCAAGGCGGGCTCGGCCCATAATATGCGCACCTTTGACCAGCACCTGGTAGAGCTTTTTGAGCAGGGACTGATTACTGAAGAATCGGCCCTCATATACAGCTCGCACCGTAGCGAGATCAAACGCGGCCTGGATTCCATTAAATCGGCCCGCGGCGAAAGCACCACGGATATCAGCGAGCTGAAGATGCAGGAAGACGAGAAGGGCCGGTACGGCAGGTAGCCGTAACCGCTCCTGCCGCCGGGAAAACTCCCGGCAGGCCGTCTATCTTTCGGAGATTGAACATGATTACCACCTGTCCCCATTGCCGGAAAACGCTGAAGCTCGACAAGGCACAGCAGGCCAGACTGCAGAAGACCCTGAACGGGCTTGCGCCGGGTAAACGACTCACCATCAAATGCCCGAACTGTAAACGGCCCATCAGGATTGCCGTCAACGGCACCTCGGAGGTAAATGGCTCCTCGGCCGTTCAGCCCCCGGCGCCGCCCGATATTGAATGGCTCAAAGAAGAACGCTTTCTGGATGAGGAAAAAATAGCAGACGTACCGATGGCCCTTATCCTCTACCATGAAAAGAACGGGAGAGACGCTGTCCGTAAAGCCGTGGAGCAGGTCGGCTACCAGGTCTTCATCGCCGAGACGGCCCAGGAAGCCAGGGAACGGATGCGTTTTGTCAACTTTGCCTGCGTTACCCTGCACAGCCGTTTTGAAGGCGAGAGCCTGGAGGACTCCACTTTTCATGCCTATATGCGGGAAATGGCCATGCAGAGACGCCGTTACATCTTTTACATCCTCATCGGCCCGGAATTTCATACCCTCTATAATCTCCAGGCCCTGGCTTCAAGCGCCAACCTGGTGGTCAACGAAAGAGACATCAAGCACCTCGACGTGGTACTCCGCAAGGCCATCCCGAGCTTCGAAGAGCTGTTCAGCCCGCTCATTGAGAAAATGGGTCTTTTCGGAAAAGGATAACACCTCCTGTTCATTCCGTTCAAACCGGCATTTGTTCCCCTGCAGAAAAAGACAGTTTTTCAGGATGAAACAGTTGTTTTTCCCTAATGACTCTGGTAAGAAGATCACTTTGGGGTATGGTCTCAATCGGGGCCATGCCAAGCTAAACCTTTAACCCTTTAATTGAAAACGGCCGGGCGATCCCGGTCGACAGAGGAACAGTAACCCATGGCTACAAATGCAACTCAGCCCGTTCACGCGGCGGAAATGGCGGAAATCAACGACAGCGAGGAGATGAGCTTTGCCGAACTCTTTGAGCAGGAAGACAACAATACGGTAATCGAGGTAGGGGCGGTGGCCACCGGCACCGTCGTCGGCCTCAATAACGACATGGTACTGCTCGATGTCGGCGACAAGGCTGAAAGCTATATTTCCCTTGCCGAATTTCGCCACGAAGATCCTGATCGTGAAATCAAGATCGGCGACAAATTCGAAGTATTTATAGAACGCCGCAAGGACGAGGGCGGACTGCAGCTCTCGCGTGAAAAGGCAATTGCCATTAAAGTCTGGGAGAAAATAGCCGAAATTCAAGAAGAAGACGGCACTATCGAGGGCCGGATTGAAAGCCGGGTCAAGGGCGGCATGTCTGTTGATGTCGGCGTACCGGCCTTCCTGCCCTATTCCCAGATTGACCTGCGACCGGTCAAGGATCTGGACAGCCTTATCGGTCAGACCTTTGAGTTCAAGGTGCTCAAATTCAACCGCAAGCGCAACAACGTGGTCATTTCCCGCCGGGCCATTCTCGAAGAAAAGCGGGCCAAGCTGCGCGAAAAGATGTGCTCTTCCCTGGAAGAGGGGCAGACCATCCGCGGCGCTATCACCAATATCACCGATTACGGCCTGTTCATCGACCTGGGCGGCATGGACGGACTCTGCCATATCACCGACCTCTCCTGGGGCCGGGTTTCCCATCCCTCCAAGCTGTACAGCGTCGGCGAGGAGATCGAGGTCAAGGTCCTCAAGTATGACAGGGATACGGATCGTGTTTCCCTGGGAGTCAAGCAGCTCAAGGAAGATCCGTGGGCTCGGGTGCCGGAGCAGTATCCGGTCGGCTCCACTGTAACCGGCAGGGTTGTCTCCATCACTGATTACGGTGTCTTTGTCGAACTGGAAGAAGGGGTCGAGGGACTGGTCCATATCTCTGAAATGAGCTGGTCTAAAAAACCGCGTCATCCCTCCAAAATGGTCAGTGTCAGTGACGAAATCCAGATCAAAGTCCTTAAGGTCGAGGCAGATACCAAGCGCATTTCGCTCGGCATGAAACAGATGCTGCCCAATCCCTGGGAAGTGGTAGAAGACAATTATCCGGTCGGCTCAATCATTGAGGGCAAAATCAAGAACATTACTGATTTCGGCATCTTCATCGGCATCGAAGAGGGAATCGACGGCCTCATTCATGTCTCCGATCTTTCCTGGACCGAGCGGATCAAACATCCGTCCGAGAAATATGCCAAGGGTGAAACCATCCAGGCTGTTGTCCTGAAAATCGACAAGGAAAATGAGCGGTTCTCCCTGGGCGTCAAACAGCTTGAACCCGATCCGTGGCAAGCCGCGGCCAACAAATACCCCACCGGCACCACGATCGACGGCATTATCACCAATGTCACCGACTTCGGTATTTTTGTTCAGCTCGAAGAGGGCATCGAAGGCCTGGTGCATGTGTCGGAAATCAGTAGAGAGAAAATTGATACTCCGATCGGCATGTTCACCGTGGGCGATCCGCTGAAGGCGATAATTATCAGCGTCTCTCCGGATGATCGTAAGATCGCCATGTCCACCAAGGCCCTGGAAGGTAGAGATACCGACAGTCCCGCTGCCGAAAAACATGAGCGGAAACAACAGGCTTCAGCGCCATCGACATTTGGCGATCTCCTTAAAGCTGCCGCGTCCGAGGACCAGGATCAAAATCAGGATCAGGATCAGGATCAGGAAACAGATAACTGAAAAGTTTGTTTCGCGGCAAGCTGAAAAAAATATGGCGGCGGGACGTAATCGACACCCCGCCCGGAAGCAGGATAACCTTTTCCTATTTTTTGCCGTGCTGTTTTCAGCGGGATACAGATTATGAAAAATAGCCAACAGCCAGAGGTAACACAACAATGCTGAAGCGTGAACTGATTAACGAAGTTGCCGGACAACTTGGCGGATATTACAAGCAGGACATCGCGGTTGCCGTTGATACTATTCTTGGAGAAATCGCCCAGGCCCTGATTGATGGCCGGCGGGTGGAAATACGAGGTTTCGGCAGTTTTTCCGTACGAACACGAAAACCGCGCAGTACCAAAAACCCTAAAACCGGCAAGATGATGAATATCCCGGCCCGCAAGACCCTGCACTTCACTATGAGCAAATCTCTCAAGGAAGTCCTGATCGAAAAATAATAAGCTCCGGGATTAAAAAAAGCCGGTGAGTCGCATCCTGCGACCACCGGCTTTTTTATTTTCAGCTGAATTCGCTATCGGGCAGCCGGGCAATCTTCGGAATCACAGAAAAATACTGCTGTCTCCCTTGCCATGACGCAGAACTTCAGGCCGGTTGCCGACCAGAGAGACCACGGTCGAGGGATCAGGATAGATCGGGCCGCCGTCAATAATCAAGTCGACCTGGTTACCAAAAAGTTCATCGACGTCAAAGGCGTCCAGAGCCAGCTCGGATTCGTCCTCCGATATGGCGCTGGTAGTAAGAATGGGGTTGCCGAGGCTCTCGATCAAGGCCAGGCAGATCGGGTGATCAGGGACCCGGATACCCACCGTTTTCTGCCGGGTAAGCATGATCCGGGGAACCAGCTTGGTGCCTGGCAAAACGAAGGTATAAGGACCGGGCAGATTTTTATGCATCAGGCGATAGGCCGCATTGCCGACATGACCGTACTGGCTGATATTTTTCAGACCGGAGCACATAAAGGTGAACGGCTTGTGCTTCGGTCTCTTTTTTATCCGGTAGACCCGTTTGACCGCCTTTTGACTAAAAATATCACAGCCGAGGCCATACATGGTATCAGTGGGATAGCAGATCACGCCTCCTTTCCGCAGGACATCAACTACCTGACTGATCAGACGCGGTTGGGGGGTATGAGGATGAATTTCCAACAAAAGTGCCATAGTATCACCATTTTTCTCTGTAGGAGGTTATGCCGGTTTCCGCTTGTACCTGAATAGTTACGAAAAATCCATAAAAATTTTTCGACCCGGCACCAGACGCTCGAGGGCTGGAGTCCTCATTTACCATTTTCTTTTATAACCTAACGTGCTACATTGCACCGTAAGGAGGCGTAGGCAAATAAATCATTGACATCGACAACTATGATTTATTTATTTACACCTCCCTGAAGACAGTTAGCTGAATCCGTGAGCGTTCGGGAACGATGGAGATGCAGTGAAGACCGGAGAATGCGTTTGCTGGGCAATAATGCAATAAATTTCGTATATTGCATATAATATCACCACCAGCCATCACGGATTCAGAAATTACTTATCAAACATGGTAAGGTTTCGCGCAAAAACGACTTCACATTTTTCTGCCTCCCGGCGCCAATTCCGCGAATCTGTTTTTGCGTGAACTCCGGCTAACCAGCATGGCCGAACCAGGTGTCAGACCGCAGCCACAACGAACAATGAAGATCTCCACGAACCCGGGGCTTCGACCGAGACGATTTTCATATAAAGCAAGGAGGGATGCATGTTCTCCCAGGACATACCCGCGGCATATACTTTTGACGACGTCCTTCTGATTCCCGCAGCCTCGGAAGCATTACCTTCCGAGGTCTCCCTGGCAACCAGACTGACGGATACGATACTCCTGAACGCCCCCCTGATCAGCGCTGCCATGGACACGGTTACGGAACACCGGACGGCCATCGCCATGGCCCGGGAAGGCGGGATCGGCATAATCCATAAAAATATGAGCACCAAGAGCCAGGCCAGGGAGGTCGAACGGGTCAAAAAATCGGAATCAGGCATGATTATCGATCCGATAACCGTTACCGCCCGCCAGAGCGTTGCCGAGGTGCAGGCGATCATGGCCAGCTACCAGATTTCGGGCCTGCCGGTCCTGGATGGTGAAAAACTGGTCGGCATCGTCACCAACCGCGACCTGCGCTTTGTCTCCGACGACAGCCTGAGAGTGGCCGATGTCATGACCAGCAAAAACCTGGTCACCGCCCCGGTGGGAATTGACCTGGAGCATTCCAAGGCCCTCCTGCATGAACACCGGATCGAAAAACTGCTGGTGGTTGACGATGAAGGCAAACTCAAGGGGTTGATCACCATCAAGGATATTGAAAAAATCAAAAAATATCCCAACTCCGCCAAGGATAGCATGGGGCGGCTGCTGGCCGGCGCGGCGATCGGCGTCAGCTCTGACATGCTCGAACGCGCCGAGACCCTGATCAAGGCCGGAGTCGACGTTGTGGTCCTGGACTCGGCCCACGGCCATTCCGTCGGGGTCGTGCGGGCGGTGAGCGAGGTGAAGGGGGCCTGGCCCGATCTGCCGGTGATTGCCGGCAATGTGGCCACGGCCGAGGGGACCAGGGACCTGATCAAGGCCGGCGCCAACGCGGTCAAGGTCGGGGTCGGCCCCGGCTCCATCTGTACGACCCGCATTGTCGCCGGCGTCGGAGTCCCGCAGCTCACCGCGCTGAATGACTGCGCGGAAGAGGCCGGGAAAAAAGGAATCCCCGTCATTGCCGACGGCGGAATCAAATTTTCCGGCGATATCTGCAAGGCCATCGGGATCGGCGCCCACACGGTCATGGTCGGCTCTCTCTTTGCCGGTACCGACGAGGCACCGGGAGAAACGTTTCTGTTCCAGGGCCGCAAATACAAAGGCTACCGGGGGATGGGATCGCTCGGGGCCATGAAAAAGGGCAGCAGGGACCGCTATTTTCAGGAAAACTCGGGATCGTCGAAACTGGTGCCGGAAGGCATCGAAGGCAAGGTGCCCTACCGGGGAACTCTGGCCGAAATGATCTACCAGCTGCTTGGCGGCCTGCGTTCCGGCATGGGCTATGTCGGCGCGGCAACCATCCCGGAGCTGCACAAACGGGCCCGTTTTGTCCGCATCTCGCCGGCCGGTCTGCGCGAATCACACGTCCACGATGTCATCATTACCCGTGAGGCGCCGAACTACCGCACAGAAGGCCTATAACCTGAGTCCGTGACGGCTTTGATATTCCATCAATTATCTGGATTTATTGCATTATTGCCAAATAAACGTATTCTCCGGCCTTCACCGCACCGCCCTGCAGGGCGCCCGATAACGGATTCAGGTAATAAAAAATCACGGGGTCACCTGCACCTCATCTTCGCCCGTTTTGGCCTCCTCTCATCCGCCGGGGATAGAGCCGGAGTCTCAACGGATCCAAGGCACGAGAGAATTCGTCCCGGCTGAGCATCTCCCGAGGTTTGTCGCCCCAGGTGAACTGTTAGCAAAAAAATAAAACATCAAAATATTTACCATGACCACGCACAACGAAAAAATCATCATCCTTGACTTCGGTTCCCAGACCACCCAGCTTATTGCCCGCCGGGTCCGTGAACAAAAGGTCTACAGCGAGATCCATCCCTACACCCTTGAGCTTGACCGGCTCCGGGAGATGCGGCCGTCCGGCATCATCCTCTCCGGCGGCCCGGCCAGTGTCTATGACGAGGACGCCCCCATCAGCGATGTCGGCATCTTCGATCTGGGTGTTCCCGTTCTCGGTATCTGTTACGGGGCTCAGCTCATGATGCAACAACTGGGAGGGCGGGTGGAAAAGGCAGAAACACGGGAATTCGGCAAGGCGGAGCTCCTGATCGAACATCCCGCCGGCATCTTCGCCGGCATGGAAGCCGCCCCCAGCCGGTACCAGGTGTGGATGAGTCACGGCGACCGCATTGAAGAGGCCGCCCCCGGTTTTATGATCACGGCCAGGAGCGCCCATTCCCCCCTGGCCGCCCTGCGCCATCGGGACAAACCCTTTGTTGCCGTGCAATTCCATCCCGAAGTGGTTCATACCCCGATCGGCGCCGATATACTGAGGAACTTCATCTTCGATCTCTGCGGCTGCCATCCCACCTGGACCATGCGTTCCTTTATCGAGTCGACGGTGGAACAGGTACGAAACAAGGTGAACGACGGCAAGGTAATCTGCGCCCTGTCCGGCGGGGTTGATTCCTCGGTGACCGCCGCCCTGGTTCACCGGGCGGTCGGCGACCAGTTAACCTGCATTTATGTCAATAACGGCCTCATGCGGACCGGCGAGACGGAAAGCGTGCTCCGTTTTTTCCGGGAAAAATCCGATCTGCACGTCATCGATGTGGATGCCGTAGGCTTTTTTCTTGATGAACTGAAGGGAGTCGTCGATCCGGAGGAAAAACGCAAGCGCATCGGCCTGGGTTTTATTAAAATTTTCGAGGAAAAAGCCCGTAAGCTGGGCGACGTGAAATACCTGGCTCAGGGCACACTCTACCCGGATGTTATCGAATCCGTCGTCTTTCGCGGCAAGGCCCCCATAAAATCGCATCACAATGTCGGCGGCCTGCCCGAGCGAATGCGCCTTGACCTCATCGAACCGTTGCGCGAACTGTTCAAGGACGAGGTTCGTGAACTGGGACAGGAGCTGGGGCTGCCCGAAGAGGCCGTCATGCGCCAGCCCTTCCCCGGTCCGGGACTGGGTATCAGGATCATGGGCGAGGTAACCGGCGAACGGCTCCATATCATCCGCCAGGCCGACGTGATCGTGCTGGAAGAGATGAAAAAATCAGGCTGGTATCACAAGGTGTGGCAGTCCTTTGCCGTCCTACTCCCCGTCCAGACCGTCGGGGTCATGGGCGACAGCCGGACCTACGAACATGTGATCGCGATCCGCTCCGTGGACAGCCGGGACGCCATGACCGCCGACTGGTCCCGGCTGCCTTATGATCTGCTGGGCCAGATCTCCAACCGGATCATCAACGAGGTTCGCGGCGTCAACCGGGTTGTGTTCGATATCTCCTCCAAGCCGCCGAGTACGATTGAGTGGGAATAAACCTCAAGTCTCAGGGACCGGTAGAGACGGATACAAAGTTAAAGAGATCACGGACCATTTAACCACCATTGCGAACGGATAACGGATTCATGCTCAAAACAGCCATTTACGTTGACGCCGAAAACATTAAAAGGAGCGGCGGCTACGGCATGCGCTACGACGTGCTGGGGGACCTTGCCAATACGGAGGACTCGGTACTGCTGCGGGCCAACTGCTACCTGGCGGAAGACCGGGAGCGCACGGCCAAGGATCCGGAATACCGGCAAAAAGTCTACTCCTATCACAATATCCTCCGGCAATGCGGCTTTAAAATCATCAAAAAATATGTCCGCCGCTATCAGGACGAAGACGGCAACATCACAACCAAGGCCAATGCCGACATGGACCTGGCTATTGATGCCCTGCTCCAGTCACGTAACCTGGACCGCATCATCCTGCTCTCCGGTGACGGCGACTTCATCCGCTTGGTCACCGCCCTGCAGAACATGGGCTGCCGGGTGGAAATAATCGGTTTCCACAACGTCAGTCTTGAGCTCAAGGAGGTCGCGGACTCCTACCTGTCCGGCTTCCTCATACCCGGCCTGCTGCCCATCCACAGCAACGGCCTCAACGACGACGAAGACTGGCATCGCGGCAGTGTGGTGAATTACAACCAGGGCCGCGGTTTCGGTTTTTTCCGCTACTACCGGATGGAAAAAGGCCGACTGCTGGGAGATACCGTTTTTTTTCACCGCTCCAACTCCGCCCCGGATTCGGACCACTATTTCCAGGATAGCTCCCGGATTTTCGAATTTCGTATCGTGGAAAATCCTGCCAACGACAACCGTTCCGAGGCCAGAGACATCCGGCTCCTCAAAGAAATGTAACAGTTCAGCTGCACTCCATCTTCGGGCGATCAGGCCGCCTCGCATAGTCACACTATAGACTCGTTGGCCTGCTTTCCCGAATATGAAGCACAGCTGAACTGTTACACTGAACAATCCGTCTTCGGGCGATCTGGCCGCCTCGCATAGTCACAATATAGACTCGTTGGCCTGCTTTCCCGAGCTTGCGGAACGACAAAGGACGACCTTAAGCAGAGATGCGAAAACGATGACTTATTTATTGACTCTGGATAGATCCTGTTCTACATTTCAGAGGTGAAATCAGCAGTACAATCAACATACAGCTCAAACTTCAGAAGGTGTATCCCATGCTGCTAAAAAAACAGTCAAAAAACGGCAAATCCTGTCGTGTCACCTTTAAGTATCCCAATCCGGAAAACGCCGAGTCGGCAGTGCTTGCCGGTGATTTTAATAACTGGTCACTGCAAGACCGACCCATGAAGCGGCTCAAAGATGGTAGCTTTTCCAAAACCATCTCCCTGGAAACCGGCCGGTCTTACCGCTTCCGTTATGTGCTGGACGGCAATATATGGGTCAACGATCCGGCGGCCGACCGGTATGAGCCCAATGAGTTCGGCGAAGAAAACTCCATGCTGGATATCTAGCTACTATCCATCAGGAAACGATTTTTTTGCCGGATCTCCAGTAACCCGCGTTGCCCCGGAGTCCCGCCAGTCCCGTTACGCTCATAAATAAGTGCGGCAGAATCGGCGGCCAGCGTGGACCTCTGTTTATCAGCGCCCCGGAACTCCTCTCCTGATTTTTCTTGATTCAAGACTGCGGCCCGGATGGCGCCGTCAATCTTCTTGACGACCGGGGCACGGCTTGTGCCCAATCTCATTCCTGCCGTCAGATCCAGCTGTTTATCACAGGGGCTCCAACTGTGTTGCGACCAGATACCGCGTAACTGGTCACAGGGTGTGAAACTCTATGCTATTACTTACCTCCAACCTGTAAGCCGCCCGTCTTCCTACAATATGCACCTGAATCAGTGAGGTTAATGTAATAATTTCATTGCCAGCCGATTGTTTTTCCATTGTTTTTACTTGTACAAAAAACTTCACCCCGCGAGTTAAGTTTCCGTACAAGTAAAGTAAAAGAATATGACATTTCAATGCTTTGAGTATATTTTTACTGCATTGAATTCACGAATTCAGGTGTACAAGCAACAAGTTACATGGTAAGCTCCTTGCGGCTTACAAAACCAGCCAGGCTAAAGGCTTGCGCATAAATTTGAGATAAACAATACGGAGAGGTATCTTATGGGAAAAGTGCGATTAAATTTGTTGGGAACAATCGGAGTAGTATTAACTTGTTCTTTTGCCGTAAGTTCATTAGCTGCAACCTATCCCAAGATTCCAAATCCGCCGGCAACATATCCATCCGGAGAGCTTGGAAATATGGTAAAACTCGGTGAAGATATTATAATGCACACCAACACGAACCCACTGACAAAAAATCTGGTCGGGAACAGACTAACCTGCACGAACTGCCATTTGAATGGCGGTAAAACCAAGGCGCTGGGAACATTTATCGGAACCGCATTATCTTTTCCGGCATATTCAAAGCGGGAGAAGACCGTTCAAACGCTTCAGGACCGTATAAACAACTGTTTTATGAGAAGCATGGATGGCAAACGACCTATCATTGATACCAAGGCTTCCATTGCAATGGCGGCTTATGTAACATGGCTTTCAGAAGGATTGCCGATAAAGATGAATCCTAAAAAGCCTGTCACCCCCTACTATACAAACTTATGGCCTAATAAAAAAATTAACCCTGTTATAAAATCCGCGACTCATAAAAACTATGTAAGGGGTAAAGAAATTTATGAAAGCAGATGTTCATCATGCCATGGTGCGGATGGACAGGGAGTTGGCAGCTTTCCTCCTGTGTGGGGCAAAAATTCATATAATACCGGGGCCGGGATGAGCAAGATAGGCAAGATGGCAACCTGGGTACTTTACAATATGCCGCTTGGCAACCCCAACTTAAGTGAAAAAGATGCGGTTGATGTTTCGATCTATGTTGACGCTCAGCCACGTTCGGATTTTGACCTGACTAAGCATCTTTTGCCGAGATCCGAGATGGGTTACTATAACTCAAAAGTATTGCATGAAAAACATAATGTCAGAACTAACTTTGCGAAACCGTGGGGACTGAACATAGACGCAATCAGGGGAGACCATATGATACCCTGAATCCGTGACGACTTGAGGTGATATGTCATGCAATAGTGGGATTTATTGCATTATTGCTGAATAAAATCATTTTATGGTCTTCACCGCGCCGCCCTGCGGGGCGCCCGAGAACGGATTCATGGTTATGGCCTATAATAGGCGAATCCTTAGAAAGAAAAAAATCCCCTGCCGGCAGAGAGCCGGCAGGGGCACAAATAATAATCTTAAGCAAAAATCAGCCTCTCTCGGCACGAACCAAGGTGGCCTGAGGCCCCTTGTCTCCTTCCGCGACGCTGAACATAACCACATCGCCCTCATTCAGGTCGCCCATGGAGACATCCTTCAGGGCATTTTCATGAAAGAAAATCTCCTGCTCATCTGAGGTGACGATAAAACCATACGATTCATATGGAAAAAGCCGCTTGATAATACCGGTGCTGTTCCCGTCAAGGACGGCCCCTTGGGCTTTAACTCCTTTATGGGCCTGTTTTTTTCTGACAATCTCCTTGAGCTGCAAGCCAAGGACATCAAAGGCTTCCACCAGCAGCGGATGTACCTTATCGCCCCGCCTTTTCACTACTACCGTATCATTGGGCACCGAGGCGACCACCCGGACTTCATAACCGCCCTCTTTATAGTGAGAGGTGCTTTCGATGGTCACGCGCAGATAAAGAACAAAGTTGGCATAATGACGAACCAGCTTTGCCTTTTCACTTTCGATCTTCTCCTGCCAGCCCTTACGCATGTCAAGATTTCTCGCCTCAATCTTTAGTTCCATACAGTTCCTCCACTGTTATCCAACGATAGCGGCCCCATGTCGCTATCATAGCCAAACTTTGACTCAGAAAGCCCGGAACTACGAAACTCCGTGCTTCGGAGCAGCAACAACAAATGATCACGAGATAGACCGGAACCCTGAGTCTCTACGGACTTCGCGCCTGCCGGGCTATCTCCTGAACTCCTGAATCGTTGCTCACCCTTTTGTTTAACTATAGGCATGGCAGACCCAGCAAATCAAGGGCAAGCACACAATTTCTTGACTATGACGGGTAAAAACGGCTACAGTCGGCACATGCAACAACAAGAAAAGACAGGGGTTCTGCTCCTGAACCTGGGCGGCCCTGAAAGCCTGGACGAGGTGGAGCCCTTCCTCTACAACCTTTTTTCCGACCGGCAGATCATTCGCCTGGGCCCGGCTTTTCTGCAAAAAACTATTGCCCGGCTGATTGCCCGGCGCCGGGCGCCGAAGTCCAGAGAAAACTACCGCAAAATCGGCGGCGGCTCACCCCTTAACCGGATCACGGCGGATCAGGCCAAGGCCCTGGAACAGAGACTCCTGCCTGACGGCCGCTTCGTGGTCAGGGCCTGCATGCGCCACCACCCCCCCTTTGCCCGGCAGGTGCTCAGACAAATGACGGCCGCCGGCGTCAACCGTATCATTGGCCTGCCGCTCTATCCGCACTACTCTATTGCCACCACCGGCTCATCATTCTTCGACCTGCACCGAGCCGCCGGGACCATTGAGCCGTCGCCGGCCATCGTGGAAATTCGTTCCTGGCCCCGGGAGCCATTGTATATCAATTGCCTGGCCAGGAGGGTCAGGGAAGGACTTGTCCGGTTCAGCGGCGGACCGGTGCAGGTTGTCTACAGCGCCCACAGTCTGCCGAAAAAAATTATCGCTGAGGGAGACCCCTATGTCCGGGAGATTGAAATGACGATTCAGGCCCTGGAAGAAAAAACCGGCCAACCGGGACGACTCTGCTACCAGAGCCGCAGCGGACCGGTTGAGTGGCTTGCCCCCTCCACCCCGGACATGCTGCGCAAACTGGCTGATCAGGGGTGCCAAAACATCCTGATGGTCCCTATCAGTTTTGTGTCGGACCATGTCGAGACCCTGTACGAAATCGACATGCTCTACCGGGACATGGCGCATGAAATGGGGATACGCCTGGAGTCTACCAGGGCGCTCAATGATGATCCGGAGTTTATCGCCGCCCTGCACGACCTGGTTATAAACGCCACCGGACGAACAGGGATGAGCTCTAGCTCTTGACCTGATAACGCCGCATCCGGATATTCATCAGGATGCCGATGCTGATCAGGGTGGTCAGCAGAGATGAACCGCCATAGCTGAACAGGGGCAGAGGGATACCCACCACGGGCAGAAACCCCATGATCATGAACAGATTGATGACCGCCTGCCAGAAAATGAGCATCACCAGACCAAAGGCCAGCAGGACCCCGAATTTATCACGGGCCGTCATGGCGATATTGATTCCCCAGAGCAGCAGAAAAAAATAGCACCCCAGGAAAAACACACTGCCGACAAAGCCCCACTCCTCGGCCCATACCGAAAAGGCGAAATCAGTATGCCGTTCCGGCAGAAAGTGCAGATGTCCCTGGGTCCCCTCCAGAAATCCCTTGCCGAAAACCTGGCCGCTGCCGACGGCGATCTTGGACTGCATGATCTGGTAGCCGTGGTTCATGGGGTCGCCCTCGGGATTCAGAAATGTTTCGATCCGTCGGCGCTGGTAATCCTTGAGCAAAAACTTCCAGCCGATAAAGGCGATGCCCATGCCGGCTGTTCCCAGAATAGAGATCGTGGACCAGCGTAGCTTGACAAAGAGGGTCATGGAAACAAACAGAATAAGAAGCATCAGGGCCGTACCGAGGTCCGGCTGCATCATAATCAGGACAAAGGGAACGGCGGTCAGCATTCCCGGCCTGATTATGTCGCGGAGACGATAGCCGTCTTCCGTACCGTGGTGCGAATAATAACTGGCCAGCACGATAACTACCGCCAGCTTGGCCGGCTCAGAGGGCTGCAGATGGAAAAAACCGAGATTGATCCAGCGCTGGGTCCCGGCAATGGTGTGGACAAAAAGACCGGTATAGATCAGCAACAGAATGACAATGCCATACAGGATATACCCCAGGGGCACCAACTCCTTATAGTCAAAGGTGACCAGGATGAGAATCAGGACGTAACCAAAAAGGAAAATATAAAGCTGTTTAAAAAAAATCGGCGAAGGATCAGGGCCGCCGCTCCAGGTTGAACTGAACAGATTGACAAGGGCCATCCCCGAAACCAGCAGGAGAAAAAGCACCATCACCCAGTCGAAATCATAAATAAGGCGGCGGTCGAATCGAAGCATGAAATGATTAAAAGTTAAGAGTTAAAAGTTGAAAGTTACAAAGTGGACAACCATAATAGCGCAACACCTCAATCCACCGGAGTCCGGCCGACCCGGCCCGGCAACACAACAAAGGTCAGGTTACCTGATTTTTTCAGGCGATCCTTGAAATACGCCTGCAAAACGGCCCGAGCCACCGGTGCTGCGGCCGAACCGCCATGCATACCATGTTCAACCAGAACGGTGACCGCTATTTCGGGGTTTTCCGCCGGGGCGAAACAGGTAAACCAGGCGTGGTCGCGATATTTATAAGGCACATCCTCTTCCTTCATATGTTTAAACTGCCTGAGCCGCACAACCTGAGCCGTGCCTGTTTTACCGGCAACGGTTATCCCTTTGAGCCGTGCGGACCGGCCTGTTCCATGGCGACTATTGACCGCTTCGATCATTCCTTCCCGGATAATTCTCAGATTGGCGGACTGCCCCGTGAGCCGGCCGGAGACATGCGGCTCGAACTGTTCTATCAGGCGACCGGACGGATCACGAATACTCTCGATCAGGCTCGGTTTATACAGAGTGCCGCCATTGGCGATGGTCGCCGTCATCATACAGAGCTGCAGCGGCGTAACCAGGTCGAAGCCTTGGCCGATGGCAATGGTCAGGGTTTCCCCCTCCTGCCAGGGCTTTTTGTAGCGGCGCATTTTCCAGGCCGCCGTCGGCACCAGGCCGGGCTTCTCACCCTGCATCTCTACCCCGGTCTTGCGGCCAAAACCAAATTTTTTGGCATAAACGGCAAGCCGGTCAACCCCGAGAAGCTGGCCCACATGATAGAAGTAGACGTCACAGGATTGGGCCAGTGCCTGAATCAGGTTAACCGCACCATGGCCGGCATGTTTCCAGCAGTGATAGGTCCGGTTGCCCAGGCGGTAGTAACCGGGGCAATAAAAAACGGTATCCGGGGTAATGACTCCGGCGGCAAGCCCCGCCAACGCGGTAACCAGCTTATAAGTCGAGGCCGGCGGATACTGGCCCTGGTCAACCTTGTTAATCAGGGGATGCCGGGGATTGTCAAGCATGGCCTGCCACGCCTTGTACGATATACCGCCGACAAACTCATCCAGTTTCAGGGCTGGAGCGCTGGCGGCCACCAGCAAACGGCCGCTGTTGACCTCAACCGCCACCACGGCTCCGGCCTTGTCCTGCGCCGCCATGGCATCTTCGGCCACGCTCTGCAAGTCCATATTTATGGTCAGCCGCAGGTCATCACCGGGCAACGGCTCAATGCCCTTGAGATATTTCTGCTCAAAACCAAGGGCGTTGACCTCCATGTACTCGCGACCCTTTTCTCCCCGCAGGTCCTTGTCCAGCAACCGCTCCAGCCCCATCTTGCCGACCAGGTCCCCGCCGCGGTATACCCCCGCAGCGGAGGCCTGCAATTCCCGCTCGTTGATCTCGCCGAGATAGCCGATGATATGTGAAGCAAGATTCCCGTAATGGTAAATTCGCCGCGGGACGACCTCAATCCTGACCCCTGGGAGCTCCAGACGGTTATTCTCGATAAAGGCCACTTTATCCCAGTCGATATCCTCGGCCAGCCTGATGGGAATATGTCCTGGAGAACCCGCCATTTTGCGAATACGCTCCAGCAACACCGAAACATCCTCACCCAGGATAGAGGCCATTTTTTTGAGCAGCTCACCGTTAAGCCCACTATTCTCGCGGCTCAAGACGACATTGAAGGACGGCCGGTTGGAGACAATCTCCCGGCCCTTACTGTCGAAAATATTACCCCGCGGCGGGACGACCTCAACATAACGCACCCGGTTGTTGTCGGCCATTTGCCGATACTTGTCACCCTGCTGAATCTGCAGGTACCAGAGCCGGGACACAAGCACTGCGAAAAAGAAAATAATAACAACTGCGGATGAAAGCGCCCTCTTTTTGAAAAAATCAAGCTCGGCATCATCGTGAGGGCTGATCAGAGTCATATCGACGTCTCTGTTCAGAACCGGCCGGCGGGCCTGATCTTCTCTTTTTTCCCGGCGCCTCCTTATATTCTTCATGCCGAGTCCTTCCTACCTGAAACGATTACCGGAGCGGACCCGCATTATCTTGAATGAGGAGAAACTGCGTAAAAGACGTTGATTCACAAACTCAAAAAAACGAAACAAGGGGATGGCAAGAAAAACGATGAGCAGAGCCCTGACAAACATTTCCGGCCATGACCAGGGAATGAGGGTCCCGGGATTCAGAAAATTCAGGATCACAAAAACAATCCTGCACACAACCAGGTAACTGACACCGATCAGGGGAATCTGATACAGGGATTCACGGACCGGCATCTTGACCGCCATGAATCTGAGCAGGAATAAGGCCCCTAAACAAATAAATGGATAGGTCCCGAGAATGACGCCAGAAACCGTATCCAACATCCAGCCGAGCGGGAGGATAATCAGCAGAGCACGCAGCAGGTCAAACCGGTATGCCAGGTAAGCGACCAGGATATAGTAAAGATCCGGCGCCGCCACCCACAGGGGATTCAACATCAGGACCGTGGACTGCAGAACAACCAGAAACAGGCCCAAAATTATAAATACGATAACGACCATGCTTACTCGGCAAAAGACCTTTCCTGCTCAAGAATCTGTACGTCTTCCAGGGTCAGAAAATCCACGGCCGGAGTGACCTCTATCTCCTGGAACATGCCACGTGGTTTTTTGACAACCTTGGTAACAATCCCCACCGGCAAACCGGTCGGAAAAAGACCGCCATATCCCGCGGTAACAACATAATCTCCCTTTTTAACTGCAACTGTTTTCAGGACATAGTCCAATTTGCAGGTAAGCGACCCCGTGCCTTTGAGAATACCGCGAACCCTGGATTTCTGAAGCAGGACGTCAAGGGCACTGCTGGGGGCGATCGCCAGCAACACCTTGGCGTAGTTGGGGGACACGGAAAAAATCTGCCCCACGATCCCCGAGTCGGTGACCACCGGCATACCTTTCATGACCCCGTCACTGGTGCCGCGATCGATCACCACGGTCCGAAACCAGAGGGAGGGGTCCTTGCCGATAACCCGGGCCGAGACCATGGGCAGGTTTGTTTTTTCTTTAAAATCAAGAAGCTTACGCAATCGGACATTGGTAGCCACGGCCTCCCGGTTCCGATAGGCGGCGGCACGGCACGACTGCAATTCATCCCAGAGGCGTTTATTCTCCTCACGGACATGAACAAGCGCGAGATACTGATCTGTAAACTTGGAGAAATAGCGGGTTGTTCCGGAAAATACTTTCAGGAACGGTCCGGTTGTTTCAAAGGCCAGTTTGTGAAAGGCCCCGAATTTCTGACTGCCCAGGGTGGAGACGAGAACGATCAGGGCCAGGGTCAGAAGTATCCCTGAAAGCAAAACCAGCCGGAATTTCCTGAAACGGCGACTGCTCTTTCTGGTGCCCTTCTTTCTCATAGGGTTATAACCCGATCAGGAAAAAACGAGCGCCGCAAAACAGACGAATTGCGCGGACCCCGTCAAGGCAGGTATCCAGATCAGTCAATGGCAATCTCTTTGAGAATCTCAATATTATCAAGTGCCTGTCCCGAGCCAAGCACCACCGACGAAAGCGGATCATCAGCAACAATAATCGGCAGGCCGGTTTCCTCGCCCAGCAGTTTGTCCAGATTTTTCAAAAGTGCGCCGCCACCGGTCAGAACAATTCCCTGGTCAACGATATCGGCGGACAGTTCAGGTGGAGTCACCTCCAGGGCGACTCGAACGGCCTCGACAATAACATCGACCTGCTCGGCAATGGCCGCCTGAATTTCCTTGGACGAAATGGCCAGGGTTTTCGGGACACCGGAAACAAGATCCCTGCCCTTGATCCCCATAGTCTCATACGGCTCTTCGGGTTTCACGTTGCCGATCGTGGTCTTGATCAATTCCGCTGTCCGTTCTCCGATGGCCAGATTATGCTTGCGTTTAATGTACTGCAGAATAGCCGCGTCCATCTTGTCTCCGGCCACCCGGACCGACCTGGCATAAACGATCCCGGCCAGGGAAATTACCGCCACTTCCGTGGTCCCGCCGCCGATATCAATAATCATGTTGGCGGTTGGCTCGGTAATCGGCAAACCGGCACCGATAGCCGCCGCCATCGGTTCTTCGATGAGATAGACTTCCCTGGCGCCTGCCGATTCCGCCGATTCGCGGACCGCCCTTTTTTCCACCTGCGTAATGCCGGACGGCACGGAAATAATGATCCGGGGGTGCACCAGGGTTCGCCGATTATGCACCTTGTTGATAAAATAACGGAGCATGGCCTCGGTGACCTCGAAATCGGCGATGACCCCGTCCTTCATGGGCCGGATGGCCTCAATATTACCAGGAGTCTTGCCGAGCATCTCCTTGGCTTCCTTGCCGACAGCCAGGACCCGGCTGCCCCGCCGGTCCCGCCGCACGGCGACCACCGACGGTTCTCTGAGCACAATTCCCTTGCCTTTAACATACAGGACCGTATTTGCGGTTCCCAGATCAATGGCCAGATCATTGGACATCCAGCCAAACAGAAAATTAAACGGAGAAAACATCCGACGTCACCCCTGGAAGAAATTCAAAAATAGGAAAATAGTGCTCATAAGACATCAAATCTTCTTGGATATAGAAAAATGTTATATTCTACCAACAACCAATTAAATTGGCAACGCATACCCTGCTCGAAAATGAAAAATTCATGAATATACTTGACAGGCTGACAGAAAGAATGGTATCTGAGGCGAGTCAGTGTACGGATGGGGCTATAGCTCAGCTGGGAGAGCGCTTGAATGGCATTCAAGAGGTCAGCGGTTCGATCCCGCTTAGCTCCACCAACCACCACCTCGCCTAACCTGCCGGTTTGCATCTGCCGTCCCCCGGAAGATGCGGCCCGGACCTGATCAAGGTCACTCCCTTTTTCAACCTTCTGTTTTCTTCAAGGCGCCGCGTATCGCCAGGGCGTAGGGGTGATGCTTTTTTAAAAAATCAGGCAAGTTGCGGCAGGCCTTGCGTGCCTCTTCGAAAGTGTCATAGAGTCCGTAGAAAACAAACAGCGTCAGGGGCGAGGTCTTGCTCAGGATATAAAGATTATCCTTAATCCTGTAATAATCATCCCGCACAAGAAGGTTTTCGAGATTCGCTCTGGCCTGTTCCGAGGAGAGCATCATCAGCTGAATCGTGAATCCACCTCGATAGGCCCACGCCAGCCATCTTGAACTGGCCCGCATGCGCGCCTCGTATAACTTGTCGCCGTCACGGCCGGACACGGCCGCTGCTTTTGTTTTATGCACCTCTTGGCCGGGACCTTTCCTGTTCTTTGCCCCGGGCAGCCGGGCCACCTCCTTGAGCGCGATTCCGGACTTTTGTTTTTTCGCTTTTTTCGCCGCCGGTGGGCCGTTTATTGTTTTTGCTCTTTTTTCAACAACCGGCCTGGTTCTCCGATCATGCTCTTTAGCGGATTTTTTCACCACCTTCTCCGCACTCTTTACCGGTTTTATCTGCTTTGCCTGCCCCATCTGCTTCACCTGCTCCGGCGGCTTTATCCGTTCCACCTGCTGCCGGTGAATAACGGCTGAGGGCCTTTCCTTTATCCCGCCGGGCCAGATAGCAATCAGCAACAGGAGGGCCAGGAGCGCCGCTCCTCCGGCCAACCATATTTTGTTCCGCGGCGCAGCAACCTCGAACCAAGGAAAAAACCGGTGCGGCACCCTTTTTTCAGCAGAAAACCGGGAGTTGACATGCTCTGGCAAAACGAAAAATGTATCTTCCGCACAGGCTTTCCGCAGGGCATCTTCAGCCAGAATATTCGTCAGACGCATGTTCCCCATAGCAGCCTGATAGATCCTCACAACCGCCTCTGCGAAAAAAATACCGCCAGGTTTTGTCTCCGAGAACCCTGCGGTCACCAGCCGGAAAGACAAATACCTGCCCGTCTCTTCCAGGGACAACGGCTCAAGCGAATAGCCGTCATTGACATCGACAGCGGAGCAGTAAACCGCCAGTCGATTAAAATTGACATCAAAGTCGGGACGGCCGATAAAAAGCAGATGCAGAACACCGGTCGCGCCCATATCGCAGGCCATGCGGACCAGCCGTTCCAGGGTGGCCAGAAAAAGTTTTTCCGCCTCGTCAATAATCAGAAGAACCTTACGCTTCTGTTCCTCGCGGCGGGCGAGCTGCCTACGGAACTCATCCGCAAGAACCGGCGAGGTAACATCGGCGGCGGGACTCATGCCGAGATCCAGACAAACGGCATGCAGCAGCTCTTCGAAGGATCCAACGGGGTTATCAAGGCGGACGGTATCATAGCCGGCCGGCAGTTTACGGGTAAGCAGCAGGCTGAAAAGTGTTTTCCCGGTCCCCTCACGACCGACAAGTTTGCTGAGCAGTTTTCCCCCTTCAATATCCCGCAAGAGCGCCAGCAGGATATCAAGCCGGCCGGCATCCGGGAAAAAAAATACCGGATCCGGCTCCTCCCGGAACGGAGATTTGTTCAGATTAAAATGGTCAAGGTACATTGTCCGCTCGATTCGCGTCTTGTGATCCCCGGCGATCAGCCGGGTTATTTGCGGTGAAAGTCAGGCAATTATCGGATAATTGACAAGTCCTGTAAACATATTTTTCCTGATATCGATTCTTTTTCAAAGATTCCTTTGTACAGAATAATCATCCTGCGTTATGTTTTGTATTGCAATACGGACATTTCATCAGGTACGGGGCACGTCCCGATCCGTTGTGCTCATAATATCCTCATCCGGGAGTATGCCATGTCATCTAACCAAATCTGTGATCCCAGGACCGCCGACGTACTGGAGCCATGCACCATTGTCATCTTCGGGGCGTCAGGCGACCTGACCCGCCGCAAACTCATTCCCGCACTCTATTCCATGTTTATCCAAGGCCGCATGCCCACGCCCTTTACCATTGTCGGCTGCAGCCGCACAGAAATGAACGACGAGATATTCAGAGAAAAGCTACTAACCGGTTACCGGGAAACGGAAATGGATTTGACGCGATGGCACGAATTTGCGACTAACCTCCACTACCGGCCCGTTACCTATGACACGACAAGCTTCCAACAGCTTGCCCACTATCTGCGGCAACTCGACCAGGAATCACAAACGAAAGGCAACCGCATCTTTGACTTGTCGGTCCCACCGCGGCTCTATGCCATTATCGCCACGCTGCTCGGGCAATCGGGACTTGCCGAAGAGCAGAACCACGGCAACGGCTGGGCCCGGATCATTGTTGAAAAGCCCTTTGGCCGCGACCTGCAGTCAGCCATTGAACTGAACGCCACTCTGCATAAGTATTTCCAAGAGGCACAAATCTTCAGAATTGATCATTATCTTGCCAAGGAAACCGTTCAGAACACACTCATTTTCCGTTTCGCCAACAGCATCTTCGAGCCTCTATGGAACAGAAATCATATCGACTTTGTCGGTGTTGTCGCCGCCGAAGAGCTCGGGGTCGGCAGCCGTGCCGGGTATTATGAGACCTCCGGGGTCTTGCGCGACATGTTCCAGAACCACCTGATGCAGCTGCTGGTCCTGACGGCCATGGAACCTCCCTGGCATTTTGCGGCCGATGCGGTTCAGGATGAAAAAGCCAAGGTCATCCGGTCACTGCGGCAATTCAGCTCCGAACAGGGCAGCCGGATCTGCCTGGGACAGTACAGCGCCGGCAGCAATAATGGCGTCCCCCTGGTCGGATACCGGTCGGAACAGGGGGTGAAACCTGACTCCATGACCCCGACCTTTGCCCTGATGGAGGTCTACATTGATAACTGGCGCTGGCACAACGTGCCCTTTTACCTTGTCTCCGGCAAACGACTGCCCCGCAAGGAAACAAAAATCGTCATCCAGTTCAAGGAGGTGCCGACCCGGCTGTTCCAGGAGATCCTGGGCGAAACCATCCATGCCAACCGTTTAATCATCGAGACCTATCCGGATGAAGCCATTAGGCTGACTTTCCTGACCAAGACTCCGGGAACCAGCATCTGCCTGCGCCCCATGACCATGGATTTTACTTATCGTGAGCATTACAAGGGAGCGACGCTGGACGCCTATGCCCGGGTCCTGCTCGACTGCATGGAGGGAGATCACATGCTCTTCTGGCGCGAGGACGGCATTGAACTATCCTGGGCTTTCCTGGACCCGGTCCTTCGCGAATGCGAAGAATGCCATACCCACGATCAACATCTTCACTTCTACCCGGCCGGGACCTGGGGACCGGAAGCGGCTCGAAAAACAATAGGCCTGCTGCTGGACGATTAACAGGGACAACCTTGTGTACCGAAAAGCTTTTCGGGCCGGTATCGCAACGATGGTAACGGCCGGAAATCTTCCTCTTGCCGGCAGGCATTCCTTCCTGTCGGCATCCAGCATCTGACCCATGCCTGTTTTTCAGCTCAACACCGACATTACGTTTCCCTCGCCCGACATGGCCGAACCAAACGGCCTGCTCGCCATCGGCGGAGACCTGTCGGCACCGCGGCTCCTCGAAGCCTATCGTCTGGGCATTTTCCCCTGGTATGGAGAAGGAGAACCTCTGCTCTGGTGGTCGCCGACCCCCAGGCTTGTCCTTTTCCCCGAGGAATTCCATCTGCCGAGACGTCTTGCCCGGACGATCAGGCAACAGATCTTCACCATCACCGCAGACACGTCATTCACCGAAATTATCAGGAGTTGCGCCCAGACTCGCAGGCAAAACGGAGAAGAGACCTGGATCACCATGGAAATGCAGCGGGCCTACTGCCACCTGTATGAACTTGGCTTTGCCCACAGCATTGAATGCCGGTACGACGGAAAAATTGTCGGCGGGCTGTACGGGGTTGTCCTGGGCCATGTTTTTTTCGGCGAATCCATGTTCAGCCGGAAAACCGATTCATCCAAAGTGGCCTTGAGCGCCCTGGTCTCACACGCCCTGAAAACGGGCATAAAGTTAATTGACTGCCAGATGACAACTGCACATCTGCTCGGATTCGGGGCGCGGGAAATATCAAGAGAATACTGGCAAACATTGCTGCATCGTTACATAACAACAATAATACCGCAAAAACAATGGCGCCTGCATTGAACCGATAAGGAGGGGAAACGATTCAGCAGGCGCCGACCGGAAAGAGGATGAACATCATCCTGAACAGGTGACGGCTTACGGTAATATTCAACGCAATAACTATATGGAATTTATTACATTGTTGCCGAACAAACACTCTTTTGGTCTTCACTTCGGACGATCAGGCCGACGGCTTTAATTCTCTCCCGAACAGGTCTTCAATTCAAGTTCAGGGGACGATATACAGCAAGCAGTTTAATAAAAAATCATTACCAAGGCTGATTCCGGACCAAAAAATAGCAAAAGCAGCAAAAAACAGCTTCATATAATATTTTTTCTCGCGTATACTTACACTTAATTGAGAATATCATTTAAAATGAAGTTTTTCTATAAAATAAGTGCGCAGACAGGCACGCTAACGAGGTGAAGCTATGAATTACGGTGTTGTCAGTCAGGAACAACTTGAAAAAATGGATGAAATTCTGACTGAGAAGCTCATAAAAATCGGGGTTGACTGCGTCGTTGTCATTGATATGGCCGGAAACATTATTACTGCAAAGGACAACGACAAAAACAAATATGATATTTATTCCTTTGCCGCGCTTGCCGCCGGTAACTTTGCAACAGTTGATGCCATGGCCAAACTCGTTGGCGAGCGGGAGTTCTCCCTGCTGTTCCACAAGGGTACGGACTGCAACATCCATTTCAGCAAAGTTGACGATGAACTCCTGCTGATAAGCATGTTCGGCAAAGAAATCTCACTGGGATACCTGCGACTCAATGTTGCCGAAGCGATTGAAGCGATCAGGAAACTCTGGGCGTAACTCAGCGTATCTTCGCCAGGCGAACCGATATCTGACAGCTTGCGCAACCATAGTGACCAGGAGAGTATCTTGAGCTTCATAAATTTAAAAGACAAAGTCATCCAGGTCAAAATTGTCTATTACGGCCCGGGGCGTGGCGGCAAAACGACAAATCTGGAATACATCAACCGCCGGTTCAGAAAACAGATCCAGTCGGAAATGGTCAGTCTGAAAACCCATGGTGACCGGACCCTGTTTTTCGATTTTCTCCCCTTTGACATGGGGCAGATCAAGGGTTTCGATTTAAAGATCCAGCTCTATACGGTTCCCGGCCAGATAAAATATAATGCGACAAGGAAACTTGTCCTCAGGGGGGTGGATGGCATCGTTTTCGTTGCGGATACCCAGCAACAAATGCGGGGGAAAAACATAGGCTCGTTAAATCAGCTACACGAAAACCTCGTCAGTTTCAAAGAATCCATATTTCGTATTCCTCTGGTTATACAATACAACAAGATCGACCTTCGTAAGCAGGGCATACCTGTTCTCCCTACCAATGTGATGGAACAGGATCTGAACAGTAAACTCAAGGTGCCATCATTTGAGGCAAGTGCTTTAACGGGCTACAATGTACCGGAGACATTAAAGAAAATAATATCTTCAACAGTTATGTCTATCCAAAGGAAACTTTCATAGAGGACGGGTATGGTGGAACGAGGCAAGGAAAATTCCATGAAGACTTATGAGAATAAAATCGTCCCCCCCCTGAACGAGGTTGAGGACCTCACCCTCTTCCTGGATGAAGACTTTGACACGGATGAGGTCGATCTCTTCGAATTCACGAATGCAGCCGATTCCCCGTTACGTCAGCTCAAGGCTATTGTCCTGTCCCTTGACTGGGAAATTACCGATGCCACCCTTGAGGAACTCTCGCAAGAAATCAGACATCTGAGGGAATTGGAGATATTTCACAACGACCAAGTCTCTCAGATATACCTGCAGGGACTCGAAAAGGTCGGCAGCTACATGCGCGCCGAGCAGGTATATGCTCATCCGAATGCCATGAAACTGCTCCTGACCCTGTATTACGATTTTGAAAAAATAATATCTTCGGCAGACATTACTGGACCGGAGATAACAGGCCTGCTGAAAGCTGATGTCAGAAAATTCAAAATTCTCCAATACCAGATAGCTCAAACCAGTAAAAGAGCAGCTCCCGAGTCACCTGTCATTTCGGAGGCCGGGGCTCCGGCAGCCACTACCGACCGACATGAGTCTCTCCAGAAAGTTTATGCGATCGTCCTCGGACTTGATTGGGAGGTGACCGATCAGGGGCTGCGGGATCTGTCCGAACAACTTGACATCCTACAAGAACGCTTTGCCGAAGACCGCTATATGTCCATCCTTATCCAGGGATTAAATGCTCTTTGTTCATATATCGCCGACGAAAGGGCCGACGCGCACCCTGAGGCCTTTTCCCTGGTCCACTTCTTTTACGAAGGCCTGAAACTCCTTGCCGAGAATGAAGACCTTGATGCCGAGGAACGCCGGGCGATCCTTACTGAAAAGGTCAACAGTTTGAATAACCTGAAACTGCTGGTCATCAATCGTGCCAAAGCCGTGGGGCCTGCACAAGAAAAAAATCTCCGCCCTGAGAAAGGATTGGCGGCAGAGAACATACCCCCGACGGTTGAGACTGTTGCCGACAATGTTCTCGAAGAAGAACCTGAAGAGATGACCGCCTTCCCCGCTGAAGAAATGGAACCTGTGGGGGAAGTTATCCCCGCCTTGGCCGATATCATGGAAGAGATCACTGGCAGCGCGGCAGAGGAGATAGTGACAGAGGAAGACGAAGTCCCGGACGAACTCGAGGAAAAAATCAACTTCTTCTTCGACGACGAGAATGAAACTCCCAAGACC
>VAPE01006696.1_pt1 | contig 27452 bp, 27 predicted proteins | sample 3393911 | NCBI WGS metagenome assembly VAPE01 (sample SAMN08290436, study PRJNA428436) | hydrothermal vent metagenome | isolation source: Deep-sea hydrothermal vent chimney | place: Atlantic Ocean: South-mid Altantic Ridge
ACCATTGAGTCCATCTCTTCCATAGATGATGCAATCTGCTCAAGTGATGCTGCCTGCTCTGCTGCCCCTTGGGCAAGATTATCAGATGCTGATGCAAGCTCTGATGATGAGCTGTCTATGGTTGAGGCGGTGCTGCCGACGTTATTTGCATTTTTAGTCATAGTGCGCATCATTTTCTTATTATTTATCGTAGAATATATTATAAATGATATTATGAGAAGCAATATAATTATGGCGATGAAAGCTGATTTAAAAACTGCCGATTGAGTTGTTTTAGTTGATAATTTCAAAGATACAACACCTAAAATATCTCCTTTTTGCGAGTTAACATGACATTTTAGACAGTATGTTTCTGCTATATATGGAACGCTTACGCTAATAGTGGGGTTTGAACTCAAGATATCCTGCATACTATCTTGAATTTTTCCGGAACTAAAAACTTTTTCCTGCTGTTTGCTTACGCTGCCTTTTACATGAAACAATTTTTTTACATAACTGCTTTTTGCTATACTTGCCGATTTTATACTGCTAACATTTGCAGGAAGTTCACGGATAATTTTACTTATGCCTTTTATATCGCCTGTTTTCATTTTATCGATCAAACTTCCTCGCAGTAATGAAGCCATATTGATAGCGCTATTCCTTAAAACCGTTCTTGAATAATTCATATTTAATATAAAAAATGCAACGGATATAACTATTACTCCCAGTATACCGATAATAGCCATATTTCTCATTCCTTTCTGTACATTTTGTTTCATAATTAATCTCCTGCAATTTAGTCTATATTTTTTAATTTATATTCTACAATAGTGTTAATGTCAAATTTTAGTCAAGCTTTGATTTCCCTATAAATACATTTCCTGCAGGATTTGAGTCCGGTTATGATAATTTCTCAAATAAGTTTCGTTTTTGAGCTTTGAAAATTTTATGGTGTGAGAAGATTCTGCAATAAACATTTCTCACCAATAATTGTTTATAAAGGTTTTAGATCATCTAAAATCCATGGCATAAGCTCTGCTACCGTAGGATGAACAAGTACGGCTTTGCGAAATTGATCGCAGGTTACTCCAGAGCTCATAAGCGGTGCAAACATGTTGATTATCTCATCGCCTCCGACACCAAGTATGGAAACCCCCAAAAATTTTCTCGTGTCGGCATCTACAACTATCTTAACCATACCGTCGGTTTCAGATTTTTCCCTTGCTCGAGAAATCCGTTTCATTTGACGAGTGGCCATTAAAACTCTTTGTCCTGACCGGCGTGCTTGAGTTTCACTTATTCCTATGCGTCCCAATGGAGGATCGGTAAACATTGCATAAATCGGTATGCGATTAGAGAGTTTTCGGTTTCCTTTCTGCAGATAATGGTCTATAAATATCTCTCCATCATTTACTGATGTATGCGTGAAAGCTCCTTTTCCGTTTACATCTCCCAGTGCATAGATATGTTTTGCCGAACTGTGAAGTGTATCATCTACTTTAATATATCCCCTTTGATCGGTTTCTACGCCAGCGGCAGGTAGATTCAGATCATCGGTCGCAGGTTTTCTGCCCACTGCCAGCATAAGATGTGAACCCTCTATGCTTTTAGGCGCAGTTTTTCCATCTATATAAATCTTTATTCCTCCGTCGCTCTTTTCCACTCGCCTAATTGATATACCCGCATAAATATCAATGCCCTCTTTTTCAAAAACGGTCTTTGCCCATTTGGCAATATCGGCGTCTTCCCTGAACATAATCTGAGCAGAGGCTTCTAAGATCGTAACTTTCGAGCCCAAACGTCTAAATAGCTGTCCAAATTCCAGACCGATATAGCTTCCTCCAATTATAATCAGATGCTTTGGCAGCTCTTTGAGCTCAAGTATTTCAACATTAGTCAGCCATGAAATATTATCTAAACCGTCAATAGGTAAGCCTCTTGCAGCTGCTCCGGTGTGAATTACAATATCATCAGCCTTCAAATATTCATCACCGACTTTTACGGTTTTATCATCGACAAAAGAAGCGCTTCCATGAAAAATTTCTACATTCTGCATAGATTGAATCCATGATTGCATCTGCTGACTGCCGCTGACGCGGATGTCATTCATGCGTTTCATTACAGCAGAAAAATCAACACTCATCGAGCCTATATCTATTCCAAAATCTTTTCCGCGCCGTGCCATATGAACTGCACGGGCACTTGCAGCTAAGGTTTTGGTAGGAGTGCAGCCGTAATTCAGACATGAACCTCCGAATCGCCCTTTTTCAACCACAGCTACTTTTTTACCTGCACTAACCAATTGAGGCAGAACCGTTCCGGTTGCCTGTCCTGTTCCTATCCATATAAGATCAAATTTTTTCATATACCCTCCTCTGATAATAATTTTCTGTTCGTGTCTGTATCAAAAACCGCAAGATTGAATAATCGGCAATCTATTTAATTTAAAAAGCAGATCTATCACAAAACTTAGTCTATTTTAGGGCACCTCTAAAAACCCTATATGTTCTCAGCATTATAGCAGATATGCTAATGCAAGGCAAAACTATGCAGGAGCTTACTAGTAGCTTCAAGTAGTTTTAACGAAACAGTAGTATATCTGCTATAATGCCCGTAGGGAGCAGCTTAATGGAGCAATCTTGCGAAAAACTTTTTATCATCATAGCTACGGCTATGACTTGAAAAAAGATTTTTTACAATCTTACCCCGCTAAGCTACTCTGAGAATGTATAGGGTTTTTAGAGGTGTCCTTTAGTATAATATCAATTTTCTCTTAAACATGTCTTTTCTGTGGAAGCGTTTACTGTGCAGTGGTCTCATCATGATAAATGCAAATATCAGCCGCATACTAATTTAGTGCTGTTTTATGATAAAATTTTTGTGGAAGCTACGCTTGCTTTACCTGCTCTCCTGATGCACACTATATTGCCCTCGTAGATCTGTTTGACTAAATAGTAAAAAATCATATACTAATCATAGATAATGAAATATGAAATCACCTATCTTTACAATAGTAAGACTATAAAATAATGCTGAAGCAAAAATCTGCAATTGGGAACAACATAAAAAAGTATCAAAACAAACTTGGTATTTTTCAAGATGCACTTTCCAGAAGGAAAAATCTTGCTTTTCATGCTATTGTCAAGATTGAAGCAGGCTCAACGCTTGATCTCGGCATAGAAACCGTTATAAAGAGTGCGGACGCTTTGGGCATGTCGCTCGATGATTTATACCCTATGAAATACGGAGAAGCCGTAGCGATGCTATTTTATAGGGCGAAGAAACATAGACGGGAAATTATATTTTTTAGAATAAAGGACAATCTTTTAGAACCAAAAAAGATCGCACGATTGAGCTGAAAAGTGTTTCTCACGAATGGAGAAAGAACGGCGCAAAATTGCCGCAAAAGTTGTTGATATTTTTGGCAATGATACGATGAAGATCATAGAGGTTCAAATATGAAAACAGAGAACATAATCGACATTGATAATGATTTTGACGGATACAAAGAACTTATTAATCTTTACGAGAGAAACAAAAATGAGATGTTTGAGGATATTAACATTAACTTAAACGGATGGTTTTCGGCAAATGTCTGCTCTATGCTCGGAGCTATTTTGAGCAAACTTCAGGATGATTTGAATACCATAACGATCAATGCAGGCACGGTGGAGAATATATTGGAGCGCAATGGTTTTCTCTCTTTTTTTGGTCATAAGAAAAAATATGACCGCAACAATACAACAGTACCGTATCAGGTTTTATCCGTGGCAGACGGCCGATATTTTAATAATTACGTATTTAATGAATTTTTAGGCAAGTCAGATTTGCCGACGATGACCAATGCTCTTAAAAAAAAATTGATGGAATCTATATATGAAATTTTTATAAATGCAACAATGCACAGCCGTACTGAAAAAATATTTGTATGCGGACAGTTTTTCCCAAAAAAAAAGACTATCGAATTCATGATAACCGATACCGGATTGGGAATTAAAAATGTTGTAAATAAAAGATTTAATACAAACCTTGATGCTGTTTCAGCTATCAAATGGGCGATAGAAGATCGCCACACTACAAAGCAAGGCATATCCGGAGGCATAGGATTGTCGCTATTGCATGAATTTATAAAAATGAATGGAGGCAAAATACAGATTGTTTCAAACGAAGGTTTTTGGCAGTTAGATAAAGGAAATGTTACTGCGGATAGCTTTGAAAATGAATTCTTGGGAACTATAGTAAATTTTTCTGTTCGAACGGATGATAACAGCTCTTATATGCTTTCAAATAAAACATTGGATGAAATTTTTTAGGGGAAAATATGAATAAGATTAAACTAAGTGTTTATACGATTATCGGCGATTCTCTCGGCATTGCCGCTGAAGACGGCGAAAGGGTCTTTAAGCAAATTAAAAAGGCTCTGCTTGAGAACAAACAGGTTGATATATCATTTTTAAATATAGAAATGCTGACATCTGCTTTTTTAAATACCGCCATTGGCAAACTCTACGGTGAGTTTGACGAGAAAAAAATAAAAAACAGTCTTTCCGTATCCGACATTAGCAATGAAGATAAACTTCTATTAAAACGGGTTGTAGATACTGCAAAAGCATATTACAAAAACCCAAAACAGTTTGAAGAATCCATAAAACAAATAATGGAAAGCTGAAAATGGGAATAGTTATAAAAACAGATGAGATACATAAAATTAGGGAAAACAGCAAAATATTTTTTGATACTAATATATGGATGTTTATTTTTTGTGAAATAGGAAGTTATGGAAAGTATTTTGTTGATAAATATTCATCTGCATATAAAAAGATTCTCAAAACGAGGCATTTAATCTTTATTGATATCATGGTTTTGTCGGAATTTGTTAATAGATATTTACACATTGCACATTCTAATTATATGAAGCAGAACAACTTAAAAATAAAAGACTGTGATTATAAAAAAGATTACAGAAAAACCGATGATTTTAAAGAAGCCTGGAAAAATGTTTGCAATATTATGAAAAATAAGATTCTGCCTCATACAAACGCAGTTAATTTTCAATATAATGAAGCATCTTTAGAAACATTGTTCGATTATGACAGCTTTGATACGGACTTTAACGATAACCATATAATAAATCTGTGCCTCAAAAATAATATATATTTATTGACAAATGATAAAGATTTCAAGAATGCGGGCATAAACATTATCACTGAAAATAGACGTTATTGGAAGAGTTGATTTATGCTGCGATCCGTTAAAATGATTGCAGAGGGAACGGATTAGAAGGTGCTGCATAAAGATTTTCCAAATTATTTCGCGCAAAGAGAAGCGGTTTCTTCCTGCATGTTCCTGAAGATTGGCTAGGCTGGTGATCAAAATGGCAACGGGAAGCGGAAAAACAAAGGTGATGAGCTTGCTGATTACTTCGAATATTATTGTGCTGGATCGTATCAAATCGGATTTTGAGGGTTTGAAAATATTTTACGAGGATCCGATTTTGCCTGATAACGGTTTTGGGGGTCAGAATTGGAGAGATGATTTTCAGATAACGCTTCATTTGCAAAACAATGTAAATACCGTTCGCAAAACCGGAAATATCTTTTTAACCAATATTCATCGTATTTATAATAGCAAGAACACTGTTCCAAGTTTTGATGATGAGGATACAACGGATCAATTTCTGTGCAGACGATTTCCGATTATCCCCTTGCCGAAGCAATTTATCGGAATATTGTAAAACGCTCCGTGCTTCCCGATTCTGCCAGCCGCGACAAACTGCAGGAAGGTCAATTATACCAATTAGAATATTATATTTTATCGGATTGAGATGAGATCTTTAATTGTTTGGGTATGAACCATACAAATAATAAAGCGCAAAACGACAGTGCTGCTGCTATTTTATAGGTAGACGCCAATCCTATCGTGTCTCCCGTTACTCCTATCAAAAATACAACCAGAGAACTGATGCCGAAATTAATCCCCATATAAATACTGTTAACGAAAGTCGGCATTGTTGTTTTTATGTCGTGAACAAGTGCCAAAAGAACGGGGCCTGTAGCAAAAATAAAAAGTCCCAGTAATGCTAATGTTAAAAACATTGTAACAGGTTGAGAACAAAAGGTAAACATCGTCATGGATAGTGCTGCACCGATTCCTGAAACAAAAAGCGTCTTTTTGCGTCCTATTCTATCGGAAATAGTACCTGACAAGAAAGTACCTATGACTCCAAAGAACTGCAGCACCGAAAGTGAAATACTTGCATGCCATAGGCTGAAACCGTCCTGTGTAAGATAAACGGGAAGATAGAGTGTAACTGCTATTTTCACACCGTATTGAAAGAACAAATATCCTGAGATTGCAAGAAAAAGCGGTGTGTTTTGACGCACTACCTTAGAAATGTTTCCGCGTTCCGGCTTTTTTGAAAATGTATGTCTTGTTTTAAAATGACGCAATTTCCAGTATAGTATAACTGATGCTATAAGACCAAACGGCATGATCCGCCATGTACCTTCCAACCCCCAATATGTAGCGGCAGCAGTGATAATAATTGGACCTATTGCCCTTGCTGATTCACCACCTGCCATAAACCAGCTCATTCCTAATCCCACCCTGCCGTCTGAGGATTCTTTTATAATACCTGGAGTTGGGATATGAAATGTTGTTGCGCTAATTCCTGCGACAAAAAGCAAGATAAGAAGTATGGTATAGGAATCCGCCAGTCCCAAAAGGCTCATAGCGGCTGCTGTTATTGCCGGCGAAAGAATGACAAAATAACGTACATCGGTACGTTCTGCCAATAGTCCTAAAAATGGATTGAAAAGTGCCGGAACTCTGCGTGCTATATCCAAAAAGGCGGCCATTGAAAGCGAGATACCGAGTTTCTCTATCAAGAGCGGCAAGATAGGCGCAAGAAAAGAGGAGTAAATATCGTGAACTAAATGCGCCGAAGATATAGTAGCAATCTGAACTTTGTTAAATGGTTTGGGCATTTAATGTCTTTAACGGACTGAACAGGTTCCTTGTGCGGCGAGTTTTTGAAGCTGATTTTGAGATAGTTTGTCGATGCTATCCTGAATAGTTGGAGAATCAGGATCGTAATATACATCAAGACCTGCCATGGCAAATCCTTTTGCCGGAGATGCACCGATGCCTGAAACTACGAGAGCATCAGGTTTTAGCGCCATAATATTGCTAACTACATTGCCGCATGCTCCGCTTTTGTGTCCTTGATTTTCATGTGCTTCTACATCGATAATTTTATTGTCTTGAAGTGTGATAACGGTATAAAATTTTGCCCTTCCAAAATGGGCTCCTCTTTTGGAAAGGAAACCTGCATTCTCATCAGTAGGATAAACGATTTTCATAATTCTTCCTTAATATGTCTTTTGTGGTAGAGCGAATTGTTTCAGCGGGCTTTAAATGCCTACTTTTCAATTTCTTTTTCCTATCACTTTTCATTTGAATATATAACTTCTTTTGCCGTTTGCAAGAAAAGGTTCTTAAATAATGTTGAGTTTTGAGTTATGAGTGTTAAATGAAAGAAAAGAGAGACTGCCTAAGTCGTTTCACTGCCTTCGCAGTGACAGAGTTTCAGGTGTCACTGCAGGCGTTGGTCTGAAATTTATTTCTCGCGCCTACGCAAATCTCGTTTTAGTGATGTTATTCTGTCAAGAAAAAGATATCCGTCCAAATGATCTATTTCATGCTGTATGACTACAGATTCATATCGCTTTGTTTCAAGTGTTTTATCGCTGCCGTCTAAATCCAAATATTCTACTCTTATCTTTCTTGCTCTTGTAACAATTCCAAAATAATCGGGAACGCTCATGCAGCCTTCTCTGCCGGATTGCTCGCCTTCTCTATATGTAATTATCGGATTTATCATAACAAGCTGACCATGATTATTCCATCGCCCTTTCTTGTTTCTTGATACATCAACAACAATAATTCTTAATAATTTTCCAACTTGAGGTGCTGCAAGCCCAACACTGTAGGGCGAGGATTTCATTGTTTCTATTAGATTAGAGCAAAATTCTTTTATATTTTCTTTTTCAATGTCAACATACCTTGACACTTTTTTTAAAATTGGATTCGGAAAAACAATTACATTATATATCATTTAGTTATAATTTTGTGCCATTGAGTGTTTTGACGGTAATATTCAAATCTTCTTTTTCTTTAACACCATCCATAATCTGCACCAATTCGTCAAATGATAATTTATCGGGAATTTCTACTTCCATGCTCGCTATATAAACAGGTTTTTCCTTGCTTCCCACAACTCTCGTATCAAGGTCAGTGATGTTGATACCGTTTTCAGCAAGCGGAGTACTTACTTTATATAGAATACCAACTTTGTCGGCTGCATATACTGTAATAATTGCACGTTCCTGTGCGGATTTTTTCATCTTTTTCCCATCTATTGCGTGTATGGTAACTGAAAGGTCCAACCTTCGTGATACATTATCAAATGCTTTACTGAGAGCATCGGCGCTTATATTGCCCGATACAACGAGTATTGTTGAAAACTCTCCCGCTAATATCGTTGAACTGCCATCTTCCATATTCATATCATTTTTATAAAGTACAGAGCTTATTCCTGCAATAATGCCAGGCTTATCTTCGCTTATTACGGTTATGATATAATTTGCCATGTTTTCCTCCATATATTTGACATATTAAACTACGAAGCTATGCTTATATAGCTTATACTAATTGTCAAGCAAAATAAGAGGTGCCAATGGATCTATTTGAAAAATGCTATAATTTTAAAGAGGCCGATCAAGTCAAGGCAGAAAATCTTTATCCTTATTTTCAGCCCATAGAAACCGAGCAGGGTACAGAGGTTAAAATTCAAGGCAAAAAGCTTTTAATGCTTGGATCAAACTCATATCTTGGTTTAACCACAGACGATAGAGTAAAAGCTGCCTCTATTGATGCGATCAGAAAATACGGAACGGGAAACGCAGGATCGCGTTTTCTCAATGGGACGCTTGACCTTCATATTGTTTTAGAGAAGAGATTGGCAGATTTTGTTCAGAAAGATGCTGCGCTGCTTTTTTCTACAGGTTTTCAGGCAAATTTATCGATATCAGCTCTAATTGATAAAAACGATACGGTAATAATTGATAAATCCGACCACGCAAGCATTGTTGATGGAACAAGGCTCGGCTTTGGTACTATAAAACGGTTTAAACATAATGACATGAAGTCGCTTGAGTCTGTTTTAAAGCGTCTTGATCCTAAGACGGGAAAACTTGTTATTGTTGATGGAGTTTTCAGCATGGAAGGCGATATTGTCAATCTTCCGGAATTAGTAAAATTAAAGAAAAAGTACAACTTTAGAATAATGGTTGACGATGCCCATGCAATTGGAGTAATAGGGAGAAACGGAAGAGGAACCTCAGACCATTTTGAATTGACCGATCAAGTCGATATCATAATGGGAACTTTCAGTAAATCGCTTGCCTCATTGGGCGGGTTTATTGCATCGGATAAACTAACGATCAATTATTTAAAGCACCATGCTCGTTCGCTTATTTTTTCAGCCAGCATAACTCCTGCATCTACGGCAGCTGTAATGGCAGCGCTGGATATTATGGAGAAAGAACCTGATCGAATTGAGAAACTGTGGGAAAATACTCGATTTATGAAGAGCGGGTTGGAAAATCTCGGATTTGATACAGGCGGCAGCGTTACACCAATAATTCCTGTCCGTGCGGGTAATAAGGAAACCACTCTTATGATGTGGAGGCTTTTGTTTAACAGCGGTTTGTTTGTAAATCCTGTTTTACCTCCTGCGGTACCTCCTAATAAGGGATTGATAAGAGTTTCATTAATGGCAACGCATGCAATCGGTCAGCTTGAATTTGCACTTGACAAATTCAAGGCGGCTGGTAAAAAACTCGGAGTAATTTAATGATAGAAATAATTGAGGTTAATGACAATAATAGGCTGCTGAACGATTTTGTATTCCTGCCCTTTAAACTTTATTCTAAAAAATCTTTCTGGGTTCCTCCTTTAATAAGTGAAGAAAAAAAACTTTTGTCAAAAAAAAACCCTTTTTGGAAAGATAACAGCCGTAAACTTTATCTTGCCAAGAAAGATGGAAAATATGTTGGCCGCATAGCAGGAATCATCAACAATGAACACAACAGTTACCATAATGATAAAGTAGGTTTTTTCGGATTCTTCGAATCGATAAACGACATTGATGTTGCAAAACTTTTACTATCGACTGCATCCGATTTTTTGAAAAAAAACGGTTTAGAAAAGATGAGAGGTCCTGTTAATCCTTCGATGAATGATACATGCGGAGTATTAATTTATGGATTTTATCAGCCGCCCGCCTTTATGATGCCTTATAATTTTCCTTATTATGACTCGCTGCTTAAAAATTCAGGATTTTGCAAGGTTATGGATCTTTACGCTTGGTATCTAACAATCGCTGCAACAATTGACAGGCTTGAGAGATTGGAGCAAAAAGTAATAAAGCGAGAGGATTTTACAATAAGAAATTTCTCAATGAAAAATTTTAATAGAGATGTAAAATTTATTTGGCAGTTGTATTGCGAGGCTTGGAAAGATAATTGGGGATTTGTTCCGCCCACGGAGGAACAATTTTTTTACGGAATACAAGATCTTAAAAATATAGGAAATGAAAAATTTATATTTTTTATTGAAGATAAAGGTTTACCGGTTGCATTTTCTGCATTTTTACCCGATTTTAATCAAGTGTTTAAAAAGCAGAATGGAAAGCTGCATTTCTGGCAGATACCGCATTTTCTGAGAGCTGTTAAAAAAATTAACAGTGCCAGATTAGCTGTTTTAGGTATAAAAGACGGCTACAAAGGACGCGGACTTGATCTCATACTTTATATAGAAAGCTTCAAAATCGCTAAAGAATACGGAATGGCCGGCGGTGAGATGGGATGGACGCTTGAGAGTAATACGAAAATAAACGGCGGTATAAGAAAGATGGGCAGCGAATTGTATAAGCGATACAGATTGTATGAAAGAGAGTTGTGAAATTAGATCCTTTCTTTAGACTTCCCGGTATAAAAGTATTTCCTTCGGAACGGTCGATAAATATTGTAAATCAGCTTACATCTATTCTTGAAAATTATGGATTAACCCCTCTGTTTGAGAAGAACAGTGCCAAACTGTTGGGAAGAACATACGATGATGAAATTTTACATAAAATATCGGTGCTGATTGTTGTCGGAGGAGACGGAACATTTATCTCTGCTGCAAGGTATGTGCATGGTTATGATATTCCTATGGTCGGAATAAATATCGGAACCATAGGATTTCTCACGGAGATTCCGGTATCATCAATTAGTCAGTTCTTTGAATATGCTCTTAACGGTCATTATAGTGTTCAAAAAAGAATGATGCTTGACGTGTCATTAAAACGCAATGGTGAAACATTATACAAATGGACTGCATTCAACGATGCTGCAATCAACAGGCATTCATCAAGCGGAATAATTCATATTAAAATTGCGGCATTTTCAGATAATAGGTTAAATCATATAACAGGCTTTAGATCAGACGGAGTAATTATATCGACACCGAGCGGGTCAACGGCGTATAATTTGTCAGCAGGAGGCCCTATTGTGACTCCGGATTTAAATGCCGTTATACTGACACCTATTGCGCCTCATACATTATCAAACAGACCTATAGTAATTTCAGGGGACACTAATTTAATCATAGAAGTTGAAAGCTGCGACAGTTTTCATATTGCTATTGATGGCCAAATCGGAGTTGTGGCAAAAGATAAAGATCAGATTCTTATTAAAAGATCGGATAAATGTGTCAAAACACTCGGTTTTGAAGACAGAAATTTTTTTGGAATTTTAAAAGAAAAGTTGGGATGGGAACATAACTAAATTTGATTAAATCGCTTGATATAATAAATTTCTTTACAATTAAACGGATGCATATTGATCTGTCAGAGAAGATAACATGTTTTACGGGGGAAAGCGGAACAGGCAAATCCGTTCTCGCATCTGCCGTAATCTTTCTTTTTGGCGATATGGCTGGAGGCATTGACGAGGATACGTCTGTATCTGCAAGAATTAGTTCAGGCGGCTTTAAGCACCTTCATTCGATGGGCTATGAGATAGAAGATGAGTTTATTCTGAAACGATACGTTCACAAAGGCCGGAGCAGATTTTCTATAAATGAAAAACCGATTAATAAAAATATTGTGCAGACAATTTTTCTTAACAAATTAATTACAACCCGCCAAAACTCAACCTATTTTACAACAGATACATATTTGAGACTGTTTGATAAAAACTATGACTTATCCGAATATCGGGCAATGTATAATGGTTGGAAAACCGTTAAAAACGAATTTTATAAATTAAACAATGAAATTATTAGAGATAAAGATAAATATGAGTATTCAAAGGCGATAGCTCTCAGAATAAAAAAGGTAAAACCGCTGAAAGATGAGATAGAAGATTTGAGAATGAAGTTGGATAGCAAAAAAAGTGTTGAGAAACTAAATACGATAAACTGGGAAATAGATAGTCTGCTGAATGGAGAAGGGAAACTATTGGAAACTTTATCCTTGCTGAAAGGACTGTTGAATAAAAAAAACGATCTTGAACAGACAAATATTGATAATCCAATAGATAATTTTATCGAAAGTATGAAGGAGCTGAATCTTGCAACCGACAATCAGATTGTAAATAATGCTGATTCTATAAAGAAGAGATTAAGCGACCTTAGGATGATTGAATTTACACTTAAATTGCCCTTAAATGAAATAATTAAGCGACATGCTCAAGATGAACTGTTTATAGCCAAATATGAAGAGTTGAAATTTAGGATTTCTAAGATTGAAAAACTGATGAATGTTAAATACGATATTCTGATAAAAACAGCTGTTGGTATTCACGATAGACGCGTTAAGATTGCTATTGGCATGGGAGAAAAGATAAAAAATAGCTTAAAACTACTTGGAATGGATTGTGAAATAAAGTTTAGGTTTACAAAAATCGAACCGAATACAGAAGGTGCTGATTCTGTAAATCTCCTTTTCTCATCTAATCCGCAGATGGCTGCCGATATAGTAAATAAAACTGCATCGGGAGGCGAAAAAAGTAGAATTGCTTTAAGCATGCTTAGCGAATATAAAAACAATAAAACTCTAATAGCCGATGAAATTGATGATGGTGTAAGCGGAAAAACAGCGCAGAAGGTGGGCAATCTTTTAAAGGCACTTTCATCATATCAGCAGATTATACTTATTACTCATAAACCTCAAATTGCGGCATTGGCAGACATTCATTATAGGGTTGAAAAACGGATAGAGAATGGCCAAGCCGTTACACAAATAAAACGATTAACACGAGAGGAACGAAAGAATGAGCTTGCTTCTTTAATAAGCACCGATAGTTCGTCAACTGAAGCATTCGAATATGCCGAAAAGTTGTTATCATGATGAGACCACTGCACAATAAGCACCTTCCCAACAATATCTGCTTTTCCATAGGCAAGACAGACCTCTGCAGGATTAACAGTGTTAATTTCAAAGAAGTAAAACGTGAGTCTATGGATAAGCAGATATTGCCCGCAGGGAAGCCAAATAACCGGCAACTTTCAAGAAATTACAATTTTCAAGCTAACCGGTTAGCCCAACAAATTTTAATTTTTAAATCTCGCAGGCTCTCCCGCTTCTGTGGATGCGCTTATTGTGCAGTGATCTCATGATTATCTCATATATGAAAGACCGGCGGCGTACTGCATCCGCATTGAAAGATGGCAAAATTGTAATTTATCCAACGGACACCATATACGGAATGGGAAGTTTGTGGAGTTCCGATTCAAACGCAAGAATATATAGCATAAAAAAACGCGACAAAGCCAAACCGCTGATTATACTTTCCGATCTATTATGGGCACACAAGTTTGCATATTGCAACGACAAAGTTATCGGAGAATTTTGGCCCGGCGAATATACGCTTATTCTGAAGGCAAGGAGGCATCTTCCATGGTGGATATCAGATGGAAAAACCGTTGCAATCAGAGTTCCGTCAGATAAGCTGCTGCGAAATCTGCTGATGATGACAGGAGAGCCTATCACATCGACAAGTGTTAATGTTTCGGGCAATCTACCGATGAATAATCCTATCCTTATTGCAGAGGAGTTTGAAAATAAAGTAGATTTAATTGCTCAATATAGCGATTTTGTTCCAAAAAAAGCATCAAAAATTGTCGATATGCATGGTAATATTGACGGCGATAATCTAAAACACTATTTGCGTTCTTAATTATGCAGCGGTCTCATTATGGTTATTTAGATAGAAAAACACTCATGATAAAATAAAAGGAGAGAATATGACAGAAATAAATCAAGATAAGTTTTTACCTCCCGACACACCTGAAATTTGGTTCACGGAGAAACATACAAAAAATTGCGGTATAACATTTAAGGTTGATAAAACTTTGTATAGCGGCAGAAGCAAATATCAGAGAATTGACATAATAGAAACGGTTCAATATGGTAAGGTGATGCTTTTAGATGGTTTGATTATGCTTACTGAGGCTGATGAATTTGTATATCACGAGATGATAACTCAAATTCCTCTATTCACGCATAAAAATCCTAAAAATTACCTTGTAATCGGAGGAGGCGACGGCGGTGTTGTAAGCCGTATTGCACTTCATCCGGAGATTGAAAGAATTACAGAAGTTGAAATTGATGAAGAGGTAGTTAATATATCAAAACAATTTTTCCCTAATATCTCTAATGGATATAACGATAAAAGAACAGAGCTGATAATTGGCGACGGAATAAAATATGTGAAAGATAACAAAAGCAGATATGATATAATAACAGTTGATTCTACCGATCCGTTCGGTGCTGCTAAGGGGCTGTTTACTGAAGAGTTTTATAATGATATATATGGCTGTCTAACTGATAACGGCATACTTACCGTTCAATCCGAAACTCCATTCTACGATATAGATGCCACAAAAACTATATATAGAAACTTGAAAAAGAGTTTTCCTATCGTAAGAGCTTATCTTGCATTTATACCAACGTATCCAGCCGGAATATGGTCATTTTGTCTTGCATCAAAACTGTATGACCCGTTAGCTGACTTCGATGAAAAGCGATATAGGAATCTTCAATTGCCTTTTAAGTATTATAATAAAGAGATACATATTGCAGCTTTTGCTCTCCCTGAAATATATGATAAAATTTTGAATAGTTATGAGACCACTGCATAATAAGCGCATCCGCAGAAGCTGGAGAGCCTGCGAGATTTGAAAATTAAAATTTGTTGGGCTAACCGGTTAGCTCTGCAGAAGTTCGCCTCGCCTATGAAAAAGCAGATACTGCTGTGAAGGTGCTTATTGTGCAGTGGTCTCATTATGATTAAAGATATAACTTTGCAATAAATATACTCAAGATTTTATCGAATTTCCTTTTTGTTATTGCATAGATTGCAGTGGCCGCATGGTTTTCTTGTGTTTATCTAATTGTTATTTTTTTTAAGCAGAATGTAAAGAGATAGCGTTATGACAGCAAACAGAAGTCCTACGGAATTTGCCAATATTATTACATAATCTTTTTTCATAATACCGTATACGACCCACAGGCATAATCCTGATGCAATCTGGATAATCATTGCTGCACTGATTCCATCTGTTTTGTGAGTTTTCAGCAATTTGATAATCTGCGGAACAAAGCCAAAGGTAGTAAAAAGTGCGGCGGCACTTCCGACTAAAATAGTGATGCTCACTTTAGCAAAGTTGTCCTTAGCCTCATGATGGAACTATTTTTTATTTGGCATACTCTTGATTCTGATATGTCTAATATTTTTCCAATTTCTTTTAATCCCAGCTCTTCTTCGTAATAAAGAGACAAAACAAGTTGTTCGACCCGTGTAAATTTTTTTATATTTTTTGAAACTTGTGAGATCTGCAATTTCTTTTCAATTACCCCAAAGGGAGTTGCTCTACCATCACTTATTGTTTCCGACCGTTGATAATCCTCAAACGAAAAAAACTTAATTGCTCCAAGCTGACTTACCATTTTATGTAATCTTTTTATGGTACATCCTATTTTTTTGGCGATTATATCGTATGTCGGCTCTATATTATTCTCTTCAAGCTCTTTATAAACAGCTTCTATTTTTTTTTGATTTGCCCATGAATGTCTTGAACGAGGCATAATTTTTCTGTATTCGTCTAATATTTCACTTTTTGCTCTATAAAGTAGATATTTCTGTAATGTTATCATCTTGTTTTCATCAAATTTATCGAACGATTTCAAAACGCCTATAATACCTATTTGAACAAAGTCTTCCCTGCCGGTTTCGTCCGGAAAGTACATAATTGTTTGATCGACAATTCTTTTAATTGCAGGAATCAGAGCATTTATTACTGAATCTTTTTCAGTCCGGTTTATTTTTATTCCCCGTTTCATTTTTTACAGGTTTTTCTTTATATTGATTGATAATGATAGCTATACCGATACCTGCCATATAAAACAAAATGCTATAAATTAAAACTGATTTTATATATGATAAATCTATATAAAAACCTTTGATAATGTAGCTTGCATTAACCGATAGAAATGCCAAAAGTCCGAAAATCGATCCAAAAACCTTAGGATTTATCTTCATTGATAAGCTCCATAAACCTATTTTCATCTATAATGGCAACGTCTAATTGTCGTGCTTTTCCAAGTTTACTGCCAGGATTTTTACCGATAATAAGATAGTCAACCGATTTGCTTACACTGTTTGTGACTTGCCAGCCATGTTTTTCGGCAAGTTCGGCAGCCAGCGGTCTGGCTATTGAGAGAGTTCCCGTAAAAACAACCTTTTTGATCGAATTAGAAACAGTTCTAAGAGGTTTAACGCCTGCGGCTATTAAGCGTTTGATTTCATCTAATGTCCGTGTATTATGAAAAAAGTTATAAATATCATCGGTGATTTTACCGCCTATTTGATCTATTTTTCTTAAATTCTCTGCTGATATATCAAAAAGGTCTTTTAAGTCAAAGTTATCGGCAAGGATTTTTGCCGTTTGACTTCCTACCGAATTTATACCTATGGCATATAAAAATTTATCCAGCATTATATTTTTAGAATTTTCTATACTATTTACAATGTTTGAGGCGAGTTTGTCTTTAACGCCTGGAACGGTTTTCAAAGTAATCGTAGTTAGTTTATAAAGATCGGAAGCTCTATTTATAAGATTTGCTTTAATAAGTTTAGCGATCATCTCTTTTCCTATGCCGTCAATATTTGCTCCGTTACGAGACACATAATGAATTATGGATTCCTTTATTTTTTGAGGACAATCATCATTTATGCATCTTAGGTATGATTGATCTTTTATCAATTTTGCGTGGCAGTACGGGCATAAAGTCGGTGGTTCTATAATCTTTGAGTCTTTAGCTCTTTTTTCTATGATTACTTTTGTGATTTCAGGAATAACATCACCTGCCCGCCTCACCAGTACCCGGTCGCCTATCCTTATATCTTTATTTCTTAGCTCGCCCCATGTATGAAGCGTTGCTCTACTTACATTGGCGCCCCCGATTGTAACTTTTTGGAGCAGGGCAACAGGTGTAACGATACCTGTTCTGCCGACGCTGCTTAATATATCAAGAACTTTTGTACTTTTTTCAACAGCTGGAAATTTGAAAGCTATAGCCCATCTTGGATTTTTGGCCGTATAGCCCATTTCTTTCTGATAGGCTGTATCGTCAACTTTTATTACAACACCATCTATTTCATAGGGCAGTTGTTTTCTCTTATCAAAAATTTTGTTTTTTAACTTTATAATCTCATCAGCATTCGCAGCGTTATAATTGAGTTCGGATACAAGAAAACCGTATTTCTTCAATAACGATAAAGCCTCGCTTTGTGATGCGGGAGGATTATCCGTCTTTCTGACAGCATAGGCAAAAAACATTAGACGGCGGCTTGCAGTGACCTTTGCATCTAACTGCCTCATGCTTCCGGCAGCGGCATTTCTCGGATTGGCAAAAGGCGGAAAACCGTTTTTAATTCTTCTGTTGTTAATTTCAAAAAAATTCTTTTTAGGAAGAATTATTTCGCCGTTAACCTCTAAAATATCGGGCGTATTTCCGTTAATCAGAAGCGGCACTGAACGTATGGTTTTAACATTGTCTGTTATATCTTCTCCGGTTAACCCATCGCCCCTCGTTGCAGATTGCATTAGTTTTCCTTTTTCATATCTTATCACAGCTGTAAGGCCGTCGAACTTAGGCTCGACACTGTATCTGCATTCGCCAACTCCCAAATTTCTTTTTACCCTTTGATCGAATTCGTTAATTTCATTATCGGAAAACAGGTCGGATAGAGAATATAAAGGCGGATTATGCTGTACCTTTGTAAAGCCGGCTTTCACCTTTCCTCCAATTCTCTGCGTTGGAGAGTCTGCTGTTTGCAAGTTTGGAAATCGTTTTTCAAGTTCAATCAACCTCAGCATAAGAGTATCATATTGGCTATCTGCCATTATAGGGCTGTCTTTGGTATAATAGGCATAATCAGCCTCTCTTATGAGCGACTTTAACTTATTTATTTCTTGTGAATTTTCCATTTTTATAAATAAGGTAATCTTTGTGTGTTACGAAGTTGCCTATATTAAAATAGCTGTGATGCCCGTCTGAATATGAGTCGGCAATGTGCGAATGGCCCAATATGACGACATCAAACCCCTTTTCAAAACCGTCCATTGCGAATCTTCTCATCTTTGTTGAAATATCTTTATAACCGTTGATGATGTGATCGGCTGCTCTCGCAAATGATAAAAGAGCTTTTTGAGGAAGCAGCTTTGCTATGGATATGGACACGCTGTTTTTTGTAAGAAATCTAAAAATTCTATATTTAATGTTTGACCTATCTATAAGATCTCCGTGGGCAATATAAACTTTTCGGTTTCCGATATTGATTATTACACTATCAGCAGTTGCAATGCGGCTTTTGAGCTGTTTTAGTCCGAATTCATGATTTCCTTCACACCATATCACTTTTTTGCCCTTTTCGCACATTTTATCCAAAAACCGTATCAGACTGTATTTATCATAAAGCGATGGTTCCATCCATCCAAATGCAGCAGCAAAAAGATCTCCTACAATAAACAGGATATCAGGATCAACATCTTTTATCAGCTGTTTTGCATTATTTGCAGAATTGTTTTCAGAATCTATATGAAGATCTGAAATAAAAAGCACAGTTTTATCATTATCTATTGTTATTGCAGGTTGCATTTCTCAAGTATATGATTAAAATGACGATATTCAAATGAACTTCTTGCAAAACGCTTGACAAGAATATACCGGTCATAGCATTTTACTCTTTTAAATTGCCCTGACTAATATTAAAATTCCAAGAATTTTGCAATAAATTTAATATAAAGGTGGTCTAAAAAAGCCGATGAAGGAAGCTGATGAAAAAAGCTCCGTACTTTTACGGATAAAAACAACTGATATACCAAAAACAATCGATGATTTTGGAAAGCAGAATAAAGAGTATGAAGCAAATGATGTAGATTTTAATATTGTTTCTGAAGATGTAGTTGAAGGAAATGACGGATCCGTAAAGAAAAGTTATACAATAGAGATTTTTAGCAGGGAAGAGGTTGATGATCCGCTGCTGGGCAGTGCAAAGATCATTTTTGATGACTTATCGGTTCCTATGGTTTCATATCTGCACATATTTTTCAAGCCTTTTAGCCAGCCTTTTTCGTATAAGGTTGAAGATATAGCCATGTCTATTAGAAAACTTCTTGCAGTAAACAACATCAATTTCGGCATAACGGAAAACAAGATCAAAATGATGACAAGCGAGATATATAGGCGGATAAAAGTGCCCAGCTACAAGGCGTTTAGAATTCAGGCAGCTGTTGGAAGATACGCCAAAGATGGCATCGATAGTAAAATAAACTTCTATTTTGAACAATTTATAAAATCAGGAGAAAAAAATGATGCCGGAAGAGTGGATTATCATAAAAAAAATTTTGCGGTCGCCGTCAATGAGGGCTCTCCGTTAGTTGAATATGTAATTCCGACAAAAGGTAAAGAAGGCATGAATCTATATGGTAATCTTGTAAAACAGAAAGAAGGACAGGATACTAACCCTTTTGTTTATAGTGCGGGAGAGGGGACAAGATTGGAAGAAAGTGATCGTGGCAAAATTATATATGCGACAAGATTAGGTTATGTAACTGTTGAAAATAATAAAATTGAAGTTAAAGGTGATGTATCGGTTGCTCAAGTTGATCTTACAAAAACGGGCGACATAGAGATACCGAAAGAATCTTCTATAAATTTGAGTATAGAAGATTCGGATACCACGAAAGATGCAGTTCAGAGCGGCATGAGAGTTGAAGGCAATGTTATACATATAAAAGGCAATGTAGGCAAAGATGCCTATATATCTGGAAATAATGTTACAATAGACGGTATGCTTCATAGAGATGCAACCGTAATTGCTAAAAAAGTCAAGATAAATATCTGCCGCGGAACAGTTGAGGCGGATACTGCTGAAATAAATAGTGCCGAATATGCCCATATTACCTGCAACGATATGATACAAGCCGGAAATAGCATTGCCGGCAATCTCATTGCTGATAATATATATATAACCAATACCGCACTTAACAGTAATATTGTTACCGGAGGCAATATATTATCAATAAACAATATAAAAGGAAGCGATAACAAAATTGTTATTGATCCGCTTAGAATACCGAAAAATAAAAAGAAATTTGATAAGCTTATAGCTGCAAAAGAAAATCTGTTAAAAAAAATAACTATAGAAAAGCTTAACGCTGATCATATAGAAGCCGAAAGTAGAAAACAAAACAAAAGAGCGGTGAAGATTATAGATAGAATTCATCATTTAAAAGAAACAGAGGCGAAGATACCCGCATCGCTCATTGTCAAACTCAATCAATACAGCGCTATTTTGAGGGAGTCGAAAAAGGCAAGCAATGATATTAAACTGCTCGGGAGAAAATACGCTGCTATTTTCGGCCAGATTAAAGCCATGAAAAAGCTTTATGTGGAAGGTGTTATAAGTATAAAAGGTAACCTGCCGAAAGGGACTATGCTGCAATTTGATCATGCGCTTGAAAAAAGAGTGGCAAAAACCATATCGAATGTGAAAATATGCGTTTCTTCAGATACAAACGGAGAAGAAATTAAGTTTGAAAAACTATAGGGTTTTTAGAGGTGCCCTGTAGCCATAAGATTGTTATATGCGCAGCTTGAGGTTTCTTGTGCCGGCTTTCATTTGTCATTTCAACTGGAAAGCTTGACAACAGGTCAATATTATACTATTATAAATAAAATTATACAAAAAGCGGGGTGATATAATTATGCCAGGTATTATAGTCAGAAGCAGCGAATCTTTCGAAGAAGCGTATAAACGCTTTCAAAGACAATGCGAAAGAGCGGCTATTTTTTCGGAGATTAAAAAGCGCGACCATTACGAAAAGCCGAGCGAAAAAAGGAAAAGAGAGTTAGTTGCAGCCAAAAAGAAAGCATTGAAAAAGAAACGTTTCTCAGACAGGATGTACAAAAGATCGTATAGATGATATTATCGGCGACAGCTTAATGGTGCCGCCGATTTTTACTATGTACAATGAATTCATTAACTCTTAAGGTCATCTCGGATGTTTTGTACGGGTGGCTCAAAAACGCTTATATTGTTGATATAAGAGCGTCAAAAAACTGTTTCTATATAATTTTTAAAAAAAGAAGAATTAGAGCACTTGTATTTTCGTTTCATCCTCAAGCTATTTTTATACAAAAGGCTGTTCCGAAGAATAGCGAAAAAACAAACCTGTTTCAATATGCCAAAAAACATCTTGTGGGATCAAAATTTACGCATATAGATACACTGCTTCCAGATAAGGTGCTTAGGATAGATTTAGAAAAGATTATTGGAACAGGAAGCGTAAAATATAGGTTAATAGCTGAATTTCTTGGAAGAAATCCTAATATAGTGATAACGGATGATTGTGGAGTTATATTGTATGCGTTAAATCTTACTCCTAACCGGATAGACTCAGTTAGGCCGATACGGATAGGACGAATTTGGCCTAATCCCACCAAACAGTATAAAACCCCCGTAAGCAATCCTGCAAGCGGCTTTATGCGTGATGATATAGACCTTGATAGCTTTATGAAAAGTTATAGCGGCATTGATAAAAGAACCGCAGCTATGCTTATTGACAGCGGCGTACATAGCTTTGCAGAGCTAAAAACGAGATTTTCCGATAAGAAATATGCTCCTATAATTGTTAATTACAAACAGAAAGATATGCTTTTTCCGTTTGATATCAAAGTAAACGAAAAGACGAAGCTATTTTCTGACTTTATTGAACTCTTTAAGTATTTATATGTTGATAAAATAAAAAGCGAACTGTTTAATCAGAAGAAAACTAATTTATATAAAATAATAGAAAAGAGACTGGACCATTTCAAGAAAAAAATTAAGAATATGAATGCGGAGATAAAAAAAGCCGAGAATTTTAAGACTTATGAAGAAAGTGCCAATTTAATAAAGTCAAACTTGTGGAAACTGAATCCAAATGAGCATAGAGCCAATGTAGAGATTGTAGACAATGATATTTCCTCAACCATACAACTGTCGCCTAAATTAACAATTTTAGATAACATGATTCACCTTTTTAAACGGTCTAAGAAATTAAAAAAAACACTTCAAATTAAACAGGGCATAATAGATGCTGCAACATACGAAATAGCAGTCGTAAATCAAATTGATTATGATCTAAGCTGCGCAGAAGATGAGCATAGCTTAGATGAAGTGCATAATGAGATTGTTCAAATAGGATTAATTAAAAAAAAGAAAAAGGAAAAAGAGCCGAAATCTGATAATATTGTTGTAAAACAGACAAACGGAGTAACATTTTATATGGGAAAAAATGCAAGAGGAAACGAATCGGTTACATTTTCTGTTGCAGGCAAAAATGATATGTGGCTTCATGTAAAGAATGCCCCTGGAGCGCATGTAATTATAAAGGGAAAGTATGACGCAGAGCAGCTTAGATATGCTGCGTATATGGCGGCAACTCACAGCAAATCCTCTAAAAATGTTAAAGTTGATGTTGACTTTACCTTAAAAAAGTATATAAAAAAGCCTAAGGGATCGAAATTGGGAATGGTTATTTATAAGAATTATCAAACAATCTCTGTGAGGACCGATGAAGTTTGGAATTATTGATATAGCTTTACTTATACTTTTTCTTCTTTTTATTGTGAGAGGAATAAGAAGGGGATTTGTTAGAGAAGTTGCCAGTTTTTTCGGCATTATTGCAGCGATAGTTTTGGCAAGAATTTATTATCATTTAATAGCGTTGAGTGTGGCAAAATGGATTGTACTGTCTCCATCTATCTTATCTATAGTTTCGTTTTTTCTTACTTTTACGATTTTTTATTTTTTAGCATTATTGGCAGGCTTTATGCTTCACGCCATTGTAAAAGATGGAGTTACAGGATTAATAGATAAATTTCTCGGAGGCATATTTTCATTTGCTAAAATTGTTGTTCTTATTGCCGTTGCTATTTTCTTTCTAACAAATTTCAGACCGGTAAGCACTCCGGTTAAAAATATAGTAAAATCTTCACCGATTTTATCAATAATAAACAGCAGGGTGTCAATATCAAGCAAGTGGCTGAAAAACCCTATAAAACGATTAAAGAGGATAAAAGATAGTGTATTACAAAGCTAAGAGAAAGAAAGGACGTATAGTTGTTGTTTTGATTGTTATGCTGTTTATACTTTATGGAGCATATTTTATATCAGGTATCGGATTTCATCCGATTAAAATCTATTTACCTAAAAATCACTATTTTGGAAACAGGTCATATACGGTTTTAGTTAAAGACAATAAGGCTGCTATTAAGCAGATACGCATCACAGTAGTTACTGCCTTTCATACATATACATTGCTTAATCGGCGGTTCAATAAGATATCAGGCGCCAATAGCCAAGAAGTTAAATTTTCACTTCCGAATACTCGGAGCGGAAACGCCAAACTGGTTGTTTACGCATCTGACAGCAGTATGAGACATTTTTTCCAAGGATCACAGCTATTAGTTCAAAAAGAGATAATTATAGATAAAAATCCTCCTAAAATTGATATATACGGTCTTCCAATAAGAATAGATAGAGGTGGTGCCGGATTTCCGATCTGGACAGTTAAAGACAAAAATCTTAAAGATACATGGGTCACCGTCAATGGATATAAATTTAGAGGTTATAATGCGACGGCGCTTTTGGGTAAGGCCAATGCCTTTGCTGCATTCATGGCGTACCCGGTTAACAGCAACAATAGCAGAATTGGCAGCGCTTCCGTGTCTGCTATCGATAAAGCCGGCAATGAAACCACAGTACATCTGCCTGTTTATTGGAAGTATAGAACTTTCCGAAAAGTTAAGATTAACATAGGACAGATAATGCTTGCGAAAGCTGAGAATGTTGCGGGTAAAAAGAAATTTGATAACAATACAAAGCTATTTTTATATATTAATAGGAAGCTGAGAAAGGATGATAATGATAAAATACAATCGGTTAGTTCGGTATCGATAAACAAATTTTTATGGAAAGGACGCTTTCTTCAATTGCCTCACTCGGAAGTCACAGCTGAGTTTGAAGATCTTCGGACTTACCTAATAAATAATATAGTTGTAGATCATGAGCGTCACTTGGGATATGATCTTGCATCTATTGCTCACTCAAAAGTCCCTGCGGCAGCCGGAGGAATTGTACAATTCACAGGCCATCTTTATTTGTATGGAAATGTTATTATTTTAGATCATGGATTTGGACTATCGTCTCTTTATGCCCATCTATCGGAAATAGATGTAAAGGTTGGACAAAGTGTAAAAAAAGGTGATATCATAGGTGTAACAGGGCAAACAGGTATGGCAGGCGGAGATCATTTACATTTTGGTATATATATTTCAGGCATACCGGTAGATCCTATCTATTTTTGGGATAAAAATTGGGTGAAAGAACATATTGCAGATAGAATAGAAAGTGCTAAATTGGAGATACCTTAAACCGATTAATATTGGTTTAGCTTAGCTGTAGGCAAGCTAAACCATGCCGCCAATGCATAAGCGCGGTCCAAAGAATTTTACCCTTTAATGCAAATATGTGCTGCCGGTGCAATAAATGCATCTTTTTGTTAATAACTTCGCTTTACCATATGTTTGCTGCAGCTATTAAATAGTGCTTTCCGCAGCATATCGTTAAAGTCTAAAATCTCCTTAGCCGCCCAAATTAAGATTTTATTTAAAGGCGTGAAAATTGCTTGACATCCTTCGAGATAGATATATAACCATAAACAAAGCTTTTGCGGATATAAATGTTGAGATTCAATTGAATTGATTGTGTTGCCGAAAAGCGTTGCATTTTATATTTGAAATATTTAGAGTGCTTGACGGCTGCTTTTGACATTACGATAAAATAGTTGAAATGTTATAATGACATTTTATTATTGATTTAAAAAGAGTGGCAATAAGAGATGCAAAGAATGAATTTACTTATTACTGAAATGGTGCTTGCAAATAACTCCTAATCGGTATTAAATTTTCATAATTTGCTTCGTACGCAAAGGTTATGATGGGCCGTTAGCTCAGTTGGCAGAGCAGCTGACTCTTAATCAGCGGGTCGCAGGTTCGATCCCCGCACGGCCCACCAATTAATTTATTATGGTGGGTATAGCTCAGTTGGTAGAGCATTGGATTGTGGCTCCGAGGGCCGCGGGTTCAAGTCCCGTTACCCACCCCAAATACTTTACCTTACACGTTTAACACAATCCTCAAGCGGCAATAGAGCGTATGAGTGCAGGAAAATCTAATCTGGTCACTGTGATTTGTTTCCCTTCTGTAATTGCAGGCGTTGCGTGGTAATCTCAGAGTTGGATTTAACAATCCCTCTTTCTCTATCAACCGACCTCACAAAACAGGCGTGAATAAACAGAACTAAAAAGGCGTATAGAAAAAACAACTGTTTGAGCTTCTAAGCGAGTTTTTGTTAAAGGGGTCTGATTTTCACATTTGATATTTTATCTGCAAGCTGCAAATAATAACTTGAATAAATAATCCAAAGCAGCAAATGTGTAGGTTTGACCATCCCGCTTGATTTGTCAAGCGATTTCTGATAATTTTCCCCTACATTCATACAGTTTGTTATGCTTTACAAGAGACCATATGACCCGTGTCATATGCCTTCCAAGTGACCGTACTGCTTGATTGTGTTTCTTGCCTTCAGCTCGCTTTTTCTCATAGTAGACTTTAGATTGCGGTGTGTGCAGATAATGTCTGGCAACAGCCGTCATCATAGCCGCCTTAGCACGGCGGTTAATCTGTTTCCCTCCTTTAGCCCCTTTATAAACACCTGAACTATTGTCCAAAGGTGCCATACCTATGTAGCGAGCCAATGCTGCTTCAGACAAAAACCGCTTCATTGTGCCGATTTCACCTGCCAGTTCGGCAGAACATATATGTCCAAAACCTGTGATGGATGCAATGGTTGATGCTAAATGTGATTGCCCTATTAAATCTTTTAATTTAACTTCGATGCGTTTGATTTTTCCTGACAGGGCAAGAACGCGTTTGGCATCCTCTATTACCATATCGCCTACAAGAAGTACATCAGATGAGAATCCTGCTGTTTTCTTCCAATCGCAGATAAGTTCAGCATATTTACGACCTACTCCCTTGATCTTCATAATGCTTGACTGGTGCATACGAGCCATCTGTTTAAATGAATCTCTTGCGATTAGTAAATTCAAAAACCATAAGTTATCAACGCTGCCTGTAATCTCCAGTAGTCCAGGTGCAATAGCCTGCAAATCGCTGTGCATACGATTTATTATTGTGACACGCTCATCCATCAGTTGTCTACGCCTGCGAGTAATAGCTTCATATGGTGGTTTACCTGAGGTGCAGGTATCACTTCATTTAGAATCTCTTTAGCCTGCGGCAGCAAAGGGCTAAGGCGCATCAGCTCCAGAATTTTTCGTGCATCAATGGCGTCAGTTTTTGCAGGTGATGGGAATATCTCTTTGTAACGAGCCAATTTCAAGTTGTTGACATTGAGCAGTTTCCATCCTCTATTTATCACCATTTCATCCAATGGACGGAGCCCACCCTCCATAGCCCTCCATAGCCTTCCATACCTACACTGACAGGCAAATCAAACTTTGCAGCCTGTTTTTCAATACGCTTAAAGAAAAGATCAAACGATACAGATTGATGATTCATATCAAACAAGATCAATCAACGTTCCATCAGGCATACCCACAGCCACACGGTGATGCTTGCAACCAACATCAATTCCTACTAATAATGCTTCCATGACAACCTCCATTTAATAAGACTATCATCCAACGTCTCGTCTACAACACAGAACCACTATCCACTTATGAAT
>VAPE01029429.1_pt1 | contig 27314 bp, 21 predicted proteins | sample 3393911 | NCBI WGS metagenome assembly VAPE01 (sample SAMN08290436, study PRJNA428436) | hydrothermal vent metagenome | isolation source: Deep-sea hydrothermal vent chimney | place: Atlantic Ocean: South-mid Altantic Ridge
AGGCGTAGCAGGGCTACGTCGAGGATTTTGCGATTGCGCCGTAGCCAAAGATGGCCTGAAGATGAGATGCAAGATGTTCTTGTTATTTTCTTACAGGCCCTTAGGCGGACGGGAAGCGACGGTCAGTAGGCACGGATATTTTTCATATATTCCCTTGGCCACAAGTCCGAAGACCTGCCGGCAACAAAATCATCCATACTTGACCCTTCGAGGAAAGGAGAAAGATATGTCCGCATCTATTCAGGCCGTACCAGCGGCAGAGCCTGCCGTAGTGACCAACACCGCCGGCACAGCAAAGCATGAAAGCAGCCGGCAGCAACCGCCTGCCGCCCGGGACTTTCAGCAAAAAATCCGTAAACGTGACGGCCGGGTTGTGCCCTTTGCGGCGGACAAGATCACCGTGGCCATTCTCAAGGCCGGTCGCGCTACCGGCGAATTCGGCGGCCCCGAGGCCCGGCGGCTCACCATCCGGGTCCTGGCCCTGTCCCGGGCCATGCTGCCGGAGGACACACTTGAGGTGGAGACGATCCAGGACCTGGTAGAGGAAGTGCTGCTGGCCTCGCCATACAAGAAAACCGCCAAGGCCTATATCCTGTACCGCGATCAGCATGCCCGCATCCGCGAGATGGTCAACAAGGCGGATGTGAAGCTCATAGAGAGCTACCTGGAGCGACTGGACTGGCAGGTCGAGGAAAACTCCAACATGGCCTACTCCCTGCAGGGCCTCAACAACTACATTGCCAGCGAAGTCAGCAAGGTGTACTGGCTGAACAGGATATACACTCCCGAGGTGCGGCAGGCCCATCAGCAGGGTGATCTGCACGTCCATGACCTGGGCCAGCTTTCGGTCTACTGTGTGGGCTGGGATCTCCAGGATCTGCTTGCGCAGGGTTTCCGGGGGGCGCCGGGCAAGGCCGAGTCGGCCCCGGCCAGGCATCTGCGCACGGCCCTTGGCCAGATCGTCAATTTCTTCTATACCCTGCAGGGCGAGGCGGCCGGAGCCCAGGCCTTCTCCTCCTTTGATACCCTGCTTGCCCCCTATATCCGGCATGACAACCTGGGGTTCAATGAGGTCAAACAGGCGCTACAGGAATTTATCTTCAACCTCAACGTGCCGACCAGGGTCGGTTTCCAGACCCCGTTTACCAACCTGACCCTGGATCTGCAGGTGCCCAAAAACCTGGCCGCTCAGCCGGTGGTTATCGGCGGCCGGCGGCAGGATACCGTCTACGGCGACTACCAGGTCGAGATGAACCTGTTTAACCGCGCCTTTCTCGAGGTAATGGCCGAGGGCGACGCCAAGGGCCGGGTCTTCACCTTTCCGATCCCCACCTATAACATCACCAAGGATTTCAACTGGGACGATCCTGACCTGGAACCGCTCTGGCGGGTCACGGCCCGGTACGGGATTCCCTATTTTGCCAACTTTGTCAACTCCGATCTCTCGCCTGATGACTCCCGGTCCATGTGCTGCCGCCTGCGTATTGATACCCGCCACCTGGAAAAGCGCGGCGGCGGGCTGTTCGGCGCCAACCCCCTGACAGGTTCCATCGGCGTGGTAACCATTAACATGGGGGCCATCGGTTTTCAGGCAACGGACGAAGCGGATTTCTTTGCCCGGCTTGACCGGCTCATGGAAGTGGCCCATACCAGCCTGGAAACAAAACGCAAGGTGCTCGAACAGTTCACGGAAAAAGGGCTGTATCCCTACACCCGTTACTATCTGCGCCATGTCCGGGAGCGATTCGGCAAATACTGGGAGAATCATTTTTCCACCATCGGGCTCATCGGCATGAACGAGGCCTGCCTGAATCTCATGGGGCAGACCATCGGTGACCACGAGGGGCAACAGTTCGCCATTCGGGTGCTGGATCACATGCGCACGCGGCTGCAGCAGTTCCAGGAAGAAAGCGGCAACCATTACAACCTGGAGGCAACGCCGGCCGAGGGTACCGGCTTCCGGCTGGCCAGGCTGGATGCCAAACGGTTTCCGGACATGCGTTGTGCGCTGCGGACAAGAGGGGATGGCCAGGTACCCATTTATTCCAACTCCACCCAGCTGCCGGTCAATTTCAGCGACGATATTTTCGAGATTCTTGAACTGCAGGACCCCCTGCAGTCCAGGTATACCGGCGGCACGGTCCAGCACGTCTTTCTTGGTGAGTCGGTTGCCGACCCTGACGCGGTCAAATCATTTGTCAGAAAGGTCTGCAGTTCATACCGCCTGCCCTATTTCACCATCACGCCTTCTTTTTCCATCTGTCCGGAGCACGGCTACCTGCGCGGCGAGCAGCAGCAATGCCCTGACTGCGGCGCCCGCACCGAGATCTACTCCCGGGTGGTTGGCTACCTGCGTCCCGTTGACCAGTGGAACAGCGGCAAACGTGAAGAGTTCAGCCTGCGCAGCCGTTACCAGGTGACCGGAGGGGAACGGAGATAGTGCCCGGCCGGGAACGAGGTCTTTTGTTTGAGATCAAGGCATGCAAAAAAATATTCCCTGGATTATTTTTTGAGCATAACTCCGGGATCGGGCAGGTAAGCGAGCCTGCGAGACTCCGAAAAGACCATTTCTGGATGGGCACGAGGTAACAACGATGCATTTGGGCGGGCTGCAACGATTTTCACTCTGCGACTACCCCGGCAAAATGGCAGCCGTGGTCTTTACCCAGGGGTGCAATTTTTGCTGTCCCTTTTGCCATAACGGTTCCTTGCTGTCGGCCAGGGATCCGGGACATGAAATAGCAGAGAAGGAGATTTTTTCTTTTCTGCGGGAGCGGCGGGGCTGGCTGGAAGGGGTCGTCATTTCCGGCGGGGAACCGACCCTGCAGCCGGGCCTGGCTGATTTCTGCCGGGCGGTGCGGGAGATGGGCTTTCAGGTCAAGCTGGACACCAACGGTTCCAGGCCGGCAGTCCTGCAACGGCTGCTGGCCGATAATCTGCTGGATTTTATTGCCATGGATATCAAGGCGGCCCCGGAGCGCTACCATGTCCTGGCTGGTGTGCCGGTGGACCTTAGCGCCATCATCAAGTCCATCACGGTAATTTCCCGTGCCAAGATCCCGGCCCTGTTTCGCACCACCTGGGTGGAGGGCCTGCACCGGCAAGAGGAACGGCACCTGATACCGGCCATGCTGCCGGAAAACATGCATCATGTTTTTCAGCCGTTCAGGCCGGAACACGCCCTGCAGCCGGAGTTATGCGGCATTGACCTGGATCCGTGAGCGTTCGAGAACGGTGCGGATGCAAGGCGGCAACGATGTTGATTATCATGGTGTGATATCAACGAGTTGTCAACGCAGCAGATGCGCCGTTATCGGGCGCCCCACAAGGCGGCGCGGATAATCGCCGCTGTCGTGAAAAAAAATCGGCCCGCCGGCAGAGGGCCGGAGTCTCGCGGGGCCGTGCCGCCGAACATTCACCGGCCGGAGTACTTCCCTCCCATGTTGACGTATCACCGGTTGACCAGGTATAAGAAGTCGCGGAATGTCTGTATCCTCCATCTACCGTCCTCAGCCATAAAACGGGCCATGACAACCTGGCAAAAACTGTTAAAAGAAAGCATTATCAGCGCCGATCAACTGGCCGGTTTTCCTGCTCTCAGCTCACGGGAAATCACCGAAGTCAGCAGCGTTTATCCCATGCGGATCAATCCGTATTACATGGGACTGATTCGCAAGGCCGGCGCGCCCCTCTGGCGCCAGGCGATACCGGACATCCGGGAGATTGAGGATACCGGGGGGCTGGTGGACCCGCTTGACGAAGAAAACCTGAGCCCGGTTCCCAACCTGGTCCACAAATATCCCGACCGGGTCCTGTTTCTGGTGAGCGGCCGGTGCGCCATGTACTGTCGATTCTGCACGCGCAAGCGCAAGGTAGGGCGGCCGGAGATGGTCATTAACGACTCTACTGTTCAAGCAGGCCTTGACTATTTACGAAAAACGCCGCAAGTCCGCGAAGTACTCTTGTCGGGCGGAGATCCGCTGCTGTTGAGCGATGAACGGTTGGAGAAAATTCTCCGGGCTGTTCGCGACATCAAGAGCGTTGAGGTGATCCGTATCGGTACCCGGGTACCCTGTACCCTGCCCATGCGCGTCACCACCCGGCTGGCGAACATGCTCAAAAAATATCATCCGCTTTATATCAACACTCACTTCAACCATCCTGCCGAAATTACCGCGGAATCGCAACTGGCCTGCAGGCGTTTGGCTGACGCCGGCATCCCCCTCGGCTGCCAGACCGTTTTATTGCGAGGGGTCAATGACAGGTGCGAAGTCATCCGGGAGCTGATGTACAAGCTCCTGCAGATCAGGGTCAAACCCTACTATCTTTTTCAGGCCGACCTGACCCGGGGGACCGGCCATTTCCGCACCACCATTGACACAGGTCTGGAAATCATGCGTAACCTGATCGGCCACGTCTCGGGCATGGCCGTTCCGACCTATGCCCTTGACGCACCGGGCGGCAAGGGCAAAATCCCTCTCACGCCCGACTATCTTAAATCGGTCGGCAACACTCTTGAGTTCCTGAATTATCGTGGCCTGCCCTGCTCCTATCCCAACAGCGAGCAGGCCGCCAAAAAACATGATATCTTCGGCGGCTGAAATAATCAGCGGCTCTCATTCTCAGATCAGGTATTGATAATGATAAAAAATGACTTGAAGCTGTGTCAGGAGACGGCAACCGCAGAAAAAATTCACGGCCCGGGCGCTCAAAAAAGGCCGAGGGGTCTCGCCCTGATCTCTTCCCTTGCTGCCGTCATTCTGATCATTGCCGCCACGGCGCTCTTGTGGAACAGCTCATCCGCTTTTGCCGCGAAAAACTGTACTCAGCTTGTTACCAGCCGCTGCGAAAAATGCCATTACAAGACCAGGATCTGCGAAAAGATACAAAAAAGACGGGGGAAAGGTTCGTGGAAACGAACCATCAAAAACATGATCAGGCACGGAGCGCAACTCAACGCGGCGGAACAGAAACAGCTCGTTTACTGCCTCAGCACACCAACCCCTGAGGTACTGAAATTTTGCGAACCGGACAAATAATCTCTATCGGCTACCCGCTTGATTCAAGCAGGCACTGATATATGGTACCAATAAACGTAGGTTGCGGTTGAGCCGCTTTCTGATCGTCGGCTTTCGTTCCTCAACCAAACATACAATGGTTGCAGGGGTTCAGCATATTCGTAAACTTCAGGCGAAACCCAACAATAGCAATTGAATTGTCCTCATTTATGGATTTCTTTGATCCGCTTTGCCCGATAATGCAATAATGCATGCCTGCCCCCTTACATCCATCTCCAGAAAAAAACGACCACTGCGAGAATCAATGCAATCAAGATAACGCCGAAGAGCAGGTCCAGGAGGACTGACGGCTTGAACCGGTTGTTTTCAATATCTTTTTCGTTAATGATATAATGAACGATAGCCAACAAACCAATCAGGCAGCCAAAGCCGATTAAAACAAAGCCCAGGAGATAAGCGGACTCGAGGCCGGCTTTTTCATAGTTTTTCCTTATCATCTCCAGTTTGAGAAAAAAAGAAAATTTCTCAACTATGAAGCCGAATGCCATAATGGCGATGGCGGTGCGGATCCAGGCAAGAAAGGTCCGCTCATTGGCCAGATGTACTCTGCGGTCACCGACGTGGCTTTCGCTCTGAGTCTCTTCGAGCTTTTTATGCCGCCGGAAAAAATACATCCCGAAAACCTGCGGCGCTGTTTCGGCCCTGTCCGTTCAGAAAAAGCGCCGAAACAGCGCGATATATTATCATTGCCATTCGGCCGGCCGGTTATGCGACGGGAACGACCATAACGGGACAGGGCTTCTTGGTGGCAATGAGCTTGCGGGTGACATTACCCACGGGAATATCGAGAAAATGGGTACGGCCATGGGTACCGACCACTATCAAATCCACGTTTTCTTCCTTGGCCGCCTCAATGATACCCTGTACGGCACTGCTGCTACCGATGAGTTTCCCGCTTACGTTTATCCCCTTTTCCTTGCCCATTTCCCGGACACGGGCAATGGCCTCTTCCCCGATCTCTGTGTATTTCTCCCTAAAGGCCTTTTGCAGGTCCCGAAAAGGGATCTCCAGCCCTGACGACAAGACCGGGTCTCTATTGTCAGCCATGACGAAAAGCACCAGGAGTTCACCCTGTAGCTGTTTAGCCATATCTATTGCATACGCCGCCGCCTTTTCCGCCGATTCTGAGCCATCCGTAGCCACCATAATTTTTTTGATCATCTCGTTCCTCCTCTTAAGATTAAGGCGCCCTGTTATTAAACCCGGTAACCACTATCATTTATAGAATCGATGTCAATTATCCTGGTGCGATATCAACGAGTTGCCAATAGCAGATGCGCCGTTCCCGGGCGCTCCGCAGGGCGGCGCGGAGAAAACCAGAAAATGTGTTTATTCAGCAATAATGCAATAAGGTCAGCATACTGCATGGGACACCACCCAAAACCATCACGGATTCAGGTATTATATAATATTGTTCCCTTTTTGATCAATGGGAAATTAATATTTCTTCGACCCGCTTACCGGCACTGGTCAGCAGATCGATTTTTTTAAAAAAAAATACGGAAAATGTCCGGGGACGATTTATTCTCGACCGGGACAAGATGATAGAGATCAGGTGGTTACGATGACATCTTCAAGCCGCGAGCCGGCGGGAATGTGCGCCCCATCCCAGACCACGCAGCGCCTGAGCTTCACGTCCCGCCCGATAACCGCCTTGCCGACACATCCCCAGTCGGCGAGTTCCAAACCTGCGGTCAGGACGGCCTGATCATCAACAAGCCAGTTTCCCCGGAATCGCGGCAAGGGGAGGAGGGACTGGCGAATGCCGCCGCCAAGGAGTTCTCCATGCAGGTCCAGGTAATCCTGCGGGGTCCCCATATCACGCCAGAAACAGCCGTCAACGCGAAATATTCCTATTTTTTCACCACCTTGCACCAAATCCTCATAAAGATCAATAATATGATGAAATCGGCGGGACGGAATCTGCCGGATAACCTTGGGCGAAACAACATGAATTCCGGTAAAGGCCAGCAGATCACCGGTCGCCCCCCCCCTGTCCGGACGGAATGACAGAACCCGGTCTTCCTCGACCCGCACCGTATTGAACCGGGGATAATCATGCATGGCCATGGTAATCAAATTACCGTTTTGGACATGATAGCGGGCCAGGGCGGCCAGATCGACAGTATGAAAGATATCGCCGTTCATGACCAGGACCGGCTCTTCCGTAAATTCAGGCAGGGCCAGGCGCAGGCCGCCGCCGGTGCCAAGGACTTCGGGCTCGTACTGGAACCGGACATCCGGCATATCCGCAACCGCCGCCTTGATCCGGACGGCCAGATGATGAGCGTTGACGACGACGTGGCAACAGCCGGCCCGGCGCAGCATGTCCAGCAGGATCAACAGCAGGGGCCGGTTCAAGACCGGGAAGAGCGGCTTGGGCCTCATCAGCGTGTACGGCCGCAGACGGGTGCCGAGTCCGGCCGCCAGAATCATGGCTTGCATGGATTGTTCCCTTTATGTTTTGTACAAGTTCCCCGGCAGCTCATCTGCGTCTGTTTTGGCCTCCTCACATCCGCCAAGAATAAGTTCCGGGTCCTGACGCACAAATCTAAAGCCCAGGCGAACTTCCAACGTTTTGCCGCAAGCATTATCTTTCGCTTGCACACGGCTCCCTGTTTGCGATAGACTGCCATGTCATTTTATGGCTGTCCAGAAAAATAACTTTCAATATCGCGTCAATGCCCTTAACTTGTGGACATCCGGAAACTATCTTTTTAATAGTGCTCCCACTGGCCTTGCGGCATAAAGCAAATAAAAACGACCAGTTATCCATAAACGTATCCCTTGAAACAACCTTTGAGAAAAAATCATGATCGCTCTTCTTGACTATGGCGCCGGCAATGTCCGTTCTGTGATTAACGCCCTGGAACGACTCGGCGAAACCGTCCAGATTGTCGCAAACGGCGATGATATCCTGCAAGCCGATCGACTCGTCTTCCCCGGTGTCGGCGGTTTCGGTTCCATGATGCATACCCTGCGCGAAAAGAATTTTATCGGCCCACTAACCGCCTATCTTCAATCAGGACGGCCTTTTTTCGGCATCTGCCTCGGTCTGCAAGCCCTGTTTGACGGCAGTGAAGAAGCACCAGGAGTTGCCGGCCTCGGGATCATTCCTGGCCAGGTCAAACGATTTACCGTTGACCTGGCGGTTCCGCATATCGGCTGGAACGGCATCAAGGTAAGGCAGCCGTCCCGCATCTTCAACGGTCTGCATGGTGATGAAAAGTTCTACTTTGTCCATTCCTATCACGTTGCCCCCGAAACGGAAGAATGGGTACTGACGGCCACCGACTACGGTTACGAGTTTGTCTCGGCCATTCAGAAAGGCAACATCATCGCCACCCAGTTTCACCCGGAAAAAAGCGGCAAAGCCGGGCTTGCTCTGTTGGCGAATTTCCTGGATACGACCCGTGAAGCGATCATCCCTGCCGCCGGTCCCGACCCCACCAGGCTCGCCAAAAGAATCATTGCCTGCCTGGACGTGAGAACCAACAACCTGGGTGATCTGGTCGTGACCAAGGGCGATCAGTATGACGTCCGTGAAAACGGCGAGGTCCGTAATCTCGGCAAACCGGTCCAGCTTGCGGGCCGGTATTATGAAGAAGGGGCCGACGAGATCACCTTTCTGAACATCACCGCCTTCCGGGACTTTCCGCTGAAGGATATGCCTATGCTCAAGGTATTGGAGCTGACTTCAAAAAATGTCTTTGTCCCCCTGACCATCGGCGGTGGTATCCGTGATTATAAGGATAAGGACGGCAGGCTTTGGTCGGCCCTGGAGGTCGCCGCCGAATATTTCCGCTCCGGTGCGGACAAAATCTCCATCGGCAGCGACGCGGTCCTCATTGTTGAAGATGTCCTGAAAACCGGGCAGGCCGCCGGCATGAACTCCATCGGCCAGATCGCCCGGGTTTACGGCAACCAGGCCGTGGTCATCTCGATCGATCCACGCCGGGTTTATGTCAAAACACCGGACGCGGTCAATCATCATGTTATTGAAACAACCATTCCCGGACCGGGCGGGGAACACTACTGCTGGTATCAGTGCACCATCAAAGGCGGACGCGAAGGCCGGGATGTTGACGCCGTGACCCTGGCCAAGGTCTGCGAGCAGCTCGGGGCCGGGGAAATCCTGCTCAACTGCATTGACAGGGACGGCACCAATAGGGGTTTTGACCTTGAATTGATCAATGCCGTCAAGAATGCTGTTTCCATCCCGGTTATCGCATCAAGCGGAGCCGGGGATGTTACCCATTTTCATGAGGTTTTTACCCGGACCGGAGCAGAAGCCGCGTTGGCTGCCGGTATCTTTCACCGCAAGGAGGTCTCTATCGGCGAGGTAAAAAAATACCTGCAGGACAAGGTGGAGATCAGGCCGGTATAAAATAAAACCAAAACAGTTCCCATGTTTCCCGAGCTGGCTGTCAGGGAATTGGTAGCCAACGCTCTTATTCATCAGGATTTCGTTGTAACCGGGGCCGGACCAATGGTTGAGCTGTTTTAACTGCCTGCACTGCTGTTTGAAGTCCCGGATGTATTTACCAGAGCGGTACTTTTTTCCCATCGTTCGCTGACGAAAATGGACCGGAATGACCGGATTCGTTCCTGCTACCTCCACGTTTGCTTGAAATGGGTGATTAATTGATGGGTAATTGACGGCATTATGAAAAAACTTAATCCGAAGTCTGCCTGTAGCTGGAAGATCCCGTTTCCCGTTAAGAACGGTATATACGGATCAAAGTATTGCCGGTGACTAATTCAACGAAAAAATAAAAGGTATCAAGGCCGTGACATCAAAACACAGGTGGGGATTCCGGACTAAATTTCGACGTAATGCATTCGGTTGGCAATCCTCAAAGCTTGCAGCAAAGCGGATCAAGGATGCTGTTTCTGAAATCAGGAAAGTGAACCGGAAAGATTCGGTTACCGCTGGGGAAGGTGCGGTGGTACTGCTGGAAAAACTTTCACCGGCTATTGAACAGATCGACAGCTCATCAGGTATTCTTGGAACCGCAGTCTATAACCACATCGAGGCGCTGGTACCCATAATTGCAAGGGCTCCGGCTGAAGCCAGGGTCAGGGACCAATGGTTGAAGCGACTGTGGCAGGCCATTGAAGACGATGATATGCCTTATCTGGAAAATTTGTCTGACCACTGGGGAGAATTGTGTGCCGAGGCTGATACGGCTTCTGTCTGGGCTGATGAATTTATCGGGACTGTTAAAACGATGTGGACCCGTGACCGGGCTGGCGGGAGTTTTTTCAAAGGAACAACGGCCTGCCTGAGTTCCCTGTATAGTGCCGGGCGATATACTGAAATTCTTGAGTTGCTCGACATGGCGCCTCATTCATTCTGGCATTACCGGCAATGGGGTGTAAAGGCGTTATTTGCTCTCGGAAAGAAAAGTAAGGCACTTCGGTATGCGGAAGAGTCGCAGGGATTAAATGATAACCCGAACGTCATCGCTACAGCCTGTGAAGAGATTTTACTCTCCAGCGGAATGCAGGAAGAGGCCTATCGTCGTTATGCATTTCAGGCCAACCGGAAAAGCACCTACCTGGCTACATTCAGGGCGATCGTCAAAAAATATACCGGGAAAAAAGATCAGGAGATACTTGATGATCTTGTTGCAGCTACGCCGGGGGAAGAGGGGAAATGGTTTGCTGCCGCCAAGTCGGCAGGTCTTTATGATAAAGCCGTTGAGTTGGCCAACCGAACTCCATGTGACCCGAAAACATTAACCAGGGCAGCCAGGGACTTTCTTGATAAGGAGCCGAGATTTTCCCTTGAATGTGGCTTGGCTGCACTCTGTTGGATTATTGCAGGGTATGGCTATGAGGTTACCGGTGCTGATGTTATGGCGGCCTATGATGGTGCCATGAACGCCGCCGGAAAAATCGGGATGGAGTTCCTTGTAAAAGAAAGGGTCCGGGAGATGGTTGCCGGTGATGGGGTAAACGGACGGTTTGTGGGGGAGGTGCTTGGTAGATGACTTGCATAGTCTCGTCGCGTCGGCCCCGCCAGAGAAGTCAGGGCGTCAGGCAAAATTCCTGACTCCCTTTTTTTGTCTTTTTTTGTTTAATCGCTTACCCCGCGCTGTCCCCGATACCTGAGGCCGGATTCCGAGCCGAGAACGATGTTGACAAGCACTCTCTTTCAAGGCAAACTAACTGTGGTTTCGTGGGGTTTCCTGCCGGCTGAAGAGGTTGATGTCAAGGTAATGCAACTGGCCACAGGGTAACTCTGCGCTATGACTTGCATCTAACCTGTAAGGTGCCACAGGTGCCACAGATTTACGTAGTCGCTGCCGTTCGCCGTCGTCCCTCTATGCGGGCGGGAGCGACCGCGTGAAGCTGGGGTGCCTGTGACGGCTTACAAGGTAATGTGTACGAGAGGGGCATGAGGTTCGTGAATAAGCGATGGAAATACTTCCTGATATCGGCACTTGTGCTCGTCGTTGCCTTTATTGTCCTGTTGCCTCCGATCCTGTCATCTAACTTCGCCCGTCGCCTGATTCTTTCCAAGGTTAACGAAAAAATTCCCGGAGAGCTTATTGTTAAATCCTGGTTGGTCGGCTGGAGCCAGGGGGTGCTGTGCCGGAATATTACCTATCGTAATCCCGACCAGGGGGTTCTGGTCACAATTCCCAAGATAACCTGTAGTCATGGTTTACTTGAATTGGCCATGGCCCCGAAGAATCTCGGTTTCATCACTGTCGACTCTCCGGTCATTGAGATCACTTCGCGCCTGAAATCGGAACTCAAGTCCGTCCCGGCTAAAACAGGCTCGCCCCGGCCGCGGCAGACGATGCGAAAGGAAAAAGAGCAAGAGAAGGGACTCTCCCCCTGGGAGGGGGTGGTGGCCGAACTGCTGGTCAAGGACGGCCAGGTTAATGCTGCGGCGGCCGGTGGCAAGGTAACAGCGCTTGCGCAACACCTTGAATCGCATTCATTTTTATCCGACGGCGTGGTTACCTTTGACCTGGGGTTTGATGCCGGGGATAAAAAAGGCAAGGTGGAGGCTCAGGGCTCTCTGAATCTGCCGGTCCGGCAGGGGACGTTATTGGCGACGCTGCTTGCCAAGGTCGATGTCAAGATAGCGAATCTGCAACTGAAAGAGATCCTGGCCACGGCCGCGTCAAGGGGCGATCTGCCGGCCGGGCAGGGCATCCTCAATGCCGACTTCCACCTCAAGGCGGCCGGTACCAGGGATTTCCAGGTGCAGGGCAAGGCCACGCTGGACGCTTTGCAGTTGAGCGGCGGCTTCCTGGGCAAGGATCAACCCGTGCTTCATAATGTGCAACTGGCGCTTGACTGTGACCGGAAGGCCGGTCAGGGCTGGCACCTCACCCGCCTGGATCTTGATTCCGACCTGGCATCGCTTCATGCCGCCGGCGAATATGGCACCGCCCGTAAACAACTGACCGGCCGGGCCAAGGTGAAGCTGCCGGTCCTGTTTGACCTCTTTCCTCATCTGCTCCGGGTCAGAAAGGATGGGCAGCTCAAGTCCGGGACTCTTGCTCTCAATGTTAAGCTGGCGCAGGTTGGCCGGACCGTTAAACTGGCAGTCAAGGCGCGGGCCGCTCAGCTCGGCGGCGTGTTTCATGGCCGCTCCTTTGTCTGGAACAAGCCGGTATCCCTATGGTTGAATGGTGAAAAGAACGGCCGGGCCGTGCAGCTCAGCAGGCTGGAACTCGATGCGCCCTTTATCCACGTCCGCGGCCGTGGCGATCTCAGTTCCTTTTCCCTGGAGGCCTCGGCGGATTTGCGACAGGCGTCCAGGGAGATCAAAAAGTTTTTTGTCTTTCAATGGTCCGGCGGCGGCGCCTTGAACCTCAAGGCAACCTCCATCCTGAAAGACGATCACCGTTATCAGGTCGACACGGATTTCACGATCAGCAAGTGTACCCTTTTTCACGCCGGCCAACTGGTCTTGCCGCCGCATCAATTGTCTTTTACCAGCCGGATTCTGCTCCCCCGGTCATTCCCCCGGCAGCAGGATTCACCCCTGGATGTGCAGATGACGGCCTCGTCCTGGCCGGGCAAAATTACCCTGACCGCCGGGGGGCTGCAGCGCCGGTCCGGTTCGTTTGCCAGCCGCTATACCGTTGACACCAACCTCAACCTGGAGCGGGTCGCCGACCTGCTGCAGACTTTCGGCATTTTTCACCGTGACACGACAATGGCAGGGGACCTGCGGCTGAAGGCCTCCGGCTTTTTTGACAGGGGGACCCTGGCGGTCCGGGAGCTTGATGGCAAAATAGCCGGTTTTGTCCTGAACCGGCCCGGTTTAGCCTATCATGATCAAAATATCCGGCTGCGCATCAATAAGCCGGAGGCCAAAGAGCAGCCGCCCGTTCTCGTCCATGGTCTGGCGGTCAGTAAAAATCGTGATGAATTCTTCCGGACCGGTGCCGGCAACACGGCCGTTGTTTTTCCCCGGCACAGTTTGTTTCTGCGAAATGTTCATGTCAGTGCGGCGCTGGGAAAAATGACGGTGAAGGAGCTGGCCCTGACCGATTGGCAAAGGCCGCTTTCGACCTTGCGCTCCGGGCTGAAAATGGATGTCGACCTGAAAAGGCTGACCAAACTCCTGCATGGCATGAATAAGCTGCCCGCAAAGACCGGGCTCCGTGGTTCGGCGCACCTGGTTTTCGATGTTTCCCGCCCGGAGCCCGGCGAACAGCGGCTGGACTCGAAGTTGCGGCTCAGGAATTTCAGCCTGTTCCGGCGGAAAAAGAAGCTGTATGCCGACCGGGATATCAGCGCGGCCGTGGAGATGCAGGGGCGGATTTTTTCAGGGAACGCGATTATCAAGACCGTGGCCCTGCATTCAGGCGCCCTCGACCTCGAGGCCACCGGCAGCATCGAAGGGCTGCAAGGGAAGCGGCTCCTCAAGGCGCGGGGCAAACTGACCCCGGATTTAAAGCGGGTCGCCTCGATTCTGCATAACCGGTTCGGCCTTGACCTGGAGATGACCGGGCGAAAAACCGAAGCGTTTATTCTCCAGTACCCGCTGGACGAAGAGGGGGCCAAACTCAAGAAACACTTTGAATTTTTTACCAAACTCTATGCCGGCCATGTCGGATTCCTGGGGCTTGACCTCTCGAACCTGGATATGCCCGTGTACCTGGAGAAAGGTGTTCTGCACCTGGATTTCACGGGGCAGGCGAACGGCGGCACCCTTGATCTGGCTCCGGAGCTTACCCTGACCTCCACGCCTGCCGTTCTCACCGTGCCGCGTAACAGCCGGATCCTCACCAATGTCCGGTTGCAAAAGCCCCTGGTCAAACTCCTGGGACGTGTTCATCCCCTGTTCGGCCTGTTGGCAACCCCATCCGGTCAACTCTCGGTCCGGCTCGATTCATTTTCCTGGCCCCTGGTTCACCAGGGCGGCCGGGAAGCCGCGTTTTCGCTTGTTTTTGATGTCAGCCGGGTCAAGCTGAACAGTTCCCCGCTGCTGCGGGAGGTATTGTCCGGTTTCGGCCGGGAGGATGAGCGGCTCAGGCTGGGTGATAAAGAGATGACCTGTTACGGCAGTAACGGCCGGATCACCTGTTCACCGGTTCACATTCTTGTTGCCGGCTCAGAGATGGTGTTGACCGGTTCCGTCGGCCTGGATCAATCGTTGCAGTACATCCTGCAGGTCCCGCTGACCCCTGGACTTGTCGGCAAGGAAGCCTATCGTATATTGAAGGGCACAATGGTCAGGGTGCCGATCCGGGGCACCATCGGTCATCCGGCCTTTGACCGGAACATGGTTGCCGCTACGGTGAGAGATCTCATTCAGCATGCGGCCGGTCGGGTCATTAAGCAACAGCTGGAAAAGGTGCTGCCCGGTTTGCTACCGGGCGTTTTCGGCGCGCCGCCTCAACAGTAAGTAAGCGGATCGGGTTCGGCCCTGTCCGTCGTTAGCCGGTTCCCCCGCCTGCCGTTTTCCTGCCGTTTGGCCCCGGCCTATTGATTGAATCAGTTTTATTTATTTAATTTTTGATATTGGAGGAAACGTCATGAGCAAGAAGATTGTCATTATCGGCGGGGTGGCCGCCGGGCCCAAGGCCGCCTGCCGGCTGAAACGCCTGCGGCCGGATTGGGATATCACGGTTATTGATCAAGATAACCTGATATCCTATGGCGGCTGCGGTATTCCGTACTACGTGTGCGGCGATGTCTCGGATGAACAGGAATTACGCTCCACCAGCTTTCACATGCTCCGTGACGAGTCATTTTTTGCCAATGCCAAGGGCGTGACCGTCATGACCAGGACCCGGGCTCTGGGGATTGATCGCCGGGCCCGGACCGTGCGGATCGAGAACCTGGATTCCGGAGAAAAGAGCGATATCGCCTATGATAAGCTGATGCTTTCCACCGGAGCCCGGCCTTTCGTACTGCCGATTCCGGGGGCGGACCTGGACGGGGTCTTTACCATCAGCGATCTGCACAAGGCCATTGAAATCAAGGAACGTATCGCCCGCGGCCGGGTGGGGAAAGCCGTGGTCATCGGCGGCGGGGCCATTGGCGTGGAAATGGCCGAAGCGCTGACCGATCTCTGGGGCATCGAAACAACCTTGCTGGAATTCATGCCGCAGTTGCTGCCGCGCATTGTCGACTGGCAGTTTGCCGCGATGCTCAAGGCTCATCTCGAGGAAAAGAATATCCCGGTCCACACCGATGAGTCGGCGACCGAAATTGTCGGGAATGATGACGGCGGGGTGGTTGCGGTCAAGACCGCCCGGCGGACCATTGATGCGGATATGGTCATCATGGCGGTCGGTGTCCGGCCGCGCAGCGAGCTGGCCGCCGAGGCCGGGCTGCTGGTGGAGCCCTGGGGCGGCATTGTGGTCAATCACCGGTTGCAGACCTCCGACCCCGACATCTATGCGGCCGGTGACTGTATCGCCTCCACCAACCTCGTCACCGGCAAAAAAACATTTGCCCCGCTAGGTTCACTGGCCAACCGCGAGGGCCGGATTGTCGCGGATAACATGGCCGGCAAGGTTTCCACCTTTAACGGCGTGGTCGGCAGTTTTATCATGAAGGCCTTTGACCGTTGTATCGGGGCAACCGGAATAAGTTATGAAACCGCGGTTGCCGAGGGTTTCGATGCGGATTATGCCTTGACGGCTCCGTCCGACCGGGCCCACTTTTTCCCTGGTGAGGCCATTGTCGTTTTCCAGATGGTTTTTGATCGCGGAACCCGCAAGGTCCTGGGCCTGCAAGGATTCGGGGTGATGAACGATTCCATCTCCGTCCGCATCGACACGGCTGCGGCGCTCATTGCCAGGGGCGCCACCATTGATGACTTTACCACCGTGGAGATGGCCTACGCGCCGCCGTTTTCCGCAGCCATTGATTCCCTGAACGCCGTTGCCTTTGTGGCTGACAATATCTGCGCCGGGCTTCTGCGCAAGGTGGGCATGGATCGGTTTCTGGCCTGGATGGACGACTTCAGCCGGGAACAGGACTGGGTGGTATTGGATATCCGTCACCCCAAGGAAGCCGCCCCCTTTGTCGAAAAGTTCGGTCGGGACAAGTGGCTGGCCGTGCCTTACCCCGAGGTCCGCAGCCGTTACCAGGAACTGCCGGATGACAAGACTATGATTATTCTCTGTGATGCCGGGACCCGGTCGTTTGAAGTGCAGGTTTTTCTGCGTCATATCGGCAAAAAGAATACGCTGGTAGTAAGCGGTGGTTTTAACGTGATTCGCCGTATCGGCGCGGACTGGCTGCCCAAGTAAGGTAACTGTCCAGCTGCACCCCATCTTCGGGCGATCAGGCCGCCTCACACATAGCCATACTATGGATTCGTTGGCCTGCTTACCCAAATATGGAGCACATCTGAATAGTTACCGGGTAAGCAATACTACAAACAGGTCGGATTTTATTGGGACTGGTGGTTGCCCGGGGCCAGGAATTCCGGCAGCCGGTCAAAATAACGTCCGACCTGGTCCGGCCGATGGGCATCGGAGCCGGGAATCAGCGGGATATTGCGCCTGACGGCCATGGCCACGATACGTTGACATGGATATGGCTCGCCCCTGATGGCAAAGCCGGAGGTGTTCAGCTCCAGGCCCATGTTTTTTCGCGCTACCAGGTTAAGAAGCCGTTCCATCTGTTGCCAGTGGGACCGGTTGAAGGAAAGATGGGGATAATGGCGCATGACGGCATCGATGTGGCAGAGAACCTGGCCGTCGATTTCCTGAACCGCCTGGAGGAGACCGGCAAAATAGCCGGAGAGCACCCGGTCAAGGCCAAGCGCCGCCAGCCCCGCCATATTTTCCGGCCGCCGGCTGACCATGTTGAAGTGTTGTTTGCCGTCGGAAAAAAAATGATAGGAAATGCCGACCCGGTCCCAGGGATAGCGAGCCAGCATCTCACGCAGCCGGGCCACGGCCTGAGGGTTGAATCCCGCTTCCACCCCCAGGTTGATGGTTAGGACTCCCTGGTATTTTTCCCTGAGCCGGTTCCCTTCCTGAAAGAAAGCATCAAAGTCGGTGTCGGTGAGCCAGGTCCGTTCGGAATAGCGGATATCCGCTTCAAGGTGTTCGAGAAAGGTTATTGATTCCAGATTCCTGGCAAGAGCTGCCCGGACATAGTCTTCCATCTCCCCGCTCGCATGGTTGCAGAAACGGGTATGGATATGACCGTCGGATTTCAGGTCGATGGTAACCAGGGAATTGCACCCGTCGGCAGGGAGACCATGAGCGGCCTGGTTAGTGGCCGAAAAAGACCGTTTCTGGACGGACACAGGTTAAGCTGCTTCCCATGAAGAGAAGTCAGGGGCAGACGCCGATGAACGGCTCAGGCATTGCCCTTGGGAAAAAAATGAACGACTCCGTCAATATCGGAGGTGTCGCAGACATCACCCATTTCCATATCAATATCGATAAGGTCTTCAACCCCTTCCATTTGCACGGAAAACGATGGCCCGTCGGGTAGATGGTAGATGAGGGTGTCAACCTTGCTGAAGTCGATTGGCCTGCAGAAAAAAATTTTCATATGATTCTATTGTCAATTCCATCTGTGAAGATCTGGCCGAAAAAAATGTAGCCTTTCTCTTCTTGGGGTTTGCGCAAAAAAAATAACTTCACTTCTTCGCCTCCCGGGTCCGGGGGCCAATTCTGCGAAGCTATTTTTAAGCGAACCATTATTATCATGATTAAAAGAAAGTTTTTCTTTGTCAACTCTACAATAATTATTATTTATAGAAATAGCAAGAAACAAACCAGTCCGGAGAGAATTTGCAAACAGGCGGCTGCGTCATGGCTCGTTTCGATTTGACAGAGGCGGGCAGGATGAATAGTGTAGTTTGGCTACTTGGTATCCATCCGGGAACGATGTTTTTTGTTTGAGATCAAGGTAGGCGAAGAAATAATCCTTGGGATATCATTTGTATGTCTGCGGTTATTTCTTTGAGCATAGCGCCGAGACCGAGCCTAAAGACCGTTCCCGAACAGATATGCTACCCTGAGTAGAATTTACCTGACCATAAAATTGAATATAATGAGGCTCCACCATGACCGAGGAAAAAATTATTGACGATGAAAAAGGTTTTTTTGACAGTACGGATAAGAATCCGTCGCATATCTTACCGCAGAAACTCACCTTTGACAGCAAGTTAAAATTTCACTGCCATCCCGGTGTTCCCTGCTTCACCGTTTGCTGCCATGGAATCAAGATTATTCTGACGCCCTACGATATCCTGGTTCTTCGCCGGCGCCTGGGGATTGCCGCCCATAAGTTCGTCCTGCAGTATACCCAGCCGACCTATCTCGAAAAAATTGACATGCCCGGGGTGCAGATCAAACTCAACGAGGAGACCGGCGCCTGTCCCTTTGTAACGCCCGAGGGTTGCACGGTCTACTCCGACCGGCCTTCCGCGTGCCGATATTATCCGGTAGGGATGGCTGATTTTCATGAAGGCGGTACCGACAATGCTGCGGAAGAGAAGTTTTTTTTCCTGGTCAAGGAAGAGCACTGCAAGGGTTTTGAAGAGGACAAGGAATGGACGATTCGTGAGTGGCGGGTGGACCAGGGCGTTGACGTGCGCGACGAGATGAACAAGGAGTGGCTGCGCCTGATCATGCGGCGCAAGTCGTTCGGCTTCCAGGCTTCGTTAAGCGATGCGGCCAAACGGATGTTTTTCATGGCCTCGACCGACCTTGATTCCTTCCGCAACTTTGTTTTCAATTCCTCCTTCCTGGATACCTACGAGGTGGACGAGAAGACCCTGGAGCAAATCAAGGAAGACGATGTGGCGCTCATGATGTTTTCTTTTAAATACCTGGCCAATACCCTGTTCGGGGCAGAGGGCATGACTCTGAAAAAGGAACGGGTCGAGGCCAAGGTCAAGGAAATCAAACAGCGTCAGGACGAGGCGCTGCAAAAGGCCGAACAGGAGTATCTGGAGTTGAAGGCTGAGCGGGACCGTCTGAGAGCCGCCGAGAAACGGCAGGCGGCCGAGTAGGGCGCGGGTCTGTTGTGGTCGGGATTAGGGCAGTTTTTCATTTGTACCTGAATGCGAGAAAGGGCGGAAGCGATGGAGAGTTGCTTCCGCCCTTTCTCGTCCAGACGCTATGCCGTCTTTTTTTTCTGCCAGCGTCCCGTTACCACCGAGCCGACGGCAGCCACTGCGCCCGAGGAAAAAACACTCAATACCAGCGGCACGTCCTTGATGCTTAACATGTCGAAAATGAATACCTTGGCCGCTCCTATAAGGGCGACAGCCGCGGCAACCGCTATAATTTCTTTATTTTTTCTCCTTAAGGCGATAAACATCAACACAATTGCGATAATATTAATGGTAAGCGATTGTCCGCTTTGCAAGGAAGGTCTCCAGTCTGCCGTGACCCGGATGAGAATTTCATAAAGTCCGAACTGGGTGAAATAAAAAACATTCAACAGGCCGATCAGAAGAAGGATAACGGCGCTGTGGTCCTTTTTGTCAATCCTGGAGAAATAAAATGAATAGGTCGCAACCGGTTTATGAATACGGCTCCAGCGGTACTGTAAAAGGCTGAAGCCGGCCAGGCCGGCCGCTGCCAGGACACCGGCCAGTGGCAGCGGTGACGGCACCCTCATCGAGCCGGACATGATCGCGACGATGCAGGCCGTTAACTGCAAAAGGTATGAGGTAATTCGGACGCCTTCGTTGTGCCATTTGGCGGATAGCAGCGCCAGGACGCATGCACTTGCCGACCAGACCGGCAGCACCAGGCCGGTGTCGTGGACGACTGTCTCGGATGTCAGGACGATAAGGCAGGCCCCGGCCAGCACAAAGATATTGCTGCCCCTCGCTCTCTCCCGGTCCCGGCCGGCCAGCCACCACGCCAGGGCCAGGTGGCCGGTGGCGATAATCACGATCGTGATGTCAAACCACATGCCGTTGCCAAACCAGGCCTTAGGTACGATATGCCCAGCCAAGAATGCGCCGCCCGCACTCAAGGTCGGCACCAGGCTTTCAAAAAAATCCAGTTGTGATTCTTTCTTGAGAACACTCAGGACCACCATGGTTATGTAAACACCCCAGAACAGGAAGAGCATGGTGAAGAACCAGGACGGGTACATTCCTTTCATGGTCCGATCGGCGTAGGAATAGACGGTATTTATCTTGGAGGCCCAGAGCAGCCAGAAGGATATGGAGAGTATAAGGGTGACCCATCGCAGATAGCAGCGGCATGCCAGATGCTTGAAAGCATAGGAGGCCGCGAGAGTCGCGGCGAGAAGGATAGCGCCAAGAACCGGGTAGATGGGGTTGGGGAAGTCAATCGCCATGGTGACTGCCGCGGCACCTGGGACGGCCAGGCAGATAAGAGACGAGGCCTTGTAACGAAGGCTCATGACAAAGACAAAAGCGCCGGCGATAAAGATAACGGAGTATGCCCCGATGGTGGACAGAGAGCCGAAACGGATATGGGTTTCAAGAACGACTGAAAAGAGCAGCAGGATTCCGCAACCCGCAAATACCGGAGCAAGCCGGTTTTTCTTTTCGTAGAGTAGTCCGCCGATGACGATGAGCAGGGCGGCATAGGTCATGCCGAGCAGCGAGCCGATATGGGTATTGATAGTGTGATTATCGGTTATAGTCCTCAGAATCAGGGCGATAACCAGCAGGAAACATATTGTTGCAATGCGCGGCAATAGAGCCCCTGTGTTAATCAGCGAGGGAGACCGTCCGGCGGTGGTGGGGGTGGGTTGCGTATACGGCTGTTGTCCTGCTGCCGGTGCCGCCGGTGCCGGTATGCGGCCGCCGTCCCCGTCCCGCCGGGTTATTGTTGCCCTGCTTTCAAGAGTCGACACTCGCTCTGATAACTGCTCCACCCTCGTTGTCAGAGTCTGGAGTTGCTTTGACAGGCGCTCAACGACGGTCCCGGTTTCTCCTTTGCCGCGATTCATTTCTTTCTCCTGTTTTGTCTGCTTAACATGCCATTTGTTTTAAGGCGTTGGCGGGATGGGACCGGAGGAGCATATTCTGTTGGCAATATTGTCCGCAACTATTTATTTTGCAATTCGCCTGGGGGGCACGGTGCAGCATAATCTATCTGATCCTTAGTTGTTGCTCATTCAGAGGTCTCTTTTCGGAGTCTCGCAGGCTCGCTTACCTGCCCGATCTCGGCGTTACGCTCAAAAAGATAATTCTCGGAATATCACTTGTATACCTGTGATTATTTTTTCGTATACCTCGGAGTCTCCCGTTTGGCCGCTTACCTGATCTCAAACAAAAAACCTCATTTCCGGACAGATACTACCTATAACCTGTGAGCGTTCGGGGATGGTGCAGGTGCAAGGCGATGGCTATGGCCGTTCGTCAAGCGGGACAAATTTCCGCAGTGGTTCGCCGACGTAGAGTTGGCGGGGACGCCCGATTTTTGTCCCCGGGTCTTCGCGCATTTCTTTCCATTGGGAGATCCAGCCGGGCAGGCGTCCCATGGCAAACATGACGGTAAACATATTGGCTGGGATGCCGATGGCCCGGTAAATAATACCGCTGTAGAAATCCACATTGGGATAAAGATGCCGTTCGATAAAATAATCATCTTTTAACACAATCTCTTCCAGTTCCCGGGCAATATCCAGCAAGGGGTCAGAGACGTTGAGAGAGAGCAGGATATCGTCGCAGGCCTTTTTTATTATCTTCCCGCGTGGATCAAAGGTCTTGTACACCCGGTGACCGAAACCGGACAGCTTGAACGGGTCACTTCTGTCCTTGGCCTTCTTGATGTATTTTTCAAAATTACTGTCATCGGCATAGATTCCCTCCAGCATATCAATAACCGCTTCGTTGGCTCCACCGTGCAGCGGTCCCCAGAGGGCGCTGATTGCCGCGGAGATGGAGGCGTACAGGTTGACCCCGGCGCTGCCGACCAGGCGGACGGTCGAAGTGGAGCAGTTCTGCTCGTGGTCCGCATGCAGAATAAGCAGCTTGTTCAGGGTCGACACCAGTTCGGGCCGAACCTCGTAGTTCCTGACCGGTTTGTGAAACATCATGTTGAGGAAGTTGCCGCAATAGCACAGATCCTGGCGGGGATAGACCAGCGGCTGGCCCAGGGATTTCTTGTAGGAAAAGGCGGCAATGGTCCTGATCTTGGAAATCAGCCTCGCGGCCGTAATGTCAATGTTGGTCAGTGGATCATCACCCATTTCCAGATAGAAATTACAGAGGGTGTTGACCATGACCGAAAGAATCGACATGGGTGAGGCGTTGGAAGGAAAATGGTCGAAGAAATGAATCATGTCTTCGTGGACCAGGGCGAAACCCTCAAGCAGCATCTTGAAGTTGTCGAGTTCCTCGGCATTGGGCAGCTTGCCGTGCAGCAGCAGATAAGCTACTTCAATAAAGACGCAGTTCTCGGCGAGCTCCTCGATGTCATAGCCCCGGTAGCGGAAGATCCCCTTATCGCCGTCGAGATAGGTTATGGCGCTGGCACAGGAGCCGGTGTTTTTGAAGCCGCTGTCAAGGGTTATACAACCGGTGTCCCGCAGCAGGTTACTGATGTCGATGGCCCGGCATCCCTCGGTGCCCTCGAGAATGGGCATTAAATGGGATTTTCCATTTATGATCAGTTCAGCCATACGGCTGGTATTTTTGTTCATGGCGGGTCCTTACGTTGATTTTATGCTGCCCCCGGTCGGTACGTATATATAGTGACGAGAGGTCCATGTCTCGGTCCGTGTCCGGGAAAAAACAGTGCACGGGATGAGCTGTTCGGGTACTATAGGAATAATTTTTTTGGGGAACATTTCGGACACAAGCTGGTCTGACCCGTGTGCAGATGAACCGGCACGTCTGTTTTCTTTATTCTCGGTCAGTTCCGACCATTTTAAAAAACAGTAATATATATAATAATGTATATTCGTGTAAAATTCAAGCTGAATGAATGATTGGCATGGGGCGCGGTCGATCTCGTATCAGGAGGGTAACGGCTGCCTGGGGCAATGCCCGGAGAGTCCTCCTGGAAGGATGTTTGTCTAATGGGAAAGGGTGAATTGTATTGCCGGCGGTTGCGGCAGTTCGTTGATGAAGTAACGATCTATCCGGTTTCATGCGAACGCTTGGCGGCGGGACGCAGTGACGAAGAGTGGCTTGATGCCGTATTACTCGGCGGCGGGCGGATTGTGCAGTTGCGCGATAAGGAGTCAGGTGACCGGCGACTGCTTGAGAAGGCTCGATATTTCCGTCGAAGAACTCGCGAGGCCGGGGCCCTGTTTCTGGTGAACGACCGCTTGGATATCGCCCTTCTGGCCGATGCCGACGGTGTCCACCTGGGCCGGAACGATCTGCCGCCCGAGGATGTCCGGCGGCTGGCCCCGGAGATGATCATCGGCCTGTCATGCAACAACGAGGAGCAGGCCCGGCAACTGGGCCGGCGGGAAAGGACCGGCGACCTTTCGGTTTCCTATTACAATATCGGTCCGCTCTATCCAACCAGGACCAAGGCCGGGTTGACCGAATTCATCGGGGTCGAGTCCATCGCCCGTTTTTCATCGCACCTGAGCCTACCTTTTACGGTCATGGGAGGGATCAAGCTGGAGCATGTAGGGGAACTGGCCACGCACGGTGTTCGCCGTATCGCGGTCGTTTCGGCGTTGACCAAGGCCCCGGACATTGCCGGGGAAACAGCTCGCTGGGTAGACAGAATCAGATTTTTTGTTGTGGGAGACAACAATGGATGACGTGGCAGGCAGGAGAGAGGATATCAGGAAGCTGATGGAATACGCGGTGCCGGAAGAGCGGTTGCCCGAGGCCCTTGATCTCCTGGAAATTTACCGGCATGACAGGCTGGCCCTCGATCTGCTGCATGAATTCTACAGTTTTCTGCCCGAGGCCCGGAACGACTGGATTCGAGAAATCAGGCTGGTTGCCCGCCGGCAGGGGATACTTCTCCTGGCGGCGATGACGGGAGATGGCGGCTACCTCTACCTGGTATCAAGTGAAGGACTAGAATTTCAAGGTCTTCTGGCCGAGGGACTGTGGGATCTCAAGTTACTCGATTTTTTCGGTTTTGCCGGCCGGGATGATTGTCAGCAGTTATGCGGATCACCCGAGGAGTTGAGCATCTATGCGCCCCTGGATGGGGATAGGGACGTCTGCCCGGCCTGCCATGCAGCCAGCGGCGAATTGCATGAACTGGGCTGCCCGGTGGAACTCTGTCCTTGGTGCGGCGGCCAGCTCATCAACTGCTCCTGTCGCTTTGACAAGCTGGAACTTGATCACCTCGCCGGCGAGCATGATCTTGTCCGTTTTGAGGAGATTCTCAACGAACAGGGCCGCATTCCCTATTCACCCGAACAGCGGCCGTCTTTTGCCGATGACGGCTCCGGGGTGATCCTCGACTGATCTCATTTTATCCTGGATCCGTTATCGGGCGCCCCGCAGGGCGGCGCGGTGCAAACCAGGAAATACATTTATTCTTAGATAATACAATAAATTCCAGATGTTGCATGAGGTATCACCTCAAGCCGTCACGGATTCAGGTTTATGTAACTATTCAGCTACACGCTCTATTATGGCGACCAGGCCGCCTCGCCTCGCCTGCTATTTACTCCTCTTGGTGCTATCAAGATACTTGAACAATTCCGAATTCGACGACAGGATCAGCGTGGTGTTTTTGGTCAGAATTTTTTGGTAACTTGCCAGGCTTTTCTCAAAGGCGTAAAATTCAGGGTGTTTGCTGTAGGTCTCGCCGTAAATCTCTGTCGCCTTGGCGTCCGCCTGGCCTTTGATCATCGTTGCTTCTTTCTGGGCGGTGGACGTTATTTCCTTGAGTTTCCGCTCGACCTGGCCGAGAATTTCGGCCTTACGCCCCTCGCCCAGCGAACGTTTCTTCGCGGCTATCCGTTGTCGTTCCGAGATCATTCGTTCATAGACCTTTTTCCGGACCGATTCGATATAGTTCACCCGTTTGAACATGACATCGACCAGCTTGATGCCGTACTTCTTGGTCATCTTGGATGCTACGTTCAGTACCATCTGGCTGATTTTGTCCCGGCCCAGCTTGGGCGGGACCATCACGGCGTCTTCCTGCTTTTTGTTTGCGGCCATGTAGGCCGGTGTCCAGTCGGAACTGCGAATAATTTCTATCAGGTCATTTTTGCTGACCAGGTCCCGCACCGTACCGTTGATGATATCATCAAGCAGGGTCTGGGCCCTGCTTTCCGTACCCACAGCCTGCAAAAAACGAAGCGCGTTGGCGATCCGCCAGCGGGCTGTCGTTTCAATATAGATAAAGGTCTTATCATTGGTGGGGATCTGGTTGGGTTCGCCATCCCAGATCAGGATTCTTTTTTCAAAGAACTGGACATGTTGAATAAAAGGGGTCTTCCACTTTAATCCGGCTGCAGTTATCGGGGTCCCGACCGGGGCGCCGAACTGGGTGATAATCGCCTGCTGTCCTTCTTTGAGGATGTAGAAGCCGTCCCATGCCGTGACAATGAGGCCGGCAACGATGATGAGCAGGATAATCTGGATAATTTTTTTCATGTCGTCCTGTATAGATTATTGAAAACTTTCCCCCCGAAAGGAGCGGGTTATTTTGTTGTCAGGGCTTTGGCCTTGTCCTTACCGGTGAGGTCCAGGAACGGGAGCAGGGTCTGCTGTTTTTTGTCCATCACGTAGACATGGCTCACGTGGGGCAGGGAGTCCTGCATGGCTTCGAGATACATCCGCCGCCGGGTTACGGCCGGGGCCTTTAGATATTGGTTGACAATGTCATCAAATCGCGCTGTTTCACCCTGGGCCCGGTTGACCCGTTGCGCCGCATAGCCCTTGGCCTCTTCAACGATCTGCTTGGCACTGCCTTTGGCCTTGGGGATAATCCGGTTGTATGTCGATTCGGCTTCGTTCACCAGCCGCTTCATGTCCTGGTCGGCTTCGTTCACCTCGTTAAAGGCCGGTTTAACCTGGTCCGGGGGATTGATGTCGATGAGTTGCATGGTGAGTATCCTGACGCCGCACTGCAACTTATTCAGGACGGCCTGCAGTTCATGTTTGGCGGTGTTGGCCAGGATTTCCCGGTTGCTCAGGATGTAATCAAAGTCCATGTTGCCGACGATGCGACGGGTGACCATCTCGGAGGCATCGTGGACTGCCTGGGGGACATTGCGGACCTTGAATAAAAAATTGAACGGATCGCTGACAATGTATTGCACGATCCAGGTCACATCGATGACGTCTTTATCGCCGGTCAGCATCAGGGACTCTACATTGAAGCCCTGTTTATTGAAGACCGTGTTTTTGCCGGGCATGACGGTACGGAAACCGAATTCTTCCTTGCGCACCGACTGCACATCCACCTTGTCCAGCTCCTCAATGTAGGGCAGCTTGAAATGGAGTCCCGGTTCGGCGGTCCGGTCATACTTGCCGAAACGCAGGATAATGCCGACCTTGCCCGGTTCGATGGTGTAAAAGGAGGAGTAAGCAAGCTGGAAAATAATGACGGCGGCAATAATCATCAGGATTTTGCCGATTCCGGGAAAGGAAGCCTGGTCACCCGGCGGTTGCTGACCGCCGCCGCCACCGCCACCGCCCTGGCCGGAGTTGCTGTTTTGCCCGGTAAAGGCGTCTTTGATTTTTTGAATCAAGACTGCCAGTAAATCTTCCGGGGATGATGGGCGGTTTTTCTGCCCCCAGGGTGGTTGCTGATCATTCATTGACATAAAAGGTCCTGATTTTTTTTGATTTACATTGCCTGTGGATGCCGGCTCGAATCTTTTTCGCAAGATAGAGGTAATAAT